>Ga0157372_10000824_pt1 | contig 33574 bp, 35 predicted proteins | sample C55metaG_FD_115307 | JGI IMG/M metagenome (GOLD analysis project Ga0157372, IMG submission 115307) | Corn rhizosphere microbial communities from Kellogg Biological Station, Michigan, USA - C5-5 metaG | ecosystem: Host-associated > Plants > Roots > Rhizosphere > Soil | place: USA: Michigan...
CCGTGGCCCTCACGGGCGGATCGGAAAAGCCGCGCGACCTGCCGGTGCCCGGGCGCGCGCTCGCGGGCATCCACTTCGCGATGGCCTTCCTGCCGCAGCAGAACAAGGTCAACGAGGGCGACAAGGTCGCGCACCAGCTCGTCGCCACCGACAAGCACGTGGTGGTGATCGGCGGCGGCGATACCGGCAGCGACTGCATCGGCACCTCGATCCGCCAGGGTGCGGCCTCCGTCACGAACTTCGAGCTCATGCCGCAGCCGCCCGAGCACGAGAACAAGCCGCTCACGTGGCCGTACTGGCCGCTCAAGCTGCGCACGTCGTCCTCCCACGAGGAAGGCGCGGAGCGCGATTTCGCGGTGGCCACCAAGCGCTTCGAGGGCAAGAACGGCAATGTCGAAAGCCTCACCGCGTGCCATGTCGAGTGGGTGAAGGACGAGAAGGGCGGCATGGCCATGAAGGAAGTGCCGGGCACGGAATTCACGATTCCGGCGCAGCTCGTGCTGCTCGCCATGGGCTACCTGCATCCGGTGCACGAAGGGATGATCGAGCAGCTCGGCGTGGCGAAGGACCCGCGCGGCAACGTGCGCGCGGCCACCGACGGCGCGGGCTGCTACGCCACCTCGGTGCCGAAGGTCTTCGCGGCCGGCGACATGCGCCGCGGGCAATCGCTCGTCGTATGGGCGATCCGCGAGGGGCGGCAGTGCGCACGCGAGGTCGACCTCTTCCTCATGGGAAGCTCGGACCTCCCGCGCTGAGCCCCCGACTGCGCCGGCGCGTGTACGCACTCGTCGCCGGCGCAGCCGGCGTCTACCTCCTGCTGGTCGCGGCCGTGTGGCTGCGGCAGGAGCGGCTGCTTTTCTACCCGCAGCCGGTATCTGCCGACGTGCGTGTGCCCGCGGGCTGGACGCTCGAACGGGTGGGTGTTGCGCGCGAGGACGGCGTGCGGCTCGCTGGCGTGCTGGCGCTGCCGCCCCACTCCGATGGCTCCGCCGTCATCTATTTCGGCGGCAACGCGGAAGAAGTGACCGCGAACGCCGTCGATGCCGCGCGGCTCTATGGCGAGCGCGCGGTGCTCCTCGTCAACTACCGCGGCTATGGCGAAAGCCAGGGTGAGCCCTCGGAAACGGCCCTCGTCGCCGATGCCGCGGCGCTTTACGACTGGCTCGCGTCCCACGCGGGCATCGATCGCGCCCGCATCGCCGTGCACGGCCGCAGCCTGGGCAGCGGAGTGGCGGTCCAGCTCGCGGCCGCGCGAGCGGTGCGCGGAGTCGTCCTGACCACTCCCTTCGACAGCGCGCGCGAGGTGGCCCGCGAGGCGTATCCGTGGCTGCCGGTCGCCTGGCTCATGCGCCACCCCTTCGACTCGGCGGCGCGCGCGCCGCGCATTCACGCCCCGGCGTTGATCCTCGTGGCGGCGAACGACACGCTCATCCGCCCACCGCGCTCGCAGGCGCTGGCCGCCGTGTGGGGCGGACCCGCCGAGGTGCGGACGTTCGCGGGCCACGGACACGGCGACGTGCATCTCGCGCCGGGCTACGGCGAGGCCGTCCGGCAATTCGTCGCGCGGTGCCTGGAGGCGCCGTGAGAAAATCGCGCCGATGAAGAACGACACCTTCCTGCGCGCGCTGATGCGCGAGCCCACGCCGTACACGCCGATCTGGATCATGCGGCAGGCGGGACGCTACCTTCCCGAGTACAACGCCACGCGCAAGAAGGCCGGAAGCTTCCTCGCGCTGGCGCAGACACCCGAGCTTGCGTGCGAGGTCACCCTGCAGCCCATCGACCGCTTCGCGCTCGATGCGGCGATCATCTTCTCCGATATCCTCACCGTCCCCGACGCGATGGGCCTGGGCCTGCACTTCGTGGAAGGCGAGGGGCCGCGTTTCCACCGCCCCCTGCGCGACGAGCGCGACATCCGCGCGCTGCAAGCGCCCGATCTCGCGAAGCTGCGCTATGTCTTCGACGCGATCTCGCTCGCGCGGCGCGAGCTGCGCGAGCGCGTGCCGCTCATCGGGTTCTCCGGCAGCCCGTTCACGCTCGCGTGCTACATGATCGAAGGCGGCGGCAGCGACGACTTCCGCCAGGTCAAGACGATGCTGTATGCGCGGCCCGAGCTGCTCCATCGCATCCTCGAGGTCAACGCACAGGCGGTGGCTGCATACCTCAATGCGCAGATCGATGCGGGCGCGCAGGCGGTCATGATCTTCGACACGTGGGGCGGCGCCCTGGCCGCGGAGGCCTATCGCGATTTCTCGCTCGCCTATTCGCAGCGCGTTCTCGCGGCCATCACGCGCGAGCGCGAGGGCCGCATGGTGCCGCGCATCCTCTTCACCAAGGGCGGCGGCATGTGGCTCGACTCGATGGCGCGATCGGGCGCGGATGCGCTGGGCGTCGACTGGCAAACCGACCTGGCGGAAGCGCGGCGCCGCGTGGGCGCACGCGTCGCATTGCAGGGCAACCTCGACCCGATGGCGCTCTTCGGCACGCCCGAGGCGATCGAGCGCGAGGCGCAGCGCGTGATCGACTCCTTCGGACCCGGGCCGGGACACGTCTTCAACCTCGGGCACGGCGTCTCGCAATTCACGCCACCGGAACACGTCGGGGTGCTGGTCGAGGCCGTGCACCGCCGCTCCGTCGGGGCCCACGCAGCGTGAGCCGTGTCAAGAAAAAAATTTTTCCGGATGTGATTGCTTATTCACACACCGCCCGATCTCGTCCCTCACCCGCTCCCCCGCGCGTTCGGTCGTTAGCATCTGATAAAGAAGGCGTGAAATCAGCGGCTTACCCTTCGCTGCGTTGCAACATCATGCTTTCCGCATATGCTCCGCGCGCGCCAAAAGGTGCATCCGGGCGCTTTGTTCACAGACTTATCCACAGGCTGGCACCCCCTCTCCAGAGGGGTCCGCACATGCCGTGCGCATCGCGCGCGTAGCGCTCGACGTACCGCTCGACGAGGCCTTCGACTTCCGGCTTCCCGAGGGACTGGAGGCCGCCCTGGGCGCGCTGGTGATCGTGCCGTTCGGCCGCACGCGCAAGGTTGGCGTGGTGGTCGAGCACGCGGATGCGAGCGACGTCGCGCCGGAGCGCTTACGCGACGTCGAGTCGGTGGTCGAGGACGTGCCGCCTTTCACGGACGCGGACCTGGACCTCTTCCGCTTCTGCGCCCGGTATTACCAGCGCCCGTTGGGCGAGGTGGTCGCGACCGGGATGCCGCCGCGGCTGCGCCAGGTGAAGCGCCGGCCCATCGAGCCCTCCCCGCCCCGGTCCGGCCCACCGTCGTTCGTGTCGCAGCACCCGCTCACGCCGGCGCAGTCGGAAGCGATCGCGTCCGTGCTCGCGGGGCGCGACCGGTTCCACCCGGTCCTGCTCGAAGGCGTCACCGGCAGCGGAAAAACGGAGGTGTACCTGCACCTCATCGCCGACGCGCTGGCGCGCGGGCGCCAGGCGTTGATGCTCGTCCCCGAGATCGGACTCACGCCGCAGTTCGAGGAGCATGTCCGCTCCCGCTTCCCGGGCGCCACGATGCTCACGGCGCACAGCAATCTCGCCGAGGGCGAGCGCGCGCGGGCATGGCTCGCCGCGCGCACGGGCGCGGCGCACGTCATTCTCGGCACCCGCCTCGCGGTGCTCACGCCGTTCGACGCCCTCGGGCTCGTCGTGGTCGACGAGGAGCACGACCCTTCGTACAAGCAGCAGGACGGCATGCGCTATTCCGCGCGCGATGTCGCGGTGCTGCGCGCGCAGCGCCTGGGCATCCCCGTGGTTCTCGGCTCCGCCACGCCGTCGCTGGAGAGCTTCTGGAACGCCCGCGAAGGCCGTTACCTGCGAATGCAGTTGCCCGCGCGCGCCGCCGCCGGCGCAGGGATGCCCGCGGTGCGCACGCTGGACACGCGCGCCGACCGGCCCCAGGAAGGCCTCTCGCATGGCCTGCTGCTCGCCCTGCGCAAGCGCCTGGAGCGCGGCGAGCAATCCCTCATCTTCCTCAACCGGCGCGGATACGCGCCCGTCCTCTTCTGCCGCGACTGCCAATGGCACTCCAGTTGCACGCGGTGCAGCGCGAACCTCGTCCTGCACCGGCAGGAGGGAGAGTTGCGGTGCCACCACTGCGGGCACCGCGAGCGCGTGCCGGCGCGCTGCCCGGCGTGCGGCGGGGCCGATATCGCTCCCGTCGGGCAGGGCACGCAGCGCGTCGAGGAAACGCTCGCGGCCGCGTTGCCGGGCGCCCGCATCGCGCGCGTCGACCGCGACACCACCGCGCGCAGGGGTGCGCTGAAGGAAGTCCTCGGACGCGTGCGTTCCGGCGAGGTCGACATCCTCGTCGGCACGCAGATGCTGGCCAAGGGCCACGACTATCCGCGTCTCACGCTGGTCGGCGTGCTCGACAGCGACAGCGCCCTTTTCAGCGCCGACTTCCGCGCCGCGGAGCGGCTCTTCGGGCAGCTGAGCCAGGTGGCGGGGCGGGCCGGACGCGGCGAGCTGCCCGGCGAGGTCATCATCCAGACCGATTTCCCCGGCCACCCGCTCTACGCGGCGGTGGCGAGCCACGATTACGAGCGCTTCGCCGTGGAGGCGCTCGACGAGCGCCACGTCGCCCATTTCCCGCCCTATTCGCACCTCGCCCTGCTGCGCGCCGAAGCGCAGAAGCCGGGCCAGGCCCTGGGCTTCCTCGAGCGGGCGGCCCGCGTGGGCCGGGGTCTCGGCGGCCCGGTCGAGGTCTTCGACCCGGTGCCGTCGCGCCTCGAGCGCAAGGCGGGGTTCGAGCGGGCGCAGCTGCTCGTGCGCGCCGACGCGCGCCCTGTCATGCAGTCCTTCCTCGGACGCTGGCGCGAAGCCCTCGCCGCCGATCCCGAGCGGCGCGTGCGCTGGTCGCTCGACGTCGACCCGCAGGAAGTCTGAGGGGCGGCGAACCGTATAATGTCGGAATTCGTTTCCCACGCCCCTCCCGCGCCGCGCGAGGGCCTGTCCGTGTCCTCCCCCGATTCGAAAGAGCGCCTCGCGAGCCTCGTCCGGGACGCCGTCCTCAAGGCGTTCCCCGAGGCCAACGACCTCGCGGTCGATCTCGAGCGGCCCAAAAATCCCGCCCACGGCGATTTCGCGACCAACATCGCGCTCCAGCTCGCGAAGCGGGTCGGCCGCAAGCCGCGCGAAACCGCCGAGGCCATCGTCGCGGCCCTGGGCCAGGCGGCCGAAGTCGCGCGCGCCGAGATCGCCGGGCCGGGCTTCATCAACCTCACGCTCTCGTCCGGATCGCGCTTCGCGGTGGTGCGCCGCATCCTCGAGGAGAGCGCCGCGTTCGGCCGTGCCGGCGCGGGCCGGGACGCGAAGTTCATGGTCGAGTTCGTCTCCGCGAACCCGACCGGGCCGCTGCACGTGGGTCACGGGCGGCAGGCCGCGCTGGGGGATGCCATCTCCACGCTGCTCGAGTGGCAGGGCTGGCGCGTCACGCGCGAGTTCTATTACAACGACGCGGGCAACCAGATCGCCAATCTCGCGCTCTCGGTGCAGGCGCGCATTCGGGAGGCACGCGGCGAAGCGGTGGAGATGCCCAGGGACGGCTACCTGGGCGATTACATCCGCGACATCGCGCGCGAATACGTCGCCGAGCACTTCGGCGATGCGGCGGGCCAGGACCTGGAGCAGATCCGCAAGTTCGCCGTCGCCTACCTGCGTAACGAGCAGGACGTCGACTTGCGCGCCTTCGGCGTGAAGTTCGATTCCTACTTCCTCGAGAGCTCGCTCTACACGGATGGCAAGGTGCTCGAGGCGGTCATGATGCTGCAGCAAGGCGGCTACACGTACGAGTCCGAAGGCGCGTTGTGGCTGCGCACGACCGATTTCGGCGACGACAAGGACCGCGTGATGCGCAAGTCCGACGGCTCCTTCACGTACTTCGTGCCGGACGTCGCGTACCACCTGGACAAGTACCGGCGCGGCTTCGCGCACGTGGTGAACGTGCAGGGTTCGGACCACCACTCGACGGTCACGCGCGTGCGCGCGGGCCTGCAGGCCCTGAAGATGGATATCCCGAAGGGCTATCCCGACTACGTGCTGCACCAGATGGTGACCGTGATGCGCGGCGGCGAGGAGGTGAAGATCTCCAAGCGCGCCGGCTCCTACGTCACGGTGCGCGATCTCGTCGACGAGGTCGGGCGCGACGCGGTGCGCTATTTCTTCATCATGCGCCGGGGCGAGTCGCAGCTCGTGTTCGACATCGACCTCGCCAAGAGCCAATCCGAGGACAACCCGGTGTACTACGTGCAATACGCCCACGCGCGCATGAGCAGCGTGCTGCGCGAATGGGGCGGCGACGTCGCATCCCTGCGTGACGCCGACCTGGGCCTGCTCGTCTCGCCGCACGAGAGCGCCCTCGCCCAGGCGCTGGCCGAGTTCCCCGAGCTCGTCGCGCGCGCGGCGCGCGAGTTCTCGCCGCACCTCGTGCCGTACTACCTCCAGAACGACGTGGCGGCGCGCTTCCACACCTACTACAATGCCGAGCGCTTCCTCGTCGACGACGAGGCCCTCAAGCGCGCGCGGCTCGCGCTCGTCGCCGCGACGCGCCAGGTGATCGCCAACGGCCTCGCGGTGCTCGGCGTCACCGCGCCCGAGAGAATGTGATGGCCAAGGACTACAAGGATTCCCCCGCGCCGCGCGCCGACAGCCGCCTCGCGCACCCGATGCTGCTGGGCATGATCATCGGGCTGCTGCTGGGCATCCTGATCTCGCTCTCGGTCGCGCTGTGGCTCAACCGCTTGTCCAATCCGTTCATGGAGAAGGCGCGGCCCGTCGAAGCCTTGCCGCGCGTGCAGCCCCCCGAGACGGCGCGCGCGCCGGAACATGCGGGGCGCGCGGCGGAAAAGCCGGCCGCAGCCCCCACGCCGGCACCGGCCGAGGACAAGCCCGCGGCGAGCCGTCCCCGCTTCGAGTTCTACCAGATCCTCCCCGGCGAGAAGGGCTCGGAGAAGGAAGCGAAGGCTGGGCCCATCGCTCCGGCGCCCACCGTCGCGCCGAAGCCGGGATCCTCGCCCGCGGTGCCGAAGCCCCATTCGGGCGACACCTACTGGCTCCAGGCCGGCGCCTTCAGCGACCAGAAGGAAGCGGACAACCAGAAGGCGCGCATTGCGTTAACCGGATTGGAAGCCGTCGTCCGCCCCGTGGATGTGGCCGGCCGCGGCACGCTCTACCGCGTGCGCCTCGGGCCCTACCAGAGCCTCGACGACGCCAACCGCATGAAGACGACGCTCGCCCAGAACGGCGTGGCGACCAGCATCATCCATACCCCTGAAGACGCCAAGAACCCCTGAGGAAATCCCCATGCTCCTGCGACATGCGCTCGCCCTCGCCGCCACCCTCGTCTGCCTCGCCTTCGGCGCCCACGCGCAGGAAGGCCCGTGGAAGCTCGTGAACCCGCCGCAGCCGACGGAGAACAACGGCAAGATCGAGGTGATCGAGTTCTTCTGGTACGGCTGCCCCCACTGCTATGCCCTGGAGCCGGAGCTCGTCGCATGGCTCAAGCACGCCCCGCCCGACGTCGACTTCAAGCGCGTGCCCGCGTATCCGAGCGAATCGTGGGGGGAAGCCGCGAAGCTCTTCTACACGCTCGAGACCATGGGCCTGCTGCCGCAGCTGCACGAGAAGGCGTTCGACGCGATCCACAAGGAGCAGATCAACCTCTTCAACAAGCGCCAGCGCGACGAGTGGCTGAAGAAGAACGGGGTCGATCCCGCCAAGTACGACGCCGCGGAGAAGTCCTTCACGGTCGCCACCAAGCTCGCGCGCGCGAAGCAGATGACGCAGGCGTACCACGTCGACGGCGTGCCGCGCGTGGTGGTGGGGGGCAAGTACTACACCTCGAGCGAGCAGGCGGGCGGCGCGAGCAAGGTCTTCGCCGTCGTCGACCAGCTGGTCGACATGGCGCGCCGCGAGCAGAAGAGCGCGGCCGCACCCGCCCCGGCGAAGAGCGCGGCGGCGAAGAAGTAACGCCGGCGGCCGTGGCGCCCGCTCGCGTCTACATCACGGGCGCCTCGACGGGCGTGGGCGAGGCGCTCGCGCGTCACTATGCGGCGCGCGGCGCGGCGCTGGGCCTGGTCGCCCGCAATCGCGAGCGCGTCGAAGCGCTCGCAGCGTCCCTGCCGCAAGCGGTCGCATATGCGGCCGACGTGCGCGATGCGCCTGCCATGCGCGACGCCGGCCGCGACTTCATCGCGCGGGGCGGCGTACCGGACCTCGTGATCGGCAACGCGGGCATCTCGGACGGCACGCTCACGGAGATCGAGGAGGATGCGGCGGTCTTCCGCGACATCCTCGAGACCAACGTGCTGGGCCTCGTGCACACATTCCATCCCTTCGTGGCGCCCATGCGCGAGCGGCGCACGGGCCAGCTCGCCGGTATCGCATCGGTGGCGGGCATCCGCGGCCTGCCGGGCGCCAGCGCGTACAGCGCCTCGAAAGCCGCGGCGATCAATTATCTCGAGGCGTTGCGCATCGAGCTGCACGGCAGCGGCGTGGGCGTCACCTGCGTGTGCCCGGGCTACATCGCCACTCCGATGACCGCGCGCAATCGCTATCGCATGCCGTTCCTGCTCGGCGCGGATGACGCCGCGCGCCGCATCGCGCGCGTGATCGATGCGCGCCGGCGCCATGCGATCGTGCCCTGGCAGATGGCCATCGTGGGCCGCCTGATGGGATTGTTGCCCGCCGCGGTGTGGGAGTCGCTCGCCGCGCGCGCCGGGCGCAAGCCGCGCCGCTTCGTGCTCGACTAGCAGCCCTTCTCGGGCGGCGCGGGGTGGATGTTGTCCACCCAGAAGACCTGCTCGGGCTTCTCGACCACCGGGATGTCGAGGTTCACCACGACGGGCTCCTGGCCGCTTCGGCACAGCACGCACTCGAGCACCTCGTCGACGCTCGCGTTGATTTCCTGGTGCGGCACGAACGGCGGCACCCAGATGAAATCGCCGGGCCCGGCCTCGGCGGTGAACTCGAGCTTGTCGCCCCAGCGCATGCGGGCGCGGCCCTTCACGACGTAGATCACGCTTTCCACCGGCCCGTGATGATGCGCGCCCGTCTTCGCGTTCGGGTGGATGTGCACGGTGCCGGCCCAGATCTTCTCGGCGCCGACGCGCGCGAAATTGATCGCGGCCGCGCGCGACATGCCTTTCGTCTGCGGCACGTTCGGATCGAGGTCCGTGCCTTTCACGACGCGCACGCCGTCGTGCTTCCAGTGCGGCTCGCCCGCCTTGTCGTTCATAGCTGCTCCGTTTCTCCCTGCGTCGGGCGCCACACCAGCAGCCGCCGCTCGGCCGCCCCGACCGCGAAGTCGAGCACGAGCGCGAAGGCGGTCAGCACGAGGATGCCCGCGAACACGGTGTTGATGTCGAACGCGCCCTCGGCCTGCGCGATGAGATAGCCCACGCCGCGCGCGGACCCGAGGTATTCGCCCACCACGGCGCCGACGAAAGCCATGCCGACCGAAGTGTGCAGGCTCGAGAACACCCAGGACGTGGCCGAGGGCAGGTACACGGATCGCAGCAGCTGCCGGCGATTGGCCCCCAGCATGACGCTGTTGCTCACCACGACGGGGCTTACTTCCTTCACGCCCTGGTAGACGTTGAAGAAGACGATGAAGAACACGAGGGTCACGCCGAGCGCGACCTTCGAGCCGATGTCGAGCCCGAACCACACCATAAAGATCGGCGCCAGCACCACGCGCGGCATCGCGTTCGCGGCCGTGATGAAGGGGTCGAAGAGCGCCGAGGCGGTGGGCGAGAGGCCGAGCCAGAGGCCCACCGCGAGCCCCAGCGCCGACCCGATCACGAACGCGAGCACGGTCTCCTCGAGCGTCACCCACAGGTGGGCGTAGATGGTTCCCTCGGTGAACCACTGCCAGATGACGCGGAACATCTTCACCGGCTCGCCGAAGAAGAAGGCGGCGCGCTCGGGGTTGTCGTGCCAGAAGATGGGCGGCAGGAGTCCCGGCTGCGTGAGCACTTGCCACGCCACGAAGATCGCCACCAGCAGCACGAGCTGCCACACCCAGATGCGGCGCCTCATCCGCTCACCCGGTTGCGCGTCTGCGCATAGCCCTTCAGCACTTCCTCCTTCATCGAGTGCCAGATGCGGTCGTGCAGCTCGATGAAGCGCGGCGTCATGCGGATCTCGGAGACGTCGCGCGGGCGCGGCAGGTCGATCGCGAACTCTCCGATCGGGTGCGTGGCCGGCCCCGCCGAGAGCACCACCACCCGGTCCGAGAGCGAGATCGCCTCCTCGAGATCGTGGGTGATGAAGATGACGCTCTTGCGGTTGGCGCTCCAGAGCTCGAGCAGCTCGTTCTCCATGAGCTGCCGGGTCTGCACGTCGAGCGCGGAGAAGGGCTCGTCCATGAGGACGATCTGCGGGTCGAGGATCAGCATCTGCGCGAGCGACACGCGCTTCCTCATGCCGCCGGAGAGCTGGTGCGGGTAGCGGTTCTCGAATCCCGCGAGCCCGACGCGCTCGAGCCACTCCATGCCGCGCCGGCGCGCCTCATCGCGAGCCACGCCGCGGAACTCGAGCCCGGCGGTCACGTTGCCGAGCGCGCTTCGCCACGGCATCAGCGCCTCGGACTGGAACATGTAGCCCGCGCGCCGGTTCACGCCCTGCAGCGGCTCGCCGAACACGCGCAGGCTCCCCGACGAAGGCCGCAGCAAGCCCGCCGCGACGTTGAGCAGCGTCGACTTGCCGCACCCCGTGGGCCCGACCACCGAGACGAATTCGCCGTCGGCGATCGTGAGCGTCACGTCCTTCACGGCGGTGTACGAGCCCGAGCCCTTGCCGCGCGCGGCGAAGGTGCAGGTGATGCGCTCGAACTCGACGGCCGCCATGCGGGAGCTCAGCGGTACTTGGCGTCGGCCTTTTGCACGAACGAGTTGTCGAAGGTCTTCGCGAGGTCGAGGTTGCCCGCGGCGATCACGGACGGCTCGAACGCCTTGAGCACCTTGTAGACGTTCTCCGCCGCCTTCATCGACATCATGCCGTCGGCCGAGTAGCCCTTCATGTTCTTCTCGAAGCCCTGCTTGTAGAGCGCGGGGTTGCCGGCCTTGTACGTGTCCGGCATGAGCGCCACCACCTCGTCGGGCGACGCGTGGGCAAGCCATTTGTCGGCCCGCACCATGGCATTGACCACCGCCTGCACGGTATTCGGGTTCTTCTTGATGTAGTCGTCCGTGGTGTAGATCACGGAGGCCATGTAGTCGCCGCCGTAGACCTCCTTCATGCCCCGCTCGGTGCGCGTGTCGACGACCGCGGTGAACTTGCCGGTCGCCTCGAGCTGGGTCACGACCGGGTCGAGGTTCGCGAGCGCGTCGATCTCGCCCTTCTCCATGGCGGCCACCGCGCCCGCACCGGCGCCCACGCCGATGATCGAGACGTCGGTCGGCTTGAGCCCCGCCTTCACGAGGAGGTTGCTCACGAACATGTTGGTCGACGAGCCCGGCGCCGTCACCCCGACCTTCAGGCCCTTGAGCCCCTTGCCGCCGTTGTAGCTCGCCGCCTTGTCCTTCGGCATCACGAGCACGATCGCGCTGTACTTCTGCTGCAGGACGACGGCCTTGATGGGCTGGTGCTTCGCGGCCATGTTGATGGTGTGCTCGTAGGCGCCGGACACCACGTCCGCGCTGCCGCCCACGAGCGCCTGGAGGGCCTTGGCGCCGCCCGGGAAGTCGGGGATCTCGACCTCGAGGCCCTCGTCCTTGAAGAAGCCCTTGCGCTCCGCGACCGAGAGCGGCAGGTAATAAAAGAGGCTCTTGCCGCCGACGGCGATGGTGATCTTCTTCTTCTCCGGCGCCTGGGCGTTGGCGGTGAGCGCGAACGCGAATGCGAGCAGCGCGGCGGCTGCGCGGAAGAACGGCCTCATCAGTCTTGCTCCTTGTGGTCTTGGGGTCTTGGGGTCTTGTGGGTCAGAAACGAATGCCGAGCTTGGCGGAGAGCGACGTGTTGCTGCCCATGCGCTCGGCCTCGAACGCGAGGTTGGCGCCGACGAAGTTGAACTGCGCGCCGATGAAGCCGCGGCCGCGGTTCACGGTCTCGTCCGAGAGGTCGGTGTTCTTCGGGCTGCTGGCGATACGCACCGTGCCGATTCCCGCGTACGGCGTGAACACGGTGAAGCGCTTCGAGATCATCGCGTCGAGCGAAGCGGTGTAGAGGCGCACGTCCCCCATGCCGCTCGCGTTGGTGCCGGCGAGGCGCAGCGCCACGGCGGGCGTGGTGAGCGTGTCGTCGATCATCGCGTAGCGCAGCTCGCCGCCGAGGATCGTCGCGTTCACCTGCGAGGCACCGCCGACGAAGGCGCCGATGTCGAAGCGCGCCGGCAGCCCGATGGTCACGTGGACCTTGGGAACCACGATGTCGGAGGAGCCGCCGCCCGCCTTGCTGAAGACGTCCTTGTGCTCGATGCGCGTGTCGGTGACTTCGATGCCGACGTCCCAGCCGAGCACGCCGAGCGGAGTCGCGGGTGTCACGCCCTTGTACGAGAGCGCGGCGCCCAGGTCCTCCGTGAGGGAGCGGAACTCGCCCTGCGTGAGGGAGCCGACGTTGTCGAGGTCGCCGGCGCACGCGGCGGTGGAGACGAGCGCGGCAGCGGCCGCGACGGCAATCTTCATGGGGTGGAGAGCTCCGGGGGTTCGTGCAGTTCGAGGGTTTGTCCAGCCTTCATCACTTGCCCCGGCACGTCGTGCCCGACGACGACGGGGATGCGGCGCGCGACCGCGAGCAGCTTGGCGAGGTCCACGCGCGTGTCGTAGCCCATGTCCTCGAGCATGTTCACCATGTCCTCGGTGCAGATGTTGCCCGTGGCGCCCGGCGCGAAGGGGCAGCCGCCGAGGCCGGCGATGGAGCCGTCGAACGAGCGCACGCCCGCCTCGATGCCGGCCACGACGTTCGCGAGGCCCATGCCGCGCGTGTTGTGGAAGTGCAGCGTGTAGTAGGTGTCGTTCGGGGCCGGGAAGCGCTCGAGCACGCGGGCGACCAGGTCGCGTACCTGGCGCGGGTTCGCCATGCCGGTCGTGTCCGCGAGCGAGATGCCGTCGAAGCCCATCGCGCGGAAGCGCTCGACGAAGGAGAAGACGACATCCTCGGGGACGTGCCCCTCGAACGGGCAGCCGAACGTGGTGGAAAGGCTCACGGTGATCTTGATGCCGGCGCCATGCGCCACGCGCACCATCGTCGGCAGCTCCTCGAGCGATTGCGCGTGGGTGCGGTTGATGTTCGCGCGGTTGTGGGTCTCGGACGCGGACACCACTGCGTTCACCTCGTCCGGCTTCCTCGCGGTGGCAGCGGCGTTCTGCGCTCCGCGCACATTGGGAATGAGCGCCACGTACACGACGCCGGGGACGCGCTCGATGCCGGCCAGCACCGGCTCCGCATCGGCAAGCGCGGGCACCGCGCGCGGCGAGACGAAGGAGGTCACCTCGATCTTGTGCAGCCCGGTGCGCGACAGCTGGTTGACCAGCTCGATCTTCGTGGCGGTCGGCACGAACTGCTTCTCGATCTGGAAGCCGTCGCGCACGGCGACGTCGTTGATGTACAGCCGCATGGGAGTTCGCTCGGGGGACTGGCCGATTCTACTCCGCGAATGCACCGGGCGGACTAGGAACGGGGCGCGGCGTCCCGGGTCTGTTTGGAGAGACTCCCATTGGAGGATGTCATGGCCGCGCGCGCCCTTTCGACCGTCGTCTTCTCGCTGCTCGCCCTGCCCGCCTTCGGCGCGATCGCGCCGCCCGCGGGCCTGGCGCGCAACCTTCAACCCGCCGCCGACGAGGCGCCGTCCTTCCGGCTCGTCGCGAGCGGCATCCAGGTCTACGAATGCCGCGCCGCGCTCACGGGTGCGGACCAGTATCACTGGGTCTTCGTGGCTCCCGACGCCACGCTCAACGACCCCGCGAGCGGGCACGACGTCGCGGCTTACCGCTCCATCGACCAATGGAACTCCCTCACCGACCTGAGCAGCGTCTCCGCGGTCCTGCGCGCGACACAGGAGGCGGGCACGGACGACCTGCCCTGGACCTACATGCGCGCGATCCCGGCCTCGGAGGACGGCATGTTCGCGGGCGTGACGAGCGTGCAGCGCGTGAACACGCGCGGGGGCGCCGCACCGCGCGCGGGTTGCAGCGCCGATACGGCGGGAACCGAGGCCCGCGTGCCTTTCACGGCCGAGTTCTACTTCTACAAGCGCCGCGGCGTCGCCTGATCACGCGCGCGCCGCCCCGCCGTCTGGCGCGCGGCGAAAGGCGCGCGTACGCTTCGCGCTGGCCTAAGACAACGCGAGCACGATGATCGATGCGAAAGCCGCACGTCCGGATCCGGATGGCGAGATCCGCGAAGCCGTGCGCGCCTTGTGCGCGCAGTTCCCGCCGTCCTATTTCCGCGAGGTCGACGCGCGCCGCGGCTACCCCGGGGAGTTCGTCGATGCGCTCACCCGTGCCGGGTGGCTCGCCGCGCTGATCCCGGAGCAGTACGGTGGCGCGGGCCTCGGCGTGCGGCAGGCGTCGGTGATCATGGAGGAGATCAATCGCAGCGGCGGCAACGCGGGCGCCTGCCACGGGCAGATGTACAACATGGGCACGCTGCTGCGCCATGGGTCGGACGAGCAGAAGGGGCGCTACCTGCCGCGCATCGCGAGCGGCGAGCTGCGCCTGCAGTCGATGGGCGTCACGGAGCCCACCGCGGGGACCGACACGACCTCGATCCGCACGACCGCCCGCCGCGAAGGCGACCGCTACGTGGTCGACGGCCAGAAGGTGTGGATCTCGCGCATCCAGCACTCCGACCTGATGATCCTCCTCGCGCGCACGTCCCCGCTCGCGGAGGTGAAACGCAAGTCGGAGGGCCTCTCGATCTTCATCGTCGAGCTGCGCGAGGCGATCGGGCACGGGCTCACCGTGAGGCCGATCGCCAACATGGTGAACCACGAGACGAACGAGCTCTTCTTCGACCACCTCGAGATCCCGGCCGAAAACCTCATCGGCGAGGAAGGCCGCGGGTTCCGCTACATCCTCGACGGGCTGAATGCCGAGCGCGCCATCATCGCCGCGGAATGCATCGGCGACGGCTACTGGTTCCTCGACAAGGTGACGGCCTATGCGTCGCAACGCCAGGTCTTCGGCCGCCCGATCGGCCAGAACCAGGGCGTGCAGTTCCCGATCGCCGAGGCGTACATCGAGGTCGAAGCGGCGAACCTCATGCGCTTCGAGGCTTGCGACCTCTTCGATGCGGGCCTGCCCTGCGGGGCCGAGGCCAACATGGCGAAATACCTCGCCGCGAAGGCCTCGTGGCAGGCGGCGGAAGCCTGCCTCCAGTTCCACGGAGGCTACGGCTTCGCCGCCGAGTACGACGTGGAGAGGAAATTCCGCGAGACGCGCCTCTACCAGGTGGCGCCGATCTCGACCAACCTCATCCTCGCGTACGTCGCGGAGCACATCCTCGGACTGCCCCGCTCCTTCTGATGCGTCAGACGACCGGGCGGCGGCGTCCCGCGACCAGGTGGTACACGAACAGCACGATGATCGCGCCGATGACCGAGGCGATGAAGCCCGCGGACTCGTTCGCGCCGTAGAGGCCCATGGCACGGCCGATGAAGGTCGCGACGACCGCGCCCACGATGCCGAGCAGCGCCGTCACGATGAACCCGCCGCCGTCGCGTCCCGGCATGAGGAACTTGGCCACGATGCCGACGATGAAGCCGATGATGATCGCCCAGATGATTGTCATTGCTCTGCCTCCACGAAGTGAACTTTGTGCCAACCAATTTGCGGCATTGGGCCCCCCGGGTCTGCGGGACGCGCGCCGATTCCCGCGTAGGAGGCGGCGCAGGATGATGACGTTGGAGTGCGCTGTCCGGACTACGGCGCGAGGTGCGCGCGCAGGGCGTCCAGGAGGATCGAGCGATGGCCGGCGCGCCAGGCGAGCATCGTGCGGGCGCGGGCGATGCGCGCGGGGAGCGCCACCGCATGCACGTGCGCGCGTCCCGCGAGCTGGAGCACCGAGCGGGGCACCACGGCGATCCCCGCTCCCGCGCTCACGCACGCCACGATCGCATGATAGGACGCGAACTCCATGACGCGGTTGGGTCCCGCGCGGTCGCGGCCGAGCCATTCCTCGAGCCGGCGCCGATACGAGCATCCGGCGGGAAACGCGATCACCGCGCGTCCTTGGATGTCGCCCGGAGCCTTCACGGCGTCGGCGCCGCGCGGCGAGATGAGCACCAGCTCCTCGTCGAAGACGTGCAGCGTCTCCAGGCCGTCGCCATTGAAGGGCTCGGCCACGAACGCGGCCTCGATCTCGAAGGCGTGCAGGCGCGACACCAGCGCGCCGCTCGTGCCGGTGACGAGCTCGATCTGCACGTCGGGATTCGCGAGGTGGTAGCGCGCGAGCACGGGAGGCAGGCGCGCGGCCGCCGTGCTCTCGAGCGTGCCGAGCTTGAAGACGCCCTGCGGCCGCCGCGACGCGACCGCCGCCTGTGCTTCCGCCGAGAGGCGCAGGAGCGCGTCGGCATAGGCGAGCAGGAGGCGTCCCTCGGCCGAGAGCGCGAGCTTGCGCCCCTGCCGCGTGAAGAGCGCCGTGCCGAGCCGTTCCTCGAGCTGCTTCACGCGGGTGGTGACGTTCGACTGCACGCGGTTCAGCTTCGCCGCCGCGCGGGTGATGCCGCCCTGCTCCGCCACCGTGCGGAAGATGTGCAGGGCCTCCAGGTCGAGAGTTCTCATTTCGTGAACTTTCCGATCTGCATTATTCATTTCACGGGATGGCCGCGTCAAACGACAATGGGCCCATGAAGCCCTCGCCCGTCGCCGCCGCGCTGGCCGGCTTGGCCGCCCTCGCCGTCGCCATGGGGATCGGCCGCTTCGCGTTCACGCCGATCCTGCCGATGATGCAGGCCGACGGCAGCATCGACCTCGTGCGCGGGGGGTGGCTCGCCTCGGCCAACTACGCCGGCTACCTCGCCGGCGGCCTCAGCGCGATGGCGTGGCGCGGACGCATGGTCGTTCCCATTCGCGCGGGCCTCGTGCTGGTCGCGGTGGCCACGCTCGCCATGGCGCTGCCGGCCGGCATCGGTGCGTGGCTCGCGTTGCGAGCGGTGGCCGGCATCGCAAGCGCCTGGGTGCTCGTCTTCACGTCGGCCGCGATCCTGCAGCGCCTGGACGAGGCAAGCACGCACGAGCGGGCGGCGCTCCCGGGCGTCTTGTACGCGGGCGTGGGCGTGGGCGTCACCGTTGCCGGCGTCGTATGCGCCGCAGCGCTCGCCGCGCCGAATCCCGCGGCCACCTCCTGGATCGCCGTCGGCGCCATCGCGTGCGCCGCCACATTCGCGCTGTGGAATCGCTTTCCCGGCAGCGTCGCGCCCCGGCGCCAAGCGAGCGCCGCCGCTTTCCTGCCGCCGGCGGCATGGGCGCTCGCCGCGTGCTACGCCGCATTCGGCTTCGGCTACATCATTCCCGCCACCTTCCTTTCCGCCATGGCGCGGGAAGCCGCGCACGGCGGTTTCCTGTACGCCGCGTCCTGGCCGCTCTTCGGCGCCGCGGCGGCCGTGAGCACGTGGGCCGTCACGCGCAAAGGCGCCCGGGTGAAGCCGCGCACGCTATGGGCCGCGGGCCACGCCGTGATGGCCGGCGGCGTCGCCGCGGCGGCGCTCTCGACCGGCATCGCGGCGGTGATCGCCTGCGGGCTGCTGGTGGGCGGCACGTTCATGGTGGTCACCATGGCCGGCATGCAGGACGCGCGGCGCATGGCCGGCCCGCATGCGCCGCGCATGCTGGCCGCGATGACCTCGGCCTTCGCGCTCGGCCAGATCGCCGGGCCGCTCGCCGTGAGCGCGCTCGCCGCGAGCGGCAGCGCCTACCGCATTGCGCTCTGGTGCGCGGCCGCGCTGCTCGTCGCGACCGCCATCATCCTTCAACTCCTGCCGAGGACCCGAACGCCGTGACCGACCGCATGCCCCCGATCCCGATGTCCGGGATGGATGCCGCCCAGAGACGCGCCGCCGAGGCGCTCATCGCCGGTCCCCGCAAGGGCGTCTTCGGCCCCTTCGTGCCGCTCATGCGCAGCCCCGAGCTGATGGACCGGCTGCAGCGCGTGGGCGAGTACCTGCGTTTCGACAACGCGATCCCGGCGCGCCTGAACGAGCTCGCCATCGCGATCACCGCGCACCACGTGCAGAACGAGTTCGAGTGGGCGGTGCACAGGCCGCTCGCGGTGAAACACGGCGTGGACCCCTCGACGCTCGACGCGATCGCACGCGGCGAACGTCCCGCCGGCATGCCGGCGGACGATGCGCTGGTGCACGACTTCGTCGTCGAGCTCCTGCGCACGAACTTCGTGTCCGATGGACTTTACGAAGCGGCACGCAGCCGCTTCGGCGAGCGCGGCGTGGTCGACCTGGTCGCCACGGTCGGCTACTTCATTGCGATCTCGCTCGTGATGAACGTGGCCGGAACGCCCGCGCCGTAGAATGGCGCGGTCGCATTTCTTCGACCGGAAAACCGTGCGCCTCACATCCCTCGCCTGCGCATCCGCCGCCGCAGGGCTCCTCGTCGCATGCACGCTCGCGACGGCCGCCGATGGCGGCATTGCCGGGCTCGCCCTGGATACGTCGGCAAGCCGTGCCGCGCGCGTGCTCGAGGGCGCGAAGCGCGAAGGCGAGCTGAATGTCTACACGTCGCTCACCGCGGGCAGCGCCGCCAGGGTGAAGGCGGACTTCGAGCGGCGCTACGGCGTGCGCGTGAACCTCTGGCGCGCGAGCTCGGAGAACATCCTGCAGAGGGTCGTGGGCGAAGCGCGCGCCGGCCATCCCGCCTTCGACATCGTGGAGACCAACGGCCCGGAGATGGAGGCGATCCAGCGCGAGGGCATCCTGCAGAAGGTGGAATCGCCGCTCCTGCGCGAGCTCGTGCCGCAGGCGCTCTTCGCGCATCGCGAGTGGGTCGCGACACGCCTCAACCTCTTCGTGCAGTGCTACAACACGAGCCTCGTGAAGCCCGCCGACGTGCCGCGCAGCTTCGCCGGCCTGCTCGATGCGAAATGGAAGGGCCGGCTCGCGATCGAGGCGAACGACGCCGACTGGTTCCAGGCGGTGATCGGCGAGCTCGGCGAGGAAAAGGGCCTCGCGCTCTTCCGCCAGCTCGTGGCGAAGAACGGGCTCTCGGTGCGCAAGGGACACGCCCTCCTCGCGCAGGTGGTGGAGTCGGGCGAGGTGGCGCTCAGCCTCACCTGCTACAGCTTCAAGGTGGACCAGGACCACAAGGCGGGCGCGCCGATCGACTGGACGTCGCTGGGACCCGTGCTGGCCCGGCCCAACGGCGAGGGCATCTCGCGCAAGGCACCCCATCCCCACGCCGCCCTGCTCTTCTACGAGTACCTGATCGGGGAGGCGCAGCCGCTGCTCGCGCGGCTCGAGCTGATCCCCGTGAGCACGAAAGTGCCCACGCAGCTGCGCGGCCACGAGCTGCGCTTCATCGACCCGGCAAAGGTGCTCGACGAATCGGCGAAGTGGGACAAGCTCTACGAGGACATCATCGTGAAGCGCCGGTAAGGCGCGGCGCGCCTACGGGTGGACGTCCTCGGAGAACCAGTCGTCCGGAAGCGTGTGGCCGATTCCCGCCTCGCGCGCGCGCTGCAGCACGAGCGCGCCGACCGCCGCGAACTGCAGCCCCAGGCCCACGTTGTTCACGAAGCAGGTGATCTCGTCCGCGCGCTGCCGGCCCTTCGCCGCTCCCGACAGGAGCTTGCCGAGATCGTCGTAGCGGGAGGCCTCGCGCCCCGGCTCCTTCCACCAACCGTGCTTGTGCTCGGATGCGACGTTGGGCGTGCCGGGGAGGATGTTGTCCATCTGCTTCGCCTGCTGCGCCGTGTGCACGACGACGCGATCGCAGCGGTCGAGCACCTCGCCATCCACCTCCTGCGACTTGATGCAGCTCGCATGCACGCCGGGCTCGAGCCAGCGCGGCTCGATCACGCGCACGAGCGATGAGGTCGCGGCCATGATGACGTCGGCGCCGTCGACGCAGGCATCGGCCGAGTCCACCGCCTCGATGCGCACCGCGTCGCCGTGCCTCTCGCGCGCCTCCGCGATGAACGCGCTGCGGCTCTCCGCGCGCGGGCTGAAGACGCGCACCTCCCGGAACGGGCGCACCGCGAGAGCCGCCATGAGCTGCGCGCCCGCCTGCCAGCCGGTGCCGATGAGGCCGAGGGTCTTGGCGTCCTCGCGCGCGAGGTGGCGCATGCCGATGCCGTTGGCGGCGCCGACGCGAAGCCGCTGCATGACGCCGTCGGGAAACATCGCCTGGAGCTGGCCGGTTTCGGTCGAGAAGAGCAGCACGAGGCCGACCCAGCGGCCGCCGGCGAGGGGCTGCTTCACGCGCCGCACCTTGCCGGCGATGCGCGGATGCATGATGACGTCTGAGTTGAGGCGCAGCGCCTGGATGCCGCGCGCGGGCCACGTGCCGCCCATGTGCTTGAACGCGTAGTAGGCGCCTTCCATGCGCGTGGGCGCCATGTTGTCGACGCGCGGGGACAGCAGCGCGCGATCCTGCGCGAAATCGCGGTACATCGGCTCGAGGGCCGCGATGCAGTCTTTCATGTCGATCAGGCGACCGACATCCTCGTTGGACAGCACGATCAAGGGGACTCTCCCAGGAAGCGAAACCTATTCGACGGTGACGGACTTGGCGAGGTTGCGCGGCTTGTCGACGTCGGTGCCGCGCTCGAGGGCCGTGTGGTACGCGAGGAGCTGCACGGGAATCGCGTGCACGACCGGGGACAGCGGCCCCGCGTGCCGCGGGGTGCGGATCACGTGCACGCCCTCGCTCTCGCTGAAGTGGCTGTCGAGGTCGGTGAAGACGTAGAGCTCGCCGCCTCGCGCGCGCACTTCCTGCATGTTGCTCTTCACCTTCTCGAGCAGCGCGTCGTTGGGCGCGATCACCACCACCGGCATCGAGGCGTCGACCAGGGCGAGCGGCCCGTGCTTGAGCTCGCCGGCCGGGTATGCCTCGGCGTGGATGTACGAGATCTCCTTCAGCTTGAGCGCACCCTCGAGCGCGATCGGGTAATGGATGCCGCGACCGAGGAAAAGCGCATGGTCGCGCGCCGCGAAGCGCTGCGCCCACGCCTGGACCTGCGGCTCCAGGTTGAGCGCGTGCTGGATGCTGCCGGGCAGGAATCGCAGCCGGCCGATGGCGCCCTCCTCCGTGGCGGCGTCGAGGCGCCCCCGCGCCTTCGCCAGGGCGAGCGCGAGCGTGTGCAGCGCCACCAGCTGCGTCGTGAAAGCCTTGGTGGACGCGACGCCGATCTCGGCACCGGCCCGGGTGTAGAAGACGAAGCGCGAGGCGCGCGGGATGGCGCTCTCGCGCACGTTGCAGATGGCGAGCGTCGCCTCGTGGCCGAGCTCGCGCGCCTTCTTGAGGGCCTCGAGCGTGTCGAGCGTCTCGCCCGATTGCGAGATGGTGACCACGAGCTGGCGCGGATTGGCGATCGACTCGCGATACCGGTACTCGTGGCCGAGCTCGACCGTGCACGGGATGCCGGCGATGCTCTCGATCCACTGGCGCCCGACGAGGCCGGCGTAGTAGCTGGTTCCCGAGGCGAGCACGAGGACGTGGTCGACGCCGCGGAAGACGTCGGAGGCACCGGCGCCGAAGAGGCCCTCGACCGCGATGCCGCCGTCGATCACGGCCTCGAGGGTGTCGGAGACCGCGCGCGGCTGCTCGTGGATCTCCTTCTGCATGTAGTGCGTGTACGGGCCCAGGTCGACGTCGTCCGCGCGCAGCTCCGACACGTGCACCGTGCGCGACACGGGCTTGCCGGCGGCATCGACGAGGGTGATGCCGTCGCGCTTGAGCGCCACGACGTCGCCGTCCTCGAGATAGATCACGCGGCGTGTCTCCGCGATCAGCGCCGAGACGTCGGAGGCGAGGAAGTTCTCGCCTTCGCCCAGGCCCACCACCAGCGGGCATCCCATGCGGGCGCCGGTCATGCAGTCCGGATCCGACAGCGCGACCACGCCGATCGCATATGCGCCCCGCAGGTCGCGTGCGGTCTTGCGCGTCGCCTCGAAGAGATCGTGGCTCGCCGAGAAGTAGTGATGGATGAGGTGGGCGATGACCTCGGTGTCCGTCTGCGACTCGAACGCGTAGCCGAGAGCGCGCAGGCGCGCGCGCTGCTCCTCGTGGTTCTCGATGATGCCGTTGTGGACGACCGCGATCTCGTTGCTGGAGACGTGGGGATGGGCGTTCGGCTCGGTGACGCCGCCATGGGTCGCCCAGCGCGTATGCGCGATGCCGACGATGCCGCGCAGGTCCTCGGACCGCGCCGCGTTCTCCATTTCCGCGACCCGGCCCACGCGCCGCACGCGGCGAATGCCGCCGTTCAGGACCGCGATGCCCGCCGAGTCATAGCCACGGTACTCGAGGCGCTTCAGCCCCTCGGTCAGGATGGGGACCACGTCCCGGTTGGCGATCGCTCCGACGATTCCGCACATGGCCTGGGGGCTGGAACAGGGAGCGACATTCTCTCACGCGAGCGCGGGCGGGACCGCGAAAGATAAGGTCTCTCCCCGGCCTGGGGACCGGGGAGAGCGCAAGCAAAGGCGCCATGCTCTTGGCCTCACGTCGCCCTGCAGGTGGCGGGAGAGGAGGGAGCCCGCACACCCGAGCCCATCGTGCGCGGGGCGGCCCGCCGCCGCAGCGGAATTTCGCGCAGGCGGACTGCGGAAAATCGGACAGTCCGGACCGCCGGTTCAACATGCGAAACAGCCGTCCCCGCGCGAGGCGGCTTCCGCGAGCCGGTGCTAGACTTGCGCCTCCTTTTCGCACGACAGAACAACATGTCCGGCGAATCGCCGAGCGCGGCGCAACTCAACAACATCCAGGACGGCTTCGTGAAGCAGCTCGCGGCGCTGGGGCGGGTGCGCACGTATCCGAAGAACACCGTGTTCATCACCGAGGGCGACTCGAGCGACTCGGTCTTCGTGATCCTCTCGGGTCGCGTGAAGGTCTTCATCTCGGATACCGAAGGGCACGAGATGATCCTCGACACGCAGGGGCCCGGCGAATACGTGGGCGAGATGGCGCTCGACGGCAAGCCCCGCTCCGCCTCCGTGATGACGCTCGAGCCCAGCTCCTTCTCGGTCGTGGGGCGTGAGCCGGTGCGCGAGGCGATCCGGCACAACCCCGACTTCGCGCTCGACATGATCGGCAAGATCATCGACCGCGCGCGCATCGCGACGAGCAGCGTGAAGGACCTGGCGCTCCTCGACGTGTACGGGCGCGTGGCGCGGCTGCTGCTCAACATGTCGCAGGACGCCGGCAACGGCAAGCTGCAGATCCCGGACAAGATCACGCAGCAGGAGATCGCCGAGCGCGTGGGCGCCTCGCGCGACATGGTGAGCCGCATCTTCCGCGACCTCACGCAGGGCGGCTACATCACGGTCGAGAACCGGATCATCACGATCAACAAGAAACCGCCGGCGCGCTGGTAGCGGGCCTGCTGAAAATTCGGCGGCCGCGCGCCCGCAAACGCCGTGGAGGGGCGGTCGCGCCCCGCGTAGCTTGGTCCTCGCAAACCCCACGCGAGGAGACCTCCATGCTCGACGACATCCGCGACCACGACCCGAACCCGACCGCCGAAGAGGCGCTCTGGACGGCCGCCGACCCGGTTCACCTGGTGCTCAAGGCCGTGGCCCTCGCCGCCGTGGCGATCGCGATCGGTGTCTCGCTGAGCCAGCTGGTCACGCCCGACCCGGCGCCGCGCCAGGTCACGATGAGCGCGAAGTAGGTTTATTTCCGGGGACGCTTCCAGCCCGGCTTGCTGACCTGATGCTTCTCGGTCAGCGTGAGGCCCCCGGGCGGGACGTCCTTGCTGATCGTGGCGCCGGCGCCGATGGTGGCACCGCGGCCCACGGTCACCGGGGCGATCAGCTGCACGTCGGATCCGATGTGCACGTCATCCTCGATCACGGTGCGGTGCTTGCGAGCGCCATCGTAGTTGCAGGTGATGGTGCCGGCCCCGATGTTCACGTCGGCCCCGACGCTCGAGTCACCGACGTACGCCAGGTGGTTCGCCTTGCTGCGCGTCCCGAAGGTGCTCGCCTTCACCTCGACGAAGTTGCCGATGTGCACTTCGTCGGAGAGCTCGGTGCCGGGACGCGTGCGCGCAAAGGGGCCGATGCGCGCGTCGCGCCCGACGCGGGTTTCCTCGAGCAGCGAGTACGGCTTGATTTCGGTGCCGGCGCCCACGGTCACGTCGCGCAACACGCAGCCGGGGCCCACGCGCACGCCGTCGCCCAGCTCCACGCGCCCCTCGAAGATGCAATTGATGTCGATCGAAACGTCGCGCCCGCAGGCGAGCTCGCCGCGCACGTCGATGCGCGCCGGGTCCGCGAGCGTCACGCCTTGCTCGAGCAGCTGCCGGGCCTTGTCCATCTGGATCCTCCGTTCGAGCGAGGCGAGCTCCGCCTTGCTGTTGACGCCGAGGCATTCGTGGGGCGCGCGCGGGTGGCGCACCTCGATCGGAACACCCTCCGCCACCGCGCCGGCGACGACGTCCGTGAGGTAATACTCGCCCTGCGCGTTGTCGTTGCGTAGCCCCCCGAGCCAGCGCTCGAGCCTGTCGCGGGGTGCGGCGAGGATGCCGGTGTTCACCTCGCGGATGCGGCGCTCGGCCTCGCTCGCGTCCTTCTCCTCCACGATGCGCGTGACCCGTGCGGTGCCGTCGCGCACGATGCGGCCATAGCCGCGCGGCTCGTCGAGGTGCTGGGTGAGCAGGGCCAGCGCGCCGCCCTGGGCCGCCTCGACGAGGCCCGCGAGCGTCTCGGCCGCGATGAGCGGCACGTCGCCGTACAGGACGAGCATCACGCCGGCGCCGGGCACGTAGGGGAGCGCCTGCATCACGGCGTGGCCGGTGCCGAGCTGCTGCTCCTGGACCGCCCACGCGATGGCCCGCGACTCGAAGGCTTCCTTCACGCGTTGCCCCCCGTGGCCGATCACGACGCACGTATGCGCGGGCTGCAGGGAAGCGCTGGTATCGAGGACATGAGCCAGCATCGGCTTCCCGGCCAGCGGATGAAGGACCTTGGGGAGGTCGGATCGCATGCGCTTGCCTTGGCCGGCAGCGAGGATGACGACCTGCAATTCGGGGCGGGACGAGCTCATCGGCGGCGAATGGACAACAAAAAGGGCAGGGAGTTACCTCCCTGCCCGTGAGTGTTGCGCCTCTATGAAAGGAGTTTCGTGATCCCCTTGACTACGGCGCCATACTACCACGTCAGCGCTTGGCGCGCAGCTTGCGGATGGCGGCGAGCTGCGCCGCGGCCTGGGCGAGCTCGGCCTGGGCCTGCGCGACCTCGAGCTGGCCGGTGCGGTTGGCCAACGCTTCTTTCGCGAGCCGCTCGGCCTCCATGGCCTTGGCCTCGTCGAGATCGTGGGCCCGGATGGAGGTGTCGGCGAGCACCGTGACCCCGTCGGGCTGCACTTCCATCATGCCGCCGGAGACGTAGATCACCTCTTCCTCGGCGCCGTTGCGGATGCGCAGGGTGCCGGGGCGGATGCGCGTGAGGAGCGGCACGTGCTCGGGCAGCACGCCCAGCTCGCCCGCCTCGCCGGGGGCCACCACCATCTCGGCCTCCCCCGAGTAGATGGAGGACTCGGCGCTGACGATGTCGACGTGAAAGGTCTTGGCCATGGCTTATTGCAGCGTCTTGGCCTTCTCGAAGGCCTCTTCGATGGTGCCGACCATGTAGAAGGCCTGCTCGGGCAACTGGTCGCACTCGCCGTTCACGATCATCTTGAAGCCCTTGATCGTGTCCTTGAGCGTCACGTACTTGCCCGGCGTGCCGGTGAAGACCTCGGCCACGTGGAACGGTTGCGAAAGGAAGCGCTGGATGCGGCGCGCGCGGCCGACCGCGAGCTTGTCCTCGGGCGAGAGCTCGTCCATGCCCAGAATCGCGATGATGTCGCGCAGCTCCTTGTAGCGCTGCAGCACGGCCTGCACGGCGCGCGTCGTGCCGTAGTGTTCTTCGCCCACCACGTTCGGGTCGACCTGGCGCGACGTGGAGTCGAGCGGGTCCACCGAAGGGTAGATGCCCAGGGCCGCGATGTCGCGCGACAGCACGACGGTCGCGTCCAGGTGGCCGAAGGTCGTGGCCGGGCTCGGGTCGGTCAGGTCGTCCGCGGGCACGTACACCGCCTGGATCGACGTGATCGAGCCCTTCTTGGTCGAAGTGATGCGCTCCTGCAGGCGGCCCATCTCCTCCGCGAGCGTGGGCTGGTAGCCCACCGCCGAGGGCATGCGGCCCAGGAGGGCCGACACTTCCGTGCCCGCCAGCGTGAAGCGATAGATGTTGTCGATGAAGAGCAGGATGTCGCGGCCCTCGTCGCGGAAGCGCTCGGCCATGGTGAGGCCGGTGAGCGCCACGCGCAGGCGGTTGCCGGGGGGCTCGTTCATCTGGCCGAACACCATCGCCACTTTCGACTTCGACAGGTCGTCCTGCACGATGACGTTCGCGTCGGACATCTCGTGGTAGAAGTCGTTGCCCTCGCGCGTGCGCTCGCCCACGCCGGCGAAGACCGACAGGCCCGAGTGCTGGGTCGCGATGTTGTTGATGAGCTCGAGCATCGTCACCGTCTTGCCCACGCCAGCCCCGCCGAAGAGGCCGATCTTGCCGCCCTTGGCGAACGGGCAGATGAGGTCGACCACCTTGATGCCGGTTTCGAGCAGCTCCACCGAGGGCGAGAGCTCGTCGAACTTGGGCGCCTGCGCGTGGATCGAGCGCTTCTCGTCGGTCGTGATCGGGCCCCGCTCGTCGATCGGCCGGCCGAGCACGTCCATCACGCGCCCGAGCGTGCCGGGGCCGACCGGGACCGAGATCGGGGCGCCGGTGTTCTTCACGCGCATTCCACGGCGCAGCCCATCGGCCGAGCCCATGGCGATGGTGCGCACGACGCCGTCACCGAGCAGCTGCTCGACTTCGAACGTGAGGCCCTTCTCGGCGAAGGAGTCGCCCTCCTCCACGAGCGTGAGCGCGTCGTAGACCTTCGGCATGTGCTCGCGCGGGAACTGGATGTCGATGACCGCGCCGATGCACTGGACGATCTTGCCTTCGGTGGTTTGCGTCGTGACGTTGGTGTCCATGTGGTTTCCTTAGACCGCCGCGGCGCCCGCGACGATTTCCGATAGTTCCTTGGTGATGGCGGCCTGCCGCGTCTTGTTGTAGATCAGGGTCAGCTCGCCGATCACGTTCGTGGCGTTGTCGCTCGCGGACTTCATCGCCACCATGCGCGCGGACTGCTCGCTCGCCATGTTCTCGGCGACCGCCTGGTAGATGATCTGCTCGACGTAGCGCGTGAGGAGCTGCTCGAGCACGCCGCGCGCCTCGGGCTCGTAGACGTAGTCCCAGTTCTTGCGCTGCGCGGCGCGCGTGTCCTGGCTCAGGCGATCCGCGGGAAGCGGGAGCAGCTGCTCGACCACCGGCTCCTGCTTCATCGTGTTGATGAAGCGCGTGTAGACGATGTAGAGCGCGCCGATCTTGCCCTGGCTGAACGCGTCGATCTGCACTTTCACGGGGCCGACCAGCCGGTCCATGTGCGGCGTGTCGCCCAGCGCCGTGAGGTGCGAGACGATGTTGCCGCCGAAGCGCTGCAGGAATCCGAAGCCCTTGTTGCCGATCGCGGTGAGCTGCACGTTGCGGCCTTCGCCCTGCAGCTCCTTCACCTTGTGGAGCGCGAGGCGCAGCGCGTTCGTGTTGAGGCCGCCGCACAGGCCCTTGTCGGACGTGACCACGATCAGCCCCACGTCCTTCACGTCGGGTCGGCGCACGAGGAACGGATGACGGTACTCGGTGTTCGCGTGCGCAAGGTGCGAGGCGATGTTGCGGATCTTCTCGCCATACGGGCGCGAATGGCGCATGCGGTCCTGCGCCTTGCGCATCTTCGACGCCGCGACCATCTCCATCGCCTTCGTGATCTTGCGCGTGTTCTGCACGCTCTTGATCTTGGTGCGGATTTCTTTGCTGCCAGCCATATGCTTTCCTTGTCATCCCCGCGCAGGCGGGGATCCAATCATCGGGCCCCCGCCTTCGCGGGGGTGACAGCTCAGTACGTCGCGTTCTTCTTGAAATCCTTCAGCGCTTCGTGCAGCTTCGCCTCGTCGTCCTTCGAGAGGTCCTTCGTCTGCTCGATGCGGTCGGCGAGGTCGCCGTACTTGCCCTTCACGAACGCGCGCATCGCGGCCTCGGCGGCAAGCGCCTTGGCGACGGGGACGTCGTCGAAGTAGCCGTTGTTCACCGCGAAGAGCGTGAGCGCCATCTCCCACACCTGCAGCGGGTGGTACTGCGGCTGCTTCATGAGCTCGGTCACCATCCGGCCGCGCTCGAGCTGCTTGCGGGTGGCTTCGTCCAGGTCCGACGCGAACTGCGCGAACGCGGCGAGCTCGCGGTACTGGGCGAGCGCAAGACGCACGCCGCCGCCCAGCTTCTTGATGACCTTCGTCTGCGCGGCGCCGCCCACGCGCGACACCGAGATCCCCGCGTTGATGGCGGGGCGGATGCCGGCGTTGAAGAGGTCCGTCTCGAGGAAGATCTGGCCGTCGGTGATCGAGATCACGTTGGTCGGCACGAACGCGGACACGTCGCCCGCCTGCGTCTCGATGACGGGCAGCGCGGTGAGCGAGCCGGTCTTGCCCTTCACCTCGCCCTTGGTGAACTTCTCCACGTACGCCTCGTTCACGCGCGCGGCGCGCTCGAGCAGGCGCGAGTGCAGGTAGAACACGTCGCCGGGATACGCCTCGCGGCCCGGCGGCCGGCGCAGCAGCAGGGAGATCTGGCGATACGCCCACGCCTGCTTGGTCAGGTCGTCATAGATGATGAGCGCGTCCTGGCCGCGGTCGCGGAAGTACTCGCCCATCGTGCAGCCCGCGTAAGGCGCGATGTACTGCATCGCGGCGGGATCGGACGCCGAGGCGGCGACCACGATGGTGTACGCCATCGCGCCGTACTCCTCGAGCTTGCGCACGACGTTCGCGATGGTCGAGGCCTTCTGCCCGATCGCGACGTAGATGCAGATGAGGTCCTTGCCCTTCTGGTTGATGATCGCGTCGACCGCGACGGCGGTCTTGCCCGTCTGGCGGTCGCCGATGATGAGCTCGCGCTGTCCGCGGCCGACCGGCACCATGGCATCGATCGACTTGAGGCCGGTCTGCACCGGCTGCGACACCGATTTGCGCGCGATCACGCCCGGGGCCACCTTCTCGATCGGGTCGGAGAGCTTCGCGTTGATCGGGCCCTTGCCGTCGATGGGTTGTCCCAGCGAGTTCACCACGCGCCCGATGAGCTCCGGTCCGATCGGCACCTCCAGGATGCGGCCGGTCGACTTGACGGTATCGCCTTCCGAGATGTGCTCGTAGGGCCCGAGCACCACGGCGCCGACGGAGTCGCGCTCGAGGTTCAGCGCCAGGCCGAACACGTTGCCCGGGAACTCGAGCATCTCGCCCTGCATCACGTCGGTGAGGCCGTGCACGCGGCAGATGCCGTCGGTCACGGAGATCACCGTGCCCTCCGTGCGCTTCTCGGCGGCGACGTGGAGGTTCTCGATCTTCGTTCTGATCAGTTCGCTGATTTCGGAAGGGTTGATCTGCATGTAGGGCTCCTGGGTGCCTCGATTTACCGTGCGAGCGCCGCGGCCATCTGGGCCAGGGCGTCGCGCACGGAGGCGTGAATGACTTGGTCGCCGACCTGGACGCGCGCGCCGCCGAGCAGCTGCGGATCGACGTCCACCTCGGCCTCGACGCGCTTGCCGTAGCGCTTCTCGAGCGCGCCCACGATGTCGGCGCGCTGCTGGTCGGTGAGCGGCTGGGCGCTCGTGATGCGCGCCTTCACGACGCGCTCGTGCTCGCGCTTGAGGGCCTCGTACTGCTCCTCGATCTCGGCGATGAGGATCTCGCGGTGGTTGTCGACGAGCACGTCGAGCAGGCTGCGCGCGACCGGGTCGAGCTTGCCGCCGGTCACGTCGGCGAAGAGCTCCTTCTTCTGGGCGCCGGAAACGCGCGGATCGGTCAGCAGGAAGCGCATCTGCTCGTTGCGCGCGATCGCCGCGAGCAGCTGCAGGCCGTCGGACGTGGAGCCGAGCGAACCCTTGTCGAGGGCGGCCGCGAAGGCCGCCTCGGCATACGGACGCGCGACGGTAGCGATCTCGGCCATGGCTTAGATCTGCGCCCTGAGCTGGTCGAGCATCTGCGAGTGCGCCTTGGCATCGACCTCGCGCTGGAGGATCTTCTCCGCGCCGCTCACGGCGAGTGCCGCGACCTGCTCGCGCAACTGCTGGCGCGCGGCCTGCACTTCCTGCTCGATCTGCGCGCGGGCTGCCGCGACGATGCGATCGCCTTCGGCTTTCGCCGATGCCTTGGACTCCTCGATGCGCTCGTGCGCCGCCTTCTCCGCCGCCGCCACGAGCTCCTGGGCGCGGCCGCGCGCGTCGCGCAGGATCTGGTCGGTCTGCTTCTGCGCATCGGCGAGCGACGAGCGGCCGCGCTCGGCCTCGGCGAGGCCATCGGCGATCGTCTTCTGGCGCTGCTCGATGGCACGCACGAGGGGCGGCCAGATGAAGGCCACGCAGAACCAGATGAACAGGGCGAAAACCGCCGCCTCGACCACCAACGTGAAATTCGGAATCATGGAACGTCCCTCTCGGGATTCGCGCTTAGCGGATCGAATTCAGCAGCGGGTTGGCGAACGCGAAGAACATCGCGAGACCCACGCCGATGATGAACGACGCGTCGATGAGGCCCAGCAGCAGGAACACTTTCGCCTGGAGCTGCGGCATGAGCTCCGGCTGGCGGGCGGCGCCTTCGAGGAAGCGCGCGCACATGATGCCGATGCCCACGCAGGCACCGAGCGCGCCCAGGCCGATGATGAGGCCGATGCCGACGCCGGTGTAGGCCTGGATCATGGCGATCAGTTGGATTTTCGGGTCCATGTCTTATTCCTTTCGGGATGAACTTGAAGTGGAGTTGGGGGTTGGAACGAAACGCGTGACGCTCAGTGACCCTCGTGCGCCATCTGCACGTAGACGACGGTGAGCATCATGAAGATGTAGGCCTGCAGCACGACGATCAGGATGTGGAAGATCGACCAGACGAGGCCGAGCGCGATCGCGCCCACGCCCGCGGCGATCCCGGCGCCGGCGAGGAGCCACAGGAGCAGGTAGATGATCTCGCCCGCGTACATGTTTCCGAAGAGCCGCAGCGAATGCGACAGCGGCTTGGACACGTACTCGACCAGGTTGAACAGGAAGTTGACCGGCCAGAGCAGCGGGTTGGAGCCGAACGGCGCGGTGAAGAGCTCATGGATGAAGCCGCCCGCGCCCTTCACCTTTATAGCGAAGCCGATCATGAGCGCCCACACCGTGAGCGCGAGCGCGAAGGTCGTATTGGTATCCGCGGTCGGCACGATGCGGAAGCCGTGATGGGCGCCGGCCGCCTCGGGGATCTTGCCCACGATGTCGGCGGGCAGGAAGTCCATCGCGTTCATCAGGATCACCCAGATGAACACCGTGAGCGCGAGAGGCGCCACGAAGCGATGGCGGTCGCCGTGGAAGATGTCCTGGACCTGCTTGTCGATGAAGTCGAACGTGAGCTCGATGAATGCCTGGCGCCGGGTCGGGACGCCGCTGGTCGCCCCGCGCGCCGCCCACCAGATGAACCCGAGGCCCACGAGCCCGAGCAGGATCGACACGATGACGGTGTCGATGTTGACCGTGAAGTTGCCGAACTGGTGCGTGGCGAAGGTGAGGTGGTGACCGATGTACTCGGCCGCGCCGCCTGCTTGCTCGGGAGCCTGTTCCGTTGCCATGTTCCTATCCGTGTTGCCCGTTCCCGGAAGGCCGGGTTGTCTCGTTGTTGCCGTCGCGGACCGCTATGGCCGCGGCGGAGATCGCCACCGTCACCACGAACGTCCCGAGGAACGCCACGTGGATTACCGCGGGGTAATGCGCGAAAACCGCCCAGAGCGAGCCGAGGATCACGAGGACCTTCGCCGCCTCCGCGCGAAACATCGTCCGCAGCGTTTCACCGACGCTGGACTTGCGGCTCCAGGCAAGGATCCATCCGTAGACCCATCCGGCCGCGACGTTCGTCACTCCCCCGAGCGCGGCCGAAATCGCGCCATTCATGCCCCAGGGAATTGCCGAAGCGAGCGTGAGCGCCGCGGTCGCGATGAGCTGCCACCGGAGCACGATGCGGATGGCCCTGAGCTGGATACCGAACACGTCCGGGCCCGCGAGGTGAAACCGTTCGATTATAGCGATTTCCGCAATGCAGCGTCAAAGCACGGACGGTCCGGACGACGCATGCCGCGCCGCGTCTATCGCATATTTGCGGCGGTGCAGCGGGGCGGCTCTAGCGCGCGGCGCCGAAGCGCTGGATGAGCCCTTCGAGCTCGTCGAGGCTCGAATAATCGATCACGACCGACCCCTTGCCGCCCGCGCGCGGCTTGAGCTGCACGGTCGTGCCGAGCGTCTCGCACAGCTGCTCCTGCAGGCGGCGCGTGTCGGCGTCGAGCGTCATCGCCGGACGCTCGGGGCGCGGGGCCGCGGTCGCCTCCTGCACCAGGCGCTCGGTCTCGCGCACCGAGAGCTGCCGCTCGGCGACCTGGTGCGCGAGCTCGACCTGGCGCTGGCGCGAGAGCGACAGCAGCGCGCGCGCGTGTCCCATGTCGATGCGCCCATCCTGCACCATCTCCTGTACCGCGGGCGCGAGCTCGAGGAGCCGCAGCAGGTTCGTGACCGCCGTGCGCGAACGCCCGATCGCGCGCGCTACCTCGTCGTGGGTGAGCTGGAATTCGCGGATGAGGCGGGCGAGGCCATTCGCCTCTTCGATCGGGTTGAGGTCCTCGCGCTGGATGTTCTCGATGAGGCCGATGCCGAGCGCCGCCTCGTCCGTCACTTCCCGGATGACGACGGGCACGCGATCGAGGCCCGCCAGCCGCGCCGCGCGCCAGCGGCGCTCGCCGGCGAGGATCTCGTATTTGCCCTCGCCCACCGCGCGCACGATGATCGGCTGGATCACGCCGCGCGCCTTGATCGAATCGGCGAGCTCGGCGAGCGAGGCTTCGTCCATGCGCGTGCGCGGCTGGTACTTGCCGGGCTTGAGCTGGGCCGCGTCGAGCTGTGTCAGCGCGTCCTGCGCCGCCTCGGGCGCCCTGTTGTTGCCGCCCAGCAGCGCGTCGAGGCCGCGGCCGAGTCCCTTGTGCCGGGCGCTCATGCCGCCTCCGCGACCGCGATGCCGTTGCGCTCGAGCAGCTCGCGTGCGAATTGCAGGTGCGCCTGCGCCCCCTTCGACGAGGGGTCGTGCAGCAGCACGGGCTTGCCGAACGAAGGCGCCTCCGCGATGCGGATGTTGCGCGGGATCACCGTGTCGAACACCTTGTCTCCGTAGTGGCGCTTGAGCTCGTCCGAGACCTGCACCGTGAGCGTGCTGCGCGGGTCGTACATCGTGCGCACCAGCGCCTCGATCTCGATCTTCGGGTTGAGGTTCTGCTTCACCTTGCGCAGCGTGCCGACGAGGTCGGAGA
>Ga0157372_10000825_pt1 | contig 33540 bp, 32 predicted proteins | sample C55metaG_FD_115307 | JGI IMG/M metagenome (GOLD analysis project Ga0157372, IMG submission 115307) | Corn rhizosphere microbial communities from Kellogg Biological Station, Michigan, USA - C5-5 metaG | ecosystem: Host-associated > Plants > Roots > Rhizosphere > Soil | place: USA: Michigan...
CTACGTTCGTGATTTCCTCCGTGAAAATCAGATTCATATTCCGAACACCGAGACCCCAGAGCAAGCGATCGCTTTAGTGCGTGATCACGCTGCCAAAGGTGCGAATGGAATCAAATTGTTTACGGGATCCGACCAGGGACGCGGCCGGGTGGCACTCCTGCCCCTCGCGGTTGCGAAAGCGGCTGTAGATGAGGCGCACCGTCACGGTATGCTGGTTTTCGCCCATCCCACGAATGTAGAAGGCGTGCGTATTGCAACCGAGAGCGGCGTCGACGTATTGGCCCATACCGTGCCTGAATCACCGCCGTGGACCCCCGAATTCACCGAACAACTCAAGCGCGCGCACCTGAGTTTGATACCGACCTTGACCTTGTTCGATGTCGAGATGCGCAAGGGAAATGCGCCCGATCAGCAACGCACGGCGTTTGTCGCGCAAATGGTCGACCAGCTCCGTGCTTACTCGCAGGCGGGCGGCGACATTCTGTTTGGAACGGATATCGGATACACGGACCACTATGACACCGCAATGGAATTTAATCTGATGTCGCAGGCCGGCTTGAACTACAAGCAGATTCTCGCCTCTTTGACGACAAACCCTGCACGAAAATTTCGAGTTTCAGATCAAACAGGGCGCATTGCAAAGAACATGAAAGCCGACCTGGTTGTCCTAAGCGCTGACCCTGCCCAGGACGTTACGGCATACTCCAAGGTACGCTTCACGATCCGCAATGGCGAAGTCATTTACAAGGAGCAATGATCATTGTAAGCATCGGATGGATCGGAAACCTCATTTCCGCGCGGCCATGTCGGTAAGCTCCCGCCACGTGATCAGCTTGACATTCTCTTGAGCAAGAATCTCGCGAAATTGATTGCTGTTAAAGAAGTCGAAATCGCGCTGCCTCCACGCTGCGCCCCACGTCGATCGTTCCCGCGTTGCTGCGCGTAGCTCCTCATCGTCAAAACCCGGATGAATGACGAACTCGGTCACGCCTGGTTTCAGGTTTTTCAGCGCTGAAATGTAAAAGTCAGCCCATTTTTCTGGTGGTACCTCGGGTTCGATCGTGATCGTATGGTCAAGAACTATCTCGTCAGGGCCAAGGCTCTCCTGCAGATACGGATGATCGGCAAACCAATCTTTGTTTACGAAAATCGGCAGCTTGTAATCGTGGGCTACTCGTAGCATCACGTCGAACAGTTCCTTGCCATTGATAATCAGCCGGTACTGATGCGAATCGAGATGCGTAGGGTGAACACCCATCGCAAGCGCACGCTCGATCTGGGCGCGCAATTCGACTTCGACTTCTTTCGGTTGAATGTGCTGCCTATGTTCCCAGTCATGATGGAAGTATCCGTTTTCGTCGAGCAGGCTTGGCACTTTGTCGGCGGGAGCTACCGAGCCCCAACGGTAATAAACTCGCTCGCTGGTCACGGTGAGATGCAGTCCGAAATCTACGTTGGGATGGGACTTGGCGTACTCAGCGATCTCGGGGAACCACGGGCAGGGCACCATCATGCTGGCGGAGTTGACCGAGCCCGCCTCGAGAGATTTAATAGCCGCGGCATTTACGGCATGAGTTTCTCCAAGGTCGTCGGCATGAACGATGATCAGCTTTGTGCCGGGAGGATATCCCAGTCGGTCCGCCAGGGTTTGCCCAGAGACTGGCATCTGGGAAAAAGATAGGAAGGAAGCAACGATCAACAAGGCGAATGTGAACTTGCCGCTCTTCTCAAGCCGCTTGTGGTGTGACATATCAATTACTTTACTGCGGGGATTTGAAGGGTTTCCAGATTAGCTGTTGTAAAGGTGATGACACTCACAATCCCAGTCTTGCATTGGAGGTCGAGCAATTTGATAGAGCCGCGTACAAATAAGGCATCGATTCCACTACTTCGGTTGCGGTTTCTCTTCCCCCTGGAAAGTGACCTTTGACTTGCTGCCGAAGCGTTTGTAGTCGGTGTACTTTACGATTTCGCGGATGTGGACATCCTGGTAAGCGGCCTTGCGAAAGTGAAGCGTGTCATCGGCCATGGTGTACGCCGGGAACCAATACTGTCCGTCGACCTGTTCGCGCCAGGTGGTGAATTTGGGGAATAGATTCTCGTTGTCTTTCTTGCGGATGTCAGGAACGCTCTTGCCTGACGTTTTTACGACCTGCAGGTCCTGGTTGTCCACCCAAATGCGGCCTTGAAAGTAACGCTTATTCTTTTCGATTTTCTTTGGCGCGACATCGAAGACGTAGCAGTGCAGTTCGTCTTCCTGCTGCTGGCCCACATAAAGAATGTCGTACTCGGGAATTTCGTCGGAGGTGAGGACGAACGGCAACAGATGACGGATGTCCTGCAAGTCTTCGGGGGACATCAGGATTTCGGTTAGTGTGTTCTGGGGTGCGAACACAACATTCTCAAGATGGTGTCCCTGATTGTCGTAGGTTACGTCGAAAACCTCGCGATACTCGCCGGTGACCGTGTCGCCATCGAGGGTCTGGACTTTTACATCCTGGCGGAAGGTGTAGTTATCGCGCGCTTCCTTAAACTGCTTCTCCTTGGCGGCAAACTCCTGAATGATCTTCTCGGAGGTCAGTCCCTTGGGCGGGTCAGTGGTGAGCGGGCCCTCTTGTGAAAACGTTGGAACGGACAAGGCAATAATGGCTGTGATTGCCAGGAGCAGAATGCGAATTAATTTCATAGATGGAGGGAAGCTCTATTTAAGCCTACTCTAAAAGTTAGATGCGGTGAAAGCAGCCAAGTTGCCGGAATGATGCTGTCGGGGTTGAAGGATAAGAAGTCAAAAGCCCCACCCTCTCGCAGAAACCGCGAGAAGGGTGGGGCACCCCACGTGGGTATAGGAGCCAATAATATTTGCGATTGGTTGTAATATGAACAATCTCCATGAGCCAGGTAGCGCGACCTTTGAGTGCTGAACAATCGTTTCCCGTGCCGAACGAAATCCCGCGATTAGCTGCAATGCCAGAGGTGCAGTCGGCCCTGCGGTGGTTTCGCGACCAGGAGGCCGAATTTGCGCGCTGGCAGATGGAACTGGCGCGAATTCCGGCGCCGCCGTTTGGCGAAGCGGCCCGCTCTGCGTGGGTAAGTGAACAATTTCGGGCCCTCGGAATAAAAGAAGTCCGCAAAGATAAGATTGGAAATGTTTGCGCTTTCCGTAAAGGCCGGCGGGATTCAATCGTCTCGATCAGTGCGCATATTGACACCGTTTTTCCCGCGAACACGCCGCTGAATATCCGCCAGCAGGGAGCGAAGCTTTACGGCCCTGGAATTTCAGACAACGCGGCGGGCGTAACGGCGCTGCTCGCAATTGTGGCGGCGATCGAAAATTTCAACTTGCCACATGAAGACTCGCTGCTTTTCATCGGCAATGTCGGCGAAGAAGGCGAAGGCGACCTGCGCGGGATGCGTTACATTTTTTCTGAATCCGAATGGAAAGATTCGATTGTTTCCAGTCTGGTGCTTGATGGCGCCGGTACCGACACTATTGTCGCCGAAGCGCTTGGCAGCCGCCGTTTTGAGGTGATTGTGCGTGGCCCTGGCGGGCACTCGTGGAGCGACTTTGGCGCACCCAATCCAATTGTTGCGCTGGGGCGGGCGATCAATCTCTTTTCTCAGACGCGGGTTTCGTCGTCGCCGAAAACAACTTTTAATGTTGGCGTAATTCGCGGAGGGACGTCGGTCAATTCGATTCCTGAGTCGGCCAGCATGCGCGTCGATATTCGATCGAGTTCGGCGGCTGAAATTGATCGGATTGACCTGGAGTTGCGGCGCGCCATTGATCAATCGATACAGGAAGAGCAAGCGCGCAGTCCGCAGCGTCGTGATCCGCTGCATTACCGGACCAGCCTGACTGCGGAGATGGTGCCAATCGGGAACCGGCCGGGTGGTGAACTGAATCCGAACGCTCGCGCGATCCAGATTGCCCACGCCGTGGATTTCCACTTGGGAAACAGCGCGCAAATCCAGCGGGCTTCGACGGACGCGAATATCCCGATATCCATGGGGCGCGAAGCGATTGCCATTGGCGCCGGGGGCAACGGCGGAGGGGCACACACGCTGCAGGAGTGGTTTGATCCCACGGGGAGGGCGTTGGGTCTCACGCGAATTCTGCTTATTGCTTTGGCGTTGGCTGGGACGGAGAGATGAGCCTGCGGAACTTCTTCTTCTTCTTCTTCTTCTTCTTTGCAACGAACGTTTTCGGAAGCAAGCTGATGGCGCAAATGACCGCGCGAATGACCGCCGATACCATTTACATTCATGCGAATATTTACACCGGCGTCGTCGACTCTTCGTCGAATGCGGTGCAAAGGGCCGAAGCGATGGCGGTTCGCGGGGACAAGCTGATTGCTGTTGGCAGTGAATCGGATGTGCTGAAGCTCAAGGGGCCACAGACGAAGCTGGTTGATTTGCATGGGCAGTTTGTGATGCCCGGCTTCAACGATGCGCACATGCACTTGACCGAGGCAGGCCGCAAGAAATTGACCGTTGATCTGACCGGAACGCGTTCGCTGCAGGAATTCCAAGATCGAATTCGCGAACATCTCAAAGGCACCGCGCAGCACGAGTGGATCACGGGCTCAGGCTGGGATGAAACCTTGTGGCCGGGAAGCCATTTACCGACGCGTGGCGATATCGACGCAGTAACCAAAGACCATCCGGTTTTTCTGGTTCGCATCGATGGACATGTGGCGGTGGCGAACACTGCAGCATTGAAAATCGCGCAGGTCACGCCTGCCACCAAAAATCCGCAGGGAGGCGAGATCGCACGTGATGCGAGCGGCGAAGCGAATGGCATATTGCGCGAGACTGCGCAGGCCGTGGTTGCGTCTTTAATTCCTCCGCCTTCGCCGGAGAAGCACCAGGACGCGATCGAAGCGGCGCTGCGGGATATCGCTCGCTCAGGAGTAACGTCGGCGCAGGATTTCTCTGGAGATGACGGCGAAAGCAGCCGCGCCAATTTCAAGATCCTCGAACAGCTTGAGCGCGAAGGAAAGCTGACGGTGCGCATCTCGGAGTGGCTGCCGTTTAATGAGTCCGTTGAAAGTTTGAAGCGGATGCGGGATGCGCATCCTCAGGCTGATCCCATGCTGCACACCGGAATGCTGAAGGCATTTATGGATGGATCTCTCGGTTCGCATACGTCGGCGATGCTGGCACCGTTTTCTGACGATCCCAAAAATTCAGGCTTGCCACAGTGTGAACAATCGAAGCTTAACCAGATGGCGACAGAACGAGTAGAGGCCGGGTTCCAGTTGGGATTTCATGCGATTGGGGACAAGGCCGTCGAGATGGCGCTGGAGGCATTTGCCGAGGCGGAGAAGGCTGCACGGGCTAACGGGGCTAAGGCGCAAGACGGCAGCGACAATTTTCGTTTGCGCGTGGAACATGCGCAGGTAACGAATCCGGCGCAGGTCGAAAGATTTCGCGAACTCAAGGTGATTGCGTCGATGCAACCGAGCCATCTGCTTACTGACATGCATTGGGCGATGTCGCGGTTGGGGCCGCAGCGTGCGGCGCATTCTTACGCCTGGGCTGAATTTGAAGACCACGGCGTGAAGCTTGCGTTTGGCACGGATTATCCGGTTGAGCCGGTCGCGCCGTTTCGCGGGCTATATGCGGCCGTCACGCGCAAGAGCGAAGACGGCAAGCAGGAATATTTTCCAGAGCAGAAACTGATGATTCAGCAGGCGATTGCTGCGTACACGACGGGATCGGCGTACGCCGAGTTTGCGGAGAAGGAAAAGGGCACTCTCGCACCCGGCATGCTGGCGGATTTTGTAGTGCTCGATCGCGACCTGACTGAAATTCCTGCGGCGCAAATTCTGGGAACACGTGTTTTGCGCACTGTAGTTGGCGGAAAGACAGTTTACCAATCGAACTGAGCCCCGATTTCTGCTCGCTGGCGGACTAAGAGAATTCAGGCTATCCTTTTGTGCCGCCGACCGTCTTAACTTTTCGGATACTTCGAATAAAGGAATCACTATGCGACGTCTGACACTTGCTTGCCTTAGTTTGACCCTGGTTTCTTCAGCTGTTTTTGCGCAGGTGAAGCTGCCAAAAACTCCTGTCCGCGAAGTCACCGAAGACTACTTTGGAACCAAGGTTACAGATCCGTACCGCTGGCTGGAGAATACCTCTGACCCCGAGGTGGTTTCATGGATGAAATCACAGAATGATTACACTCGCGAGCAGTTGGCGAAGATTCCCGGACGGGACAAATTACTGGATCGCATCAAGTCGCTGGACAATGCCGGAGCGGTGGTTGCTAGCCTGCAAGTTTGGGGCGGCCATTACTTCTATCTGAAAACTGATCCGGGATCGGACAATCGCAAACTCTACGTTCGAGATACTGTGGCCGCGCCCGAGCGCCTGCTGGTCGATCCGGAAAAGCTTACGACCGCGGATGGCAAGCATTTCTCCATCGACTACTTTCAACCTTCTCTTGATGGCAAGTACGTTGCTTACGGAATGTCGCCGGGAGGTTCGGAGGACAGCGTTCTTCATATTCTTGTGACTACAACCGGCGCAGCGCTGCCCGATGTGATTGACCGAGCTCAGTTTGGTCAGCCGACGTGGTTGCCCGGTAATAAATCATTCTTCATTCCGCGTACGCAAAAACTGAGTCCAAATGATCCTCCTACCGCTAAATATCAGAAGCTGAGAGTTTATCTGCACACGCTGGGGAATGATCCGGAGAAGGATCCGCAGGTATTTGGTTATGACTTTTCGCCCAATGTAAAAGTGACGGAAGATGATTTTCCGGTATTGATTTACTCACCCGCTGCGCCGAAAGCAATGGTGGGACTGGTGATCCACGGGGTCAAAAACGAAAAGGACATTTATGTCGCGCCGTTTAGCGCTAATCCAACTGCGAAGACTTCGTGGACCAAGGTAGCGGATGATTCGGAAGAAATCACTGGTCTCGACATTCATGGTGACGATCTGTTCTTGCTCTCCCACAAGGACGCGTCCCGGTTCAAAGTGTTTCGCACCAGCCTGTCGAAGCCGGATCTGGCGAACGCAAAGCTGGTAGTTCCTCCGGGGGAAGCAGTTGTTATTAACATCGCCGCGGCAGCCGACGGTTTATACATTCAGGACCTGGACGGGGGCATAGGCAAGTTGCGCCGTTTGTCTTATGGCTCCGGAAAGGTTGAAGCGATGAAGTTGCCCTTTGATGGGGCGATTCAATCTCTGGTGACCAATCCAACTGAAGCGGGCGCTTGGCTGGACTTGGTGGGATGGACAAGGCCCCCGTTGTGGTATTCGCTGGATAGCAAGTCGGGCAAGTTGGAAGACACGCATATTGTTCCTCCTTCGCCGGTGGATTTTTCGGACATCGTTTCTGAGGAAGTGAAGGCCAAGAGTGCGGACGGGACAATGGTGCCGCTATCAATCGTTCACCGGCGCGACATCAAGATGGATGGATCGAGTCCAGCATGGCTGGAAGGCTATGGCGCGTACGGCATAACTTATGATCCCTCGTTCCGCCCGACGTGGTTGGCTTTCCTTGAACATGGCGGCCTGTTCGCAGTGGCCCATGTGCGTGGAGGTGGCGAATATGGTGAAGACTGGCATAATGGCGGGCGCAAGCTGACCAAGCAGCACACCATCGATGACTTCATCGCGTGCGCGCAATACCTTATCGAGAACAAATACACGTCAGCCGCCAAGTTGGCGGGAGAAGGCACCAGCGCAGGCGGCGTCACCATCGGAGGAGCTGTCACGCAGAGGCCTGATCTGTTCGCCGCGGCATTGATTCGAGTGGGTGATTCTGATTCGCTGCGTTCTGAGCTGATGGCCAGCGGTCCGGCAAACATCCCCGAGTTCGGAACCGTGAAAGATCCCGACGGCTTCAAGGGTCTGTATGCGATGGATGCGTATCAGCACGTAAAGCCAGATACGGCATATCCGGCGGTGCTGCTGACTACTGGGGCGAATGACCCGCGCGTGGCCCCATGGCAGGCGGCAAAAATGACGGCGCGGCTGCAAGCCTCAACTAACAGCAATAAGCCGGTACTGCTGCGCGTGGATTACGACGCCGGCCATGGCCTGGGTTCCACCAAGTCACAGCGCGACGTGGAGCTGGCGGATGAGGTTTCGTTTTTGCTCTGGCAATTTGGGGTACCGGACTTTCAGCCTGCAACCGCTCAGTAAACGTGAATTCGGCAAACACGCCCGATGTTAGACTAGCGGGCGTGTCTGCGCCGTCTTCTGAGACCGGCAGAAAAACTCGAATCGCCCGATTCGGAGTGTTCGAAGCCGATCTCGAAACCCGCGAACTTCGCAAGCAGGGCCGCAGGATTCGTCTGCAGGACCAGCCATTCGCGGTGCTCGCCATTCTGCTTGAGCGCCCGGGCGTAGTAATTTCACGGGAAGACATCAGGCAGAAATTGTGGACGGCTGACACGTTTGTTGACTTCGACCACAGCCTGAATACCGCGGTAAATAAGATTCGGGAAACGCTCGGCGATTCGGCAGGCAGCCCGCGTTTCGTAGAGACGGTGGCACGCCGCGGTTACCGCTTTGTGGGCGAGGTGAGTTGGAACGATTCATCCGTTTCCCAAACGATCCCTATTGAGTCCAAAGCTGTTCCGGAACTTCCCGTCGCGCACCGTGGGCTTACGCGTTTGCTTTTTGCCCTGATCCAGATCATGTATTTGATGTTCTATGTCGAGGCGCTATTTCACTGGCGCGGAGTAGAGCGGGTTTCGTGGGCGGATGCGAATTCGCCGCTGATTCTGATTGTGGTGCTGGTGACGGCCGGCGTCGGAATTCCGGTGCGGTTCTATCTGCTGTCGGCGGCCGGCTTCGATTATGCCCAGTTAGGCGAAAAATTCCGAAAGATTGTTGTTCCGTTACTGGCGCTCGATGAACTTTGGGCGATCGCGCCATTTTTGATCCTGGATCGGATAGGTTTTGGCGCTGCTTTCGCTGCAACCGCGGCGTTACTCTACGTACCATTTGCCGAACGGACCCTGGTTAGGATGGCTTATCCGCAAAGGTAACTGGCGAAGTAACCAGACAAACAAATGACATTCATGTAAAAGCGCTGCCTGATTCCTTGCGCTTGAGCAGGTACAATAAATTCAAATGGCGAGTCCAACCCCGATTGCCGCATTCCTGGCGGGCCTGGTTTCATTTCTTTCGCCATGCGTTTTGCCGCTGGTACCGGGGTATGTTTCATTGATTTCGGGTGTCGGAGTCGAGGAGCTTAAAGAACAAAACACTGCTTTGTTCGGCAAGGTGATGCTGAATTCCGTAGCGTTCGTCCTGGGATTCAGCATCGTGTTCGTGACGTTGGGTGCGTTGTCAACCGAAGTTGGCCAGCTCGCGGCGCGTTATAAGTCCGTTCTGGCGCAGATTGCGGGCGTAGTCATCATCATGTTCGGACTCCACCTTACTGGAATCCTCAAAATCAAGGCCCTGTACTCCGACCGGCGCATGCACAACGTAAAGGGAGGCAGCACCGCCTGGGGAGCTTTTGTCATCGGCTTCGCGTTCGCTTTTGGCTGGACGCCGTGTGTTGGCCCGATTCTCTCGGCGATTCTGTATTTGGCGGCGGAACAGAACTCGGTAAGCAAAGGTATCTTTCTGCTGACCATCTATTCGCTGGGATTAGCGGTACCATTCCTGTTGACCTCGCTGGGCATTGAGCGTTTCCTGAAGTTCTATGGCAGGTTCCGCCGTCACATGCATGCGGTGGAAGTTGCCAGTGGAGGGCTGTTGATCGCGCTGGGAGTGTTGCTTGTGTTCGGCAGGTTCACCCTACTCGCGCACTACTTTTCGTACTTCAACCGTTTTGTCCTGTAAAGGAGTTTTGTGAAACGCGATCCCATTATTCTAGTTGTCGTTGCAATGGTGATCTCGATCATGCTGGTCTTTGGCATTCAGAGAGTGCACCATGCAGGCGGCGTTCCTGCAGGAAAGTTGCAAGGGAGCGCTGCTCCGGATTTTTCTTTACCTACAACCACCGGGCAGACTATGAAGCTGTCCGACTTCCAGGGTAAAGCGGTATTGCTGAATTTCTGGGCCACCTGGTGCGAACCCTGCAAAGTCGAGATGCCCTGGTTTGTTGACTTGCAAAAAAAATATGGACCGCAGGGTTTACAGGTGATCGGCGTAGCCATGGACGATGCGAGCCCTAAGGACATTGCTTCTTTCGCGCAAAAGATGGGGGTAAATTATCCCATCTTGATTGGGAAGGAAGAAGTCGGCACTCAATATGGTGGACTTGAATATCTTCCCTCGACTTTTTACATCAGCCGGAGCGGAAAAGTAATTGAACATGCGTTCGGACTGGTTAGCCGCTCGGAGATCGAGGCCAACATCGAAAAAGCGTTGGGCCAGCAGGTGGCGACAAAGTGACGAATCGAATCCTCTGCACGGCCGTCGTTTTGCTGATGTCGGTCGCGGCACGACCTCAAGATCTTGTGAGAGGCAAAGCCTGGGTGAGCATGGTTCCGGCGGCGTTGACCAACATAGACCGCGGACAGCCCGGGACTGTGGAGCTGCAATTTCGGGTGGCGCGCGGCTTCCACATTAATTCGAACCAGCCCAAGCAAGATTATTTGAAAAAGACGGAACTGAAGCTGGATGCACCCACTGACATCGTGATTGGACGAATCACCTACCCACCCGGCCAGGACCGCAGCTTTCCCTTTGCGCCCAAAGACAAGCTGAGCGTTTACAGCGGAGACTTTGAAGTTGGAGTAACGGTGCGGCCCTTGCACACCGTACTGCCCGCCAAGTACGCCATTCACGGATTTTTGAAGTATCAGGCGTGTGACAACGCAGCCTGCTATCCACCCAAGCAACTGCCGGTAACTTTCGAGGTCAAGATATTAAAAGGCCAGGGACCGAGAAAGAAAAACCCTGCGCAAAGCCCGCACGCCCACAGCTGATCAAGCCTATTGACTGCCCGCTTTGGCAGGACTAGCCTTTGCTCGTGCTGCCAAACATCCGCATAGCATCGCCTTGTAAAGCCGATTGGGACAAGATGCAGGGGGATGAACGAGTCCGTCATTGTACGGACTGCAGCCTCGACGTCTATAACTTTTCGGCAATGACCGAGAGTCAAATTCAGCGCATTTTGGTCGCCACGAATGGACGGCTGTGTGCTCGATGGTATCGACGAAGCGATGGAACGATTATTACCGCAAATTGCCCAGTTGGATTTCGAGCGCGGGTTAGAAAAATCTCTTTATTTGCGGGAACCGCGTTGTCCGCGCTATTCGCAATGAGTCCGGCAGTAGCGCAAACGTCTGGCAATGCCTCCAATTCGACTTCAAAAGCGGAGAAAAGCGAAATCAGAGGGGGAATAATTGTTGTTCGTGTGGCGGATCAGACTGGTGCTGTGATCCCGCAGGCGCAAGTGATAGTTTTGAACTCAGCTAATCAAACGGTATTCGAAGGGCAAACGGATGGTAGGGGCGAATTTCAAACTCCAGGTTTGAAGTCAGGCTTATATTCGGTCGAGGTGGCATTTCTCGGTTTCGAAAGATTTAAAATTGACGCAATCGTAGTCGAACCGAACAAAAAAGGGGAAACGAAGGTTGAGATGCAGCTGAGCGTAGCCCCCACTTTGGGTGTTGTGGTGGACGGAGGCGGTAGACTCGAACCCGAGGGATCCGGCGACTCTCCTATCTTGCTTCCCCTTGCTCCCGCACCCGCCGCTGCTCCTGTTCCAAAACCCACTACAATCCAACGCTTAATTTCGAAAATAAAAGGCAATACGAACTAGCCTGCGGTCATGGAATCTTGGCGGAGGCGACGCGGCTCAAAAGGTCATTGACATTTTGAAGCCGGTTAACGACGGCGTCCTTTCCTAAAGCGTTCATCACCGCAAACAAGCTTGGCGCAACCGCCTGACCGGTTAGCGCCACCCGCGCCCCATTGATCAAAGCTCCAGCCTTCACGCCTTTTTCGCCTGCAAAATCGCGCAGGATCTTTTCTGTCGCCTGCTCGCTGAAATTTTCGCACGCGGCATAGCGTCCGCCGAGTTCGATTAAGAGTTTGCGAACATTTTCCACCTGAAGAAATTTGTCGACCGCTGCAGGATCGGGATCGACTTCGTCGACGAAGAATGCACGGAAGGATCCGGCAAAATCTTTCAGACTTCGCGCACGCGGCTTTAACAGTTCGATCGTCGAGCGCATCCACTCATGATCGCGGCGGACGGGAGTGAGACCTGCTTTCTTCCATTCTTCTTCGACCAGTGGGAGTAATTTGTCGAAAGAATAGCTGCGAATATATTCGGTATTGAACCAATCCAGCTTGGCTCGATCGAAGACCGCATTCGATCGGGAGATTCCGTCCAGGCTGAACAGGCGGATGAGTTCGGAGTCACCCAGAACTTCTGGAGTGCCTTCTGGTGGAGTCCAGCCCAGCAGCGCGAGAAAATTGCGGAAGGCTTCCGGAACGATGCCTTCATCGCGATAGGACATAACGCTGGTGGCGCCGTGACGCTTGCTGAGGCGCGTCTTATCGGGGCCGAGGATCAGCGGAACGTGCGCGAATATCGGCCTAGGCGCGCTGAGTGCCTGGTAGAGCAGCACCTGCTTCGGAGTATTTGAAATGTGATCAGCGCCGCGAATGATGTGCGTGATCTTCAAATCGATGTCATCGGCCACCACGCTCAGGTGATAGGTTGGACTGCCGTCGGAGCGCAGGAGAACGAAATCCTCCAGCTCGCTGTTAGCGAATTCAACTTTGCCGAATACTGCGTCATCGAAGGATGTGCTGCCGTCTTCTGGAATCGCGAACCTCACTGCCGCGGCTTCGCCGCCTGATTTTCTGCGCAGAGCTTCCTCGACATTCAACTTGCGGCAAGTGCCTTCGTACCGCGGAGGACGGCCTTCCTCGGCGGCTTTGGCCCGGCGGCGCTCAAGTTCGTCCTTGCTGCAAAAACAATAGTAAGCCGTGCCCGCCTCAATGAGCTTCGCGGCAGCTGCGCGATAAAGATCGGTTCGCTGAGTCTGGTAATAAGGACCTTCGTCCCAGGTTATGCCCAGCCATTGCATTCCTTGAAGAATGCCGTCGACCATTTCTGTGGTTGAGCGCTCCAGGTCCGTGTCTTCAATCCTGAGAACCAGAGTTCCACCAAAATGGCTGGCAAACAGCCAGTTAAAAAGGGCTGTACGGGCTCCGCCCACATGTAAATAACCGGTGGGAGACGGGGCAAAACGAACCCGGGGTGGAGTGGATTGAAGTGCAACTGAAAAAGTCGGCGAAGGCATTCCTTTAGTAACCAATCTGGATGTTACGGGGCACGCCGAACAAGCGTCAAGTTACACAAAAGACTAGGGTCTCCTGCGTCCAAGGATATTACCTGCGGGGCTAAAACTGTTGTTTTCAAAGACAACATATGAAAGCATAGAGGCCGGCGTTTTCCCCGTGCAAACTGGCGAGAAGCACGTTGCATAATGAATAGTATTCTTATCAGTACCGCGATTTTGCCGGGATTAGTCGCCTGTCTGCTCTTTTTGCTCTTCACGTATCTACATGAGCAGAGCAGGCAGCCGTACTTCCGCGCCTGGCAAATGGCGTGGGCGGCATACACGCTACATTTTCTGCTGGATGCGTGGTCTGCGGTGTCCGGCCTGCGTACACCAATTGTTTTTCTCTCGTCATTGCTCCTGGTGACAATGGCGATTGCCATCCTGGTCTCAACCCGCCTGACCAAAAGGCTGACTACATCGGAACGCCGTGAGGCTTTCAGGCTGCGCTGGTACGAGATTCTAGTTGCGGCGATTGGCGTGGGTTTTTCCGTTGCGCGAGCAGTAAGTCCGCTCATGGCAAAACCTTTCTTGCCGGGGCTCACGTTCGATCCTTTTGAGTTGGTGGTAGCGCTCATATTGGGTTACAGCTCGCTTGATTTTTATCGCACGGCACGGCGGAGAGGCTCGATTGCATTCCGTCTGCTTTCGTTTTCCCTGGCGCTGTGGGCAGTACTGACCACCTTCGGCCAACTGAAGTCAATTCACATGTTTGGTGGAGACCTTCTTGGTCCTATTCCCCAAATGATGCTCGGACTGGCGATGGTAATGGTCTTGTTTGAAAACGAGCGCAACGCTGTGCAGGAGAATGCGCTGGCGTTTTCGAAGCTCGACGTAGATCCCATGCGCCTTCTGTCGGCAAGCGATCTGGGTCCGAGCATGCAAAGAATTCTGGACCGGCTGGTCGCGCCGCTGCCGACTACGCGGGCCGCGATTTGCATTTCAGAACGCTGGCGCGGAGTGTTGCCTTCGGTGCAACTTGGGTTCTCACCTGACTTCGCGGCGAAGTTAGACGCTACCGGGGCCGGTGAGTATGTGTGCGAACTGGCCTACCGGCGCGGGGGATTCGTTTCGTTCCGCAATCTTCCCGAGATGCCGGAGCCTCTGCCCGCCTTTCCCGGCGGAAGGTTTGAGCAGTTTCGCGAATCTGTGGTAGCGGAAAACATTCGCAACGCGACCGCCGTAAGCCTGCAAACCCGAGAGCACAACTTCGGCGTAATCCTTTTTCCGCACACTGAACGGCGCTTGTTCGGCGATTCGAATTTGCGGCTCTTGATCGGCCTGGCTTTGCAAATCGGACTGACGCTGGAGAATTACGTTGTCATGCACGATGCGCAACGACGCACTAAGGAATACCAACTGCTGACGCAGATCGGCCAGGCAATCAGTTCGCGGTTGAATCAGGCAGAGGTATTGCGCACCGTGCAAAAGGAACTTGGACAGATTTTTGATACTTCGAACTTCCAGGTTACTTTTCAGGATGGCGATCAAATTGTCTACGAACTTGAGGTTGAATCCGGCCAGGTGTTGCCCAAGCGCCAGCGCAAATCTGACAACGGCTTGACTGAATACATCTTGCGTACTGGACAGCCGCTGCTGATCCGCTCGGATATGGAGCGGGCGCTTGAGCGTCTTGGCGTGACATTGGTTCCGCAGAGCCCGGCGAAATCGTTTTGCGGAGCGCCGATCCTCGTGAACGGCAAAGCGACCGGCGTAATGTCAGCCACGAGCACGAGCCGTGAGTACGTCTTTGAACAGCGCGATTTGGAGGTTTTGAAAACTGCTGCAGGGCAGGTTTCGGTAGCCATCGAGAACGCCCGCCTGTTCGCTGAAGAACAACGCCGCTCGCGACAATTTGCCTTTCTGAATAGCGTTTCAAAGACCGCGATTTCCAGCGAAGACGCCGAGCAAATGCTGGCGGAGATTGTCGGCCATATTCAGCGGAACTTCCGCTTCGATCACATCGGCATAGGCATTTTGGATTATGCGACCAAGGAAATAGAAATCAGGGCCGAAGCTGGAACTACCGCGCACGAGAAAGGAAAGAAAATTGCGCTGGGAACGGGCATCATCGGCCGAGTCGCGCGCACCGGTGAAACTGCGTTGCTGCACAACGCCGAGCCCGGTCAACTACAGTCGCTGCTTCCAAGCTCCAGAACCGTGCTTTGCATGCCAATTACTTATGGCGACACGCTGATGGGAATTCTCAACGTGGAGAGCGAATCCGAACGCGCCGTGGCTGACGATGACGTCCTGGTAATGAATACGCTGGCTGACTTGCTGGCGACCGCTTTACATAACTCTTTCGTGTTCCAGAAACTGCAACAGCAGTCGATCACCGACGGTTTGACTGGAATCAAGACGCGGCGATTTTTCTGGGAAGCCCTATCGTCCGAATGGAAGCGGGCTTCGCGCTCGGGCCGGCCATTCTCAGTAGTGCTGGTGGACCTCGACAAGTTCAAGGAAGTCAATGACACCACGGGTCACCTGGAAGGCGACTTGGTGTTGGCCCGCGTCGGTCGCTTGCTGGAAAACAAGTGCCGCCAATCGAACGTGGTCGCACGCTACGGCGGAGATGAATTTATTATCCTGATGCCGGAAACGGGCGTGGAGCAGGCGCAGATTCTTGCTGAGCGTTTGCGGTTATGGCTGGCTACCGATCCCATGCTGAGCGAGCACAAGATTACGGGCAGCTTCGGTGTTGCCAGTTTTCCGGTGCATGGATTCTCTGCCGAGAGCATCATTCGAGTCGCCGACATGGGGATGTATATCTCGAAGAAAGCCGGCGGCGACCGGGTTTCAACCGCGGAAGAGTTCGAGCACGAGGAAGGCGGAGCGCTGCAGCGGCAGTTGGTGTCGGGATACATCGAAGGATTTTTGCAACGCGAACGCACCGGCCCAGAGCATCTGGAAGAGTTGGTTGGCACACTGCGCAAACTCTCGGTGAATCCGGAAGACAAAGAAGGCATTGCGCTGCGGGATTCGATTGAAACTCTTGCCCGTGCCGCCGAGTCGAGAGAGTTGCACGCTTCGGGTCATGGTGAAGCGGTCGCGCAATATTGCGAGATGATTGGCCGCGCGCTCAACCTGCCGCCCGAGGACATCCGCGAGCTCAGTTTTGCCGGGCGAGTGCATGATTTGGGCAAAATGTTCGTCCCCGAGCGCGTATTAAACAAACAAGGCTCGCTTACTGAGGAAGAATTCGATCTGCTGAAGAACCACCCGCTGTTTGCCGGTGAAGTGCTGGCTACAATGCCAGGCGCTGACCGCATCAAGAAAGCGGTTGAATGCCATCATGAGCACTTGGACGGTACCGGGTTCCCGGGAGAACTCAAAGGAGATGACGTGCCCTTGTGGGGACGGATCATCACAGTAGCCAATACCTATGTGAACCTGACCAGCGACCGCATGCTGACTCCAGCAAAGACCAGCGAGCAAGCTATCACCGAGCTGGAACGCGGCAGCGGGACAAAATATGACGGCATGCTGGTGCGCATCTTGGCGCGTGAGCTAAAGTCGGAGCGCAGTTTCCCGAATATTGGTTAGCTGATTCCGAGTTTGGCGCCCGGCGATTTGCTAAATCCGCAGTCCTTCCCTGAAACTATTTCCTTATGGCTGTCACGCTTTCCTTGGAAGGAAAAGTTGCGCTTATCACTGGCGGGTCGCGAGGAATTGGTGCGGCCACCGTGCGGATGTTCGTCGAAGCCGGCGCCCGTGTAATGTTCAATTACGAAAAAGCCCAGGCCGCGGCCGAAAAACTGCTGCGTGAGTGCGGCGAAAAACAATGCGCCGCAGTCGCCTGCAATCTGGAAGGAACCAAAAGCGCGCAAGAATTGGTGACTGCCACGGTGAAACGATTTGGTCGGCTCGACATTCTGGTTGCCAACCACGGCATTTGGCCCGCTGACGATGTTCCAATCGACAAAATGACCGACGAGCACTGGCGACGAACTTTGGCGATCAATCTGGATTCTGTCTTCGCCCTCGTGAAGCATTCAGTCATCGAGATGAAGAAGCACGCCAGCGCGAAGACACCGGCACACGTTGTGCTGATTAGTTCAACTTCAGGCCAGCGCGGGGAGGCCTTCCACACCGACTATTCCGCAAGCAAAGGCGCGCTGATCAGCTTCACCAAAAGCCTTGCCCTCGAACTTGCCCGGCAACACATTTATGTAAATTCGGTGGCGCCAGGGTGGGTGGATACTGACATGTCACGCCCATCGCTGGATGATCCGGCGATTGCCAAAGAAGTATTGCGGCCAATTCCGATGGGGCGGGTTGGCACACCTGAGGAGATCGCCGCACCGATTTTGTTCCTTTGTACTCCGCACGCGGGCTTTATTACGGGCGAGATTTTTAACGTTAACGGCGGGGCGGTGCTGGTTGGATAAGCCGGACAGCTTAAATACCGTCTGAGTGCGTCTAATATAGCTAGAGAATGAAATATGCACTCATCGCATTACTGCTGACCGCGCTCACTTTCGCGCAGGACACCGCTCCTGCTGCAAGCGACTCGAGCCCTGCGGCAGCTTCTCCGCCGGCGCAGTCAATTCCAACCGATCAGGCGAACGCTCAAAAGGCTAAACAGATCATCGATCAGGCGATTGAAGCGCTTGGCGGTCAAGCATACTTGAATGTCACCGATATGAAATCGGAGGGCCGGGGCTACAGCTTTCACCACGGCGAACCCAACAGCCTCGGAACTGTCTTCTGGCGTTTCAGAAAATTCCCCGACAAGGATCGCGTCGAGCTCACGAAAAAACGCGACATCATTCAGATCTACAACGGCGACAAAGGGTATGAGATTACTTACAAAGGTGTTCGAGACCTGGAGCTGAAGGACCAGCTTGAGCCGTATTTGCGCCGCCGACATTATTCACTCGATCTTGTATTGCGGCAATGGCTCCATCAGCCGGGAGTCGCGCTCTTCTATGAAGGCCAAAAAGTTGCCGCCCAGAAAGAAACCGAGCAGGTAACCATCATGAATAACAAAAATGAGGCGGTCACCTTGAACATTGACATTAATACTCACCTGCCGGTGAAGAAGAGTTATTCCTGGCGCGATCCTGCCGACAAAGAGCGAAATGTGGAAGACGAGATTTTTGATAATTACCGGCCAGTGCAAAATATCATGACGCCATTCGACACCACGCGTATGTACAACGGCGAAATGTCGGCACAGACGTTTCTCACCAGCGCGAGTTACAACCAGGACCTGAGTGATACGTTGTTCGATCCGCAAGCTGCAAATTCATCCAAGAGACACTGACCTTCGGGTTCCTGACGTATTGGCGGCACCGCTAACTGGCTCTGTAAATCTTTGTAAATAAGGTGGTTATACGTGGACGATATGGCAATCTCGCCACGAACTGTGGTGAAATTGCCACATACGACTTTAGCCGTAGACTGTTAAGTTTGAAGTCAGAGGACCTCTGATAACCGAACAAACAGTCCGCATGGCGGCCAGCTGCCAGGGTATTGGCCTGCATTCCGGAGCGCCGGTGAGCCTGCAAATCCTACCCGCTCCCGCAGGTACGGGAATCATTTTCCGGCGAGTCGATCTGGATGGCTTCGAAATTGAAGCCGTTGGCAAGAACGTCGCTCGCGTGAGTTACGCCACCAGCTTGATGAAAAAAGGGGTGCTGATTTCTACCACCGAACATTTGCTTTCGGCATTCGTCGGTATGGGCATCGACAACGCCATCGTCCAGCTCGATAACCTGGAACTGCCGATTCTGGATGGAAGCGCTAAGCCTTTCATCGACCTGATCAAAAAAGCTGGCGTGCGAAAACAGCGGCGGCCGCGGACTTATATCCGAATTCGCCGTCCCCTGGAATTTCGCGAGGGCAATAAGTTCATCGGCGTATATCCGGCGGAGTCGTATTCGGTTTCCTACAAGATTAATTTTCCCCATCCCATGATTGGTCGCGAGACCTTTACCCTTGAGCTGACGAATGGGCAGTACGTTGCGAAGATCGCACCTGCGCGCACTTTTGGATTTCTGCACGAAGCTGAAGCGATGCGCCAGCAAGGATTAATCCGAGGAGCATCGAGCGAAAATGCGCTGGTGCTGACGCGCGATGGTTTGGTAAATCCACCGCTGCGTTTTGACGACGAATTCGTGCGCCACAAGATTCTGGATTTGATCGGCGATCTGGCTTTGATCGGACGCAGGATTCTGGGCCGGGTAGTCGCTGATCGCGCCGGACACGCCATGCACACCGCGCTGGTTTCACGATTGCTGCGCGATCGCACCTTGTGGGAAGAGACTACGCTGTCAGAAGAGCCCGCAGACGATCATACCCACGGTGAAATGCGGGCAGAGATGCAAACGCAAACTAGTCAGCCGCTTGTGGCACCAGTTCGCTCGATTCGGTGACCGCCTTTTCCTTCATCAGACGTTGAAGCTCTTTGCGGGTCAATGCCGCTAAGCTCTTGGCGTGAGACATGGCCGATTCCTGGCATTCCCGTGACAATGGCGCGACGCGGACGGCGAGCAACGGGGCATCCTGCTCGATCATCCGAAGGAGGCGCTGGGCGCGATCGATTTTAGTTTCGACTGGAAGCATAAGAGTACGTGTAAGAAGCATGGCTTGAACCCCGGGATAAGCCAAGTTGCAAACTGGATTCCCTCTGCAGCGCTTTTTCTCTGGAAACCACACCGCGGAAACCGCAAACTAAATCACGATGCATAAAGTCGTCTATCTCTCGCTGGGTTCGAACGTGGGCGATCGCGCGGCTAACCTGAAGGCGGCAATCGAAAAATTAGGACAACTGGGAGAAGTAGTGGCGGTCTCTTCGTTTTATGAAACCGAACCGGTGGAGACCAGCCCGCAGCCGTGGTTTTTGAACTGTGCGGTGAAGCTCGATACCGAGAAAATGCCGCGGCAGTTGATCGCAGCAATTCTAACCCTGGAACAAGAAATGGGCCGGCAGAGGCGGCAGCCAAAAGCTCCGCGAACAATCGATATAGATATACTGCTGTTCGGAAGTTCGGTGATCGAGTTGCCATCGCTCACCGTGCCGCATCCGCGATTGCATGAGAGACGCTTCGTGCTGGAGCCATTGGCAGAAATCGCGCCGGATGCACGGCATCCCGTGTTCAAGCGAACTATCCGCGAGTTGCGGGATGCACTGCCTGCGGGACAATTGGTGAAAAAGCTGGTGGGGTGACTCTGGCCCAGCTCAGTGTAAATCCTTGATCGATTGCGGTTAGATATCGCCGGGCCATGTGGGGACAGCCGCCCTCGGCTGTCCTGGTTTGAGATCACGGAACAATGATGCGGCTTGCCTCTTGTGGCGCAGCGATAGCAGATTGCGGTTCGGGAAACTGACGAAAAAGGAAATCCACGAACGCGCGAGACTTCGGACGGCCAGACGTGCGGGTATATGCCATCCTCAGTAAAAAGACTAAAGCCAGAAAGACGTCGGAGTCGCGCAGGCGAGTGTAGCCTACATGCTTCTGCTCGGCCTCGCGATATTCTTTGACCATTTTCTGAACTTCGGAAGCTACTGCCTGGCGAGCGAGGTTGGTCACTGGAGTTTCGTAGTGCAGGCCCGATTCCGCCAGCGTTTCGTAGTTGTGCGCCAACGTACTTAACACCGAAATCAAATCCGAGTCACGGATGCCGCGATCCAGTTGCGCGCTTTTCGCCAGCGCATAGCTCAAGCCTAGAATCAGATGTTCCTGCTGGTAAAGAAATTGCTGTCCAATTTCAACTTTCGGAAAGAGACCACTCTGGTCCAATTGTTCGATAGGGCCTGGCTTCTCATGCTGGCGCGCCTGCTGCAGGTAAACGCATTCGCTGGGGCAGTCGAGTGTGACCTCGCGCTGCTCGCCGCAGCACTGCGGACAGATGCGGCCGTGAATCGCGGGACAGAAGCGTTTTTCTTTCCGTTTGTTGCAAATTGCGCACGCCAAATTCGTGAGCTCCGATATTCATTATGGCATGCGAAGAAGAACGAAATTCGTAGACGAACTTGCGCGGGATTGGAGTCAAGCTGTGCTCGACTTTGGACAGCCGAGGGCGGCTGTCCCCACGTGGCAGGAGTTGAGTTTATTCTGGAAGGACCTCCGACGAACCTTTTTTAGAGTTGGAATGACTTCAATGAAATTAACGCCCCGGGTTCTTCCTCGTTCGTTCTATGACCGCGATCCGCGGCTGGTGGGGCCGGATTTGCTGGGCAAAATTCTCGTCCGGCGCGATGGGCGCAGGCTGCTTACCGGACGCATCGTGGAGGTTGAAGCTTATCTTGGTGCTGGCGATGCTGCGGCGCATTCGTTTGTTGGCAAGACATTGCGCAATGCCGTACTGTTTGGTCCTCCGGGATACGCTTACGTGTACTTCATTTACGGCAATCATTACTGCTTGAATGTCTCGTGCCTTCCGGATGGAACTCCAGGCGGAATTTTGTTTCGCGCGGTTGAACCACTGCGAGGGATGGACGCCATGTTCGTGCTGCGCGGGATTGAGCAGAGCTCCGATCTGCGCAGGCTCACTCGCGGCCCGGGCAGGCTGGCTGCGGCTTTCGGGGTCACACGCGAACGGGATAACGGGAAAGACCTAACTTCTGCGCATTCGGATCTTTATATTGCTGACGATGGCTCGGCGCCGCCTGAGATGATGATCACGAAAAGGATCGGAATTAAAAAAGCGGCAGATATGCCGCTGCGATACATCGTGCCGGGGAATCGGTTTGTCTCGGGATGAGTGGCTGGGAGTGCTACGGGCGAGGCGCCCGTAGCTCCACATCAAAAAAGAAAGAAAGCTTTATTGCTCGACCGCTTCTTTCTCGATCACGACTTTCACATGCGCAGTCACGTCTTTGTGCAGTTTCACGGGGATGGTGAAATCGCCGACTGTTTTGAGAGGCTCGTGCAGCTGGATCTTGCGGCGATCGATGTTGAAGCCCTTCTTGGTGAGGGCGTCAGCTAAATCACCAGACGTGACTGATCCGAATAACTGATCGTGTTCGCCCGAGCGGCGCTGGAATTGGAGCGACACGCCGTCAAGCTGCTTGGAGAGTTCTTCGGACTGCGCTTTTTCTTTCGCTGAGCGGCGAACCGAAGCGGCGCGCATCTGCTCAATGACCTTCTTGTTTCCTTCATTGGCTTCAATGGCGAGCCGGTGAGGCAGCAGGAAATTGCGTCCGTATCCTTCGGCGACTTTTACCACGTCTCCGCGCGAGCCCAGCTTCGCGACATCTTCTTTGAGAATGACTTCCATGATTAACTCCGTTCAGAAAATTCAGTTCGGCCACCGATCTTCACGGATTGACGCGGATAGAAAAACAAAAAAGAAAATCCGGGTGATCTGTGTAAATCCGTGGCGCTTCTTAAGCTGCTCTGCCCGCAAACGGCAGCAATGCAATGTTGCGCGCCTGCTTGATCGCCAGACTCAACCGGCGCTGGTGCGGCGTGCACACTCCCGACAGGCGGCGAGGCACAATTTTGCCGCTCTCGGCGACGAATTGCGCCAGCAGGCGAACGTCTTTGTAATTGATCGAGTCTATTTTCTCGGTGCAGAATTTGCAGACTTTCTTGCGACGGAAAAATTTCCGTCCGCCGGGTCCGCCTTCGCGCCCGCCCGGGCGGGGCGGACGCCGTTCTCCGCTGTGTGAATCGGATGATGGTGTTCTAGTTTCGTCAGCCATGATGCTCCTTAAAATTCAAAATCGTGGTTGGTCGTTCGTCATTGGTCGTGAGCCCAGCAATTACGTTATTCATGGCCCGTCAGTTCGTCGTTCACGCTTTTGCCAACGACGCAAGACGCACGACTCGCGACAGTTCTTACGCCGTGACTGCCGGGGCTTCTCCTGCTGTTTCCGGGGCAGGCGTTGCCGTTGCCGGCGGCGCCTTGCGCTTGGAATCGCGAATGGCCTTGATCTTGTTCAAGCGTTTTTGTTCTTCATCGATGCGCACGCTCATAAACTTGATCACCGGCTCACTCACGCGCAGACGGCGCTCGAGTTCATGGACAAGTCCGCCGCTGCCTTCAAAAGTCAGCAACATATACATGCCGTCATGAAACCTTCGGACGGTGTAGGCGAGACGGCGCTTTCCCATCTTCTCCATGTTTTTGACTTGCCCGCCGGAGGAAGTTACGGCGTGGTCCAGCGTCGAAATCAGTTTGTCCTGGTCTTCTTCCGTCATGTCGGGCCGGACAATAAACATCAGTTCGTAAGTACGATTCATTGCACTCTCCAAAAAACCAGCTGCTAGCCCTCAGCTGCTAGCGAATTTGCGTTATCCATACGGCTAAACTAGCCGCTCGAACTTTCTTTTTCAGGCGGTTCCGGCTTTCGGTTGAACCGGTTCATTGCCGCCGCCCTGCCTTCGGTCAAAATCACTTTTACTGCTTCTGCGGCCGCTTCGAGCGCTTCGTCTACGTGCTTCAGTTGCGCTTTGCGAAACGGCTTCAAAATTTTCTTCTCTGGCGCGATGCCGATTCTTATCCGCAAAAACTCCTGCGTTCCCAGCGAACCGATAATCGACTTCATGCCGTTATGCCCGGCTGAACTGCCGCGTTCCCGAATACGAAGCGAACCTAGTGGCAGGTCAAGCTCGTCGTAAATCACGATCAAGTCCGTTTCCGGCTTGAGTTCCAGCTTCGCCATCAGCTCGCCGACCGAGATACCGCTCAAGTTCATAAACGTTTCGGGTTTGGCAAGGATGACCTGCTCATCCCCGATGGTCGTTCGCGCGGTCAGCGCCCGGCACTGCCGGTTTCGGACTTCCACTCCGTGATCGTTGGCAATGCGATCAACGGCGAGAAAACCCAAGTTGTGCGGCGTGAACTGATATTCAATTCCCGGATTGCCAAGTCCAACGATCAGCTTCACGCCGGTTTAATTCGTCGCACGTCGCACGTCATTGGTCGTTCGCAAAATCCAGCGTTGGTTCCCAGTGATCCTGGCGCACGACGCACGACGAACGACGGACGGCGCTTTCTCACTTCTTTTCTTTCTTCTCGGCCTTTTCTGCTTTCGCGGGCTCGGCAGCGCCTTCTTCTGCTGCCTCCTGCTTGCCCTTCTTTATGACTTCAGGCTCGGCAGGTGCGGCGGCGGCCTCGCCAGCTACTGCGTCTGCAGCCGGAACTTCTTCTTCCTTAATGGTGATGATGTGCGCCACTGGTTGTTCGGGATCAGTTAAATATTCGATCTTGTCGTTTTTCGGCAAATCTGAAATCCGCAGTACCGTGCCGAACACCAATTCCGAGACGTTCAACTCAATTTCGTTCGGAATGTCGCCGGGTAAGCACTCGACTTCAACCTCGCGCGTGATCTGCTCGAGGATGCCGCCTTGCTGTTTCACACCGGCAGGCTCGCCGACCAGTTCAATCGGCACGTTGACGGTCAACTTCTTGTCCATGGCAATGCGCTTTAGATCGATGTGAAGAAGCGATCCCTTGATGGGCTCGTATTGCCAATCGACGATCATCGCCTTGGTGCGCTCGCCATCCATGGCGAGATCGAAAACAGTGTTGTGACCGGTCTCCGAATGCAGAATGCGCGAGACCTGGCGAGGGTCGACACTCACCGTGAGCGCGTCTTTACCGGCGCCATAAACCACGGCAGGAATTTTGCCTTCGCGGCGTACGCGACGAGCGTCATTTTTGGTTCCCGCTTCGCGGGGCTGGGCTTCTAACAGACTCTTATCTGGTGTTGCTGTAGGCATATGTGTAATTCCTATAAGAACAATTTGCTGACGGACGTCTCTTCGTGAATCGACTGGATGGCGCGCCCGATCAATCCAGCGATAGATAGAACTGTAATTTTGCCGCCGCACTGCGTGGTCGCCTTTTGTGCGGCTTCCGACAATGGAATCGTATTGGTGACCACCACTTCGCGAATACATGATTCGAGAATATTGGCCACCGCCGGCCCGGAAAATACTGGATGCGAGCAGCAGGCGTAAACTGCGCTGGCGCCGTTGTCCATTAATGCGCTTGCCGTCTTGACCAGCGTGCCGGCGGTATCAATCAAGTCGTCGATGACCAAGCAAGTGCGGCCGCGAACATCGCCGATCACGTGCATGACTTCCGCCACGTTGGCTTCGACACGACGCTTATCGACGATGGCGAGAGCGGCATCGACCTTCTTCGCAAAAAACCTGGCGCGCTCCACGCCGCCTGCGTCCGGCGAAACCACCGTCAGATTCGGCAGGTTCAACTTCCTGAAATGATCGACCAGCACGGGAGAAGCAAATAAATGGTCCACCGGAATATTGAAAAACCCCTGCAACTGCGGTGCGTGCAAATCAACGATCAATGCGCGGTGCGCGCCTGCCGTGGTCAACAGATCAGCCACTAGCTTTGACGAAATCGGCGCTCGCGGCCTGTCTTTGCGGTCCTGTCGGGCATAACCGTAATACGGAATGACCGCGGTGATTCGACGCGCGGACGCACGCTTCAGCGCGTCCATCATCAAAAGCAATTCCATCAGGTGCTGATCAACCGGACGGCAAGTCGGCTGCAGCACGAAAACGTCGGCGCCGCGAACATTCTCCTGGATCTGAACGTAGGCCTCGCCGTCGGCAAACCGCGTGACTAAAGCCTGACCGCGCGTCATGCCGAGAAAAGCGCAGACTTCATCCGCGAGCGGCTGGTTGGCCGTCCCGCAGAAGACTTTAAATTTGTCGTCAACACGCGCGCGATGCGGCTTGCGATCGTGCTTCTCGTCTGGGCTCATCTTCTTTTCAGTCGCGGTGGCGAGAGTAGCCATAAATAAGCCTTTAGCTTTCAGCTATCAGCCGTCAGCTTGGACATCGCTGACGAAATTCGTTGTGCTCCAGCTGAGAGCTAATGGCTAATAGCCGAGAGCTTGCTTCTTGGCTGGGCCGCTAGGATTCGAACCTAGACAAAGTGCTCCAAAGGCACTTGACCTACCATTAGTCGACGGCCCAGTAACCCAGCCTTTAGCTGTTAGCTCTCAGCCTTTAGCTTAACCTTAAAACCGCGAAGCTCAAAGCTAAGTGCTAATGGCTAAAAGCTTTCCAATACTGCCGCCGCGTCAAGGCGATCGTTACTAGGGCCCGCAATCCTTGCTGGATCAGCTTTTTTGCTGCTACCGCGGCTTTCTGCTGCGATTCGAACAAGCCGTAAATCGCGGACCCTGAGCCGGAGAGCGATGCATACTGCGCGCCAGCCTTTTCGAGCACACGCTTGACCTCAAGCAATTCGGGATACTTCGGAAAGACGACTCTTTCGAAGTCGTTTTCAATCCCGGTTCGGACAAGGTCGAGCAGTGGGTTCTCGGCCCGGCCTCCGCTTCTAGCGGAGACACCGGATCTGCGGCGACTTGAAACCGGCGCCGCACTCAGCCACGCAGAAATCTCACGGCTGAACTTCAATATTCTATCGGAGTGAGTGGAGGGCGTCAATTTAGCATCGACCATGTGGGACGAACCGACCATGTGGGACGAACCGACCATGTGGGACGAACCGGCCATGTGGGACGAACCGGCCATGTGGGACGAACCGGCCAGGTGGGACGAACCGGCCAGGTGGGGACGGGCGCCCTCGCCCGTCCGGGCCGAGCGTCGCTCGGCGGCAGCTGGGGCTAAAGTCCTGTCATCTTGCTGCTGTTCCGCACGGCTGGAAGCCGTGCCCTTCCCGGTTGTGCTGGACATTTCGGGCATCTCGGGTTTTCCTGAGCTTTCGCGGGCGGGGGCGCCCGCGCCACACAACCTGTCCCAATCGGCGAAAGCTTTTGGCGTCGAGATTGCAACATTGGGCAGTGCGACGACGCAGGGCATCGCTGGTAGATCAGCCAGAGGATAAACTTCTTCGCCGCGCCCGACTCCGAGTACGGTTCCGCCGATCAAAAATAACGGGATGTCTGAGCCTATTTCGGAGGCAATCCGCAATCGCTCAGCTGCAGGAAGTGTCTTTTGCAGCGCGCGCTCGAGTGCCAGCAGAGCAGCGACAGCGTTTCCCGAAGCGCCGCCCAGACCGCCCTGCACCGGAAGCTGTTTATCAATCTCGACGACAACCCGGCCGCGGGCTTTGAGCGCCTGCATTGCGCGATCGACGATGCGGAAGCAGGTATTGGTCGAATCGGTTGGGACGCGCGGATCCTTGCAGCGAATTTCGATTCCCGAGCCGCGGCTGACGGAAACGCTGACGATATCGTGCAAGGCAATCGTTTGATATACGGTGCGCAGTTCGTGAAACCCATCCGGCCGCACCGGACCCATGCGGAGGCCGAGGTTAATCTTGGCGAAGGATGGGATGGTGACTGTCACGGGGTCACAATTGTAAGCTTTTTAGTCGCGCAGTCATTCAGATAAGTACAATTACCCTGCACTCATTACCAATCTAATTATGGTGGTTGTGATAATCCTCGGGTTGGCGGCGGTTGGGATTGTCGGCTCATTGATTGTTTCCGAAGGAGGGCTGCGTTCCTCTCAAGAAAATGGTCTGTTGTAGACGGAACAATCGATGACGGAGATGTTTTTCCGATACAGGGCAGAGGTGGAACAATGTTTCGCGCGAGGGTGAAATATTCCTACCCAATTGCTGGCCAAGTTTACACAGGCACCCTTTCAGAAGATTTCGCTGAAGAGAGCGCTGCTTCTGATTTCGTTGAGTCTCGGTAGGGAGTTGCAGCTCAAGTCAAGTGCAATCCGCGACATCCGCGTTTCTCAATTTCGCTGTAAATGGTGGATGGGCAACGATTCATCCGTTGCAACGCAAGGCACCCGTTCGAGGGAAATTCATCGCCTGTTAATGCGCCGTCTGTAGGCTTGTTTACTCCGGTACAATTGCAGAGGTTTCACCGGGTTACCTGCTCATATAAACTCCACCCTTCATGCGCAAAGCCGCACTTTTTTATAACCCACATTCCGGCCGACGAAAAAAGCGCCGCGTGAAAGATGTCGAAAGTGCCGCGTCGATCTTGCGGGCGGCAGGGATCGAAGTGGAAGTTGCGCCGACTCGTGCTGCGTCCGATGCAGCAGCCCAGGTGCGCATGTCAATTCGCGAAGGCTTCGACACCATCATCGCGTGTGGTGGCGACGGGACTGTCCATGATGTTCTGCAGGGAATGGCGGGAAGAGACGCGGTGCTTGGAATTATCCCACTCGGCACCGCAAATGCCATGGCGCATGATTTACGCTTGACGATTTCTGCGGAGGCCGCAGCCCGGGCGCTGCTGACAGCGGTGCCGAAGCGGATTGCAGTAGGGAAGGTCGAGTTCCGCGATTTCAACAATATTCCCAGCTCGCGATTCTTCACCGTGGCTGCGGGGGTCGGCGTCGATGCCCATTTGTTTTACAAACTCAATCGGTTGATCAAAGACCGCATGGGCATGCTGGCTTACTACACCAAGGCAACGCATCTTTGGATGACTCACCGCATGCGTTACTTCGAGGCTGAGTTTTCCAAGAATGGTGGGGAGAAACAACGCGAAGCGCGGCTTTCGGAAATGTTGGCGGTGCGCATTAATCATTTTGGCGGAGTGCTGCGAGAATTAGCGCCGGGCGCATCGCTTGTGCGCAATGACATGCGGCTGGTGCTCTGCCGAACCGGCAATCGAGCGCTTTATCTCGCGTACGTTTTTCGCGGAATGCTTGGGCTGTCGAGCGGTGTTCCAGGTATTGAGCTAGTTCATGCCGACGAGATCACGTGCCGCCACGCATCGGGAGAGAAAGATGAAGACATTTATGTTGAAGCCGATGGCGAACTGCTGGGACGGCTGCCGATTACCCTATCCATGGTTCCTGATGCGCTGACCGTGCTGGTGCCGAAAGATCATCCCATGTATTAGATCGGCGGGGCCGATCGGACAACAGGGGCGGCTGTCCCCGCACTGTCAGAGTACGGTTATCGGACAGCAGTCTCGCGAGCTTTGCCGTGGCGCTGTGTTACAAACTTCACTTGGAACCAATCACTCATTTTTTGACTGGCGCAGTTCTAGCGCGCTCGGGATTCAATCGCAAAACCGCATTGGCCACAGCGACCATGACGCTGGCCGCGGAAGCTCCGGACCTTGATGTGTTCTGGGGATTTAAAGGGCCCGTGCTTGGCTTCGCTCACCACCGGGGGTTCACCCATTCGTTTGTGGGACTGATTCTGGTTTCGGCGGTCGTCACTGGCTTCATGTATCTGATCTGGCGATTGCGGGGACGAAGAACCAACATCCCAAACCTCCCACTGCGATGGGGACTTTTGTTTCTTTTCTCTTATATCGCAGGGCTGAGTCACATCCTGCTGGATTACACCAACAACTATGGCGTGCGCCTCTTCTGGCCATTCTGGGAGAAGTGGTATTCGTGGGACATCATTTTCATTGTCGAGCCAGCGCTGTATGTGATTCTGATCGGCAGCCTGATTCTGCCGCTAATTTCTTCGCGGCAACAGCCATTGCCTCATGGAAGGGTAGCAGCGGTTGTTGCACTGCTATGCGTTGCTGCGCTATATGCGACGCGCGATCATGAACATCGCAAAGCGGTGCATGCGATCGAGAAGCAACGATTCAAATCTGCAGCTCCGTCGCGGGTTTCTGTATATCCGTATTATTGGAATTTATTTCGCTGGTATGCGGTGGTTGAAACTAAAGATTTTTTCGCTAGTGCGAATATTGATTCGCGCACCGGCGAAATGAATCACAGCGAACTCGAGTTTGTTTCGAAGCCGCCCGAGACTACGGTGACGCTCGCGGCGAAGGAGTGCTATCTCGGGCGCGTGTATCTGGATTGGGCGCAGTATCCGCTGGTGACGCAGACTTCGTCTGACACTGGCTGGATAGTCCATTTCAGGGATTTGCGGTACGAGTATCCGCCGTTGCGGGGAGGAAACACGTTGGCGGCCACCGTTGAGCTGGATGGAAATTTGCATGTTGTTGGTGAGAAATTTGGCAAGCGGGCACAGGTGCCGCCGATTGACTGAGACTAGGTAGTCCTTGCGGAGCGTTGCTCCGCTGGACAGCCGAGGGCGGCTGTCCCCACGCGATCAATTTTGTTCTACGGTCATGCTTGACCTTCTGACGCGTAACCGCCAGAATCAATATTGCTGAGGTGATTCCATGCAGGCTTATCTTTTCGTTTTGCTCGCCGTTGCTGTTCGCTTTATGCCGCATCCGTGGCACTTTACTCCGGTTGCCGCTTCATTGCTGTTTTTTGGAGCGTACAGGTCGCGGCGCGAGCTCTGGGTTCCTGTGGCTTTGCTGGCTGCCTCGGACGTGCTTCTGAACCGGTTCGTGTATCACTATCCGTTCACTTGGGATTTGGTGTTGACGTGGGCGTGGTACGCGGCGGCGCTCGGGCTCGGCTCGGGCTTGCGCGGACGCATCAAGCCATTGTGGATCATGGGGTCGGCGGCAACCGCCTCGGTTTCTTTTTATCTGCTCAGCAACTTCGCAGTGTGGGCTGCATATGACATGTACCCAAAGACGCTGTCGGGCCTGATGACTTGCTACGCGATGGCGATACCGTTCTTCCGTGGCACGCTGGTGGGAGATTTGGTGTTTACAGCCGTTCTCTTTGCAGTACCGGTGGCAATAAGCCAGTTCACCGAACGCGACGCTCACGGTCGCGGGACTGCAGCGGCGTAGTTTCCCGACTACTTATTGGTTAAATCAGCGAGATCTTTCAGACTCGACACCTCTATGTCCGGCTTCGCCTGAGCTGGCTTTGCTGCGCCGGAATTTGGTAGAGGCGACGGACGGTTCACCCAAACCGTAGCGATCCCCAGCGATTGCGCTGGAATCACGTCGTGATAAATGCTTTGCCCGACATGAAGCCATTGCTCCGCCGGCAAAGCTATCTTTTTTTGTGCCAGCCGGAAAATATCAAGAGAGGGTTTGTAGGCACGCGCCTGCGAGGCGGTCACCACCTGATCAAATTTAATTTCAAGTTGGGGCGCGGTCGCCGAGAAAAGATCGTCGTCAATGTTCGAGAGAATCCCGAGCTTTAATTTTTGCTTGAGTCGGCGAAGCGCCGCGACAGTGTCGGGAAACGGTTTCCAGTTCGCCAACGAATTTGGCAGCGAGTGCTGTTCCTTGTCTGAGGGCACAAATCCTAAACGGGTGCCGAAGCCGCGCACTACTGCCTGCAAAATTTCTCTGTATGGTTGATATTCGCCGGACTCTTCGTCGGCTTCGACCTCGCCGTACATGCGAAGAATGTCGACATCGCTGAGGTGAGCATTGTGAGCGGAAAGAATTGGGCCAATGGCGCCGAGGATGCCGGACTCCCAATCGATGAGAGTCCCGTAACAGTCAAAAGTGATTATGCGGAATCGCGAGAAGTCGAGAGCCAAGCAGTAAGCCATTGCTGCCAGCCATCGGCACCTCAACGGCTGGCGGAAATGTAACGTTCAGACTACCTTCTGATTGTTAAAGACGATTTCAGCGTGAAAGCTACTGCAGACTCCGCCGGAAGAACGATTTCCTTATTACCCGTATAGGCCGATCCGGCTGTACCGGCTCCGCCGCCAGCCAATGCGCCGATAGCCGCACCTTTACCGCCACCCGCAAGAGCGCCGATCGCCGCGCCCACGCCTGCTCCGCCGCCAATTAATAATCCGGTGCGTTTGCCTTTACCCTTCGTGGTCTGAGTCAGGACTGCGGTGTTGACTGGAAGTTGTTGCCCGTTGACGGTGATGGAATCCAATTTCAATTCTAAAAGCGCCCCGCCTTTGAAGTGTCCCATGCCCTTGGCGTCGACAACTTCGCCGCGAACTCGGGCGCCGGAGGGAATGACTTCTTCTCCGTTCACCATTACTGCTCGCGCAAGGCTTCCGCCGAAGGTCTGGCCGGGCTGGCTGATCTTCGAACCAACTTCATCCGCAAGCTGGATGGTGAGTACCTTGCCGGCAGGAATGGTCACACTGACGGGTTGCGGTGGCGCAGAGTTCTGCGGTGCGGGTGCGCCATTATCGGCGGGCGAACTGTTATTGGCGGGTGAGCTGTTATTGGCCTGCGAATTATCTTGATTCTGGGAGTTATTGCTTTGGCTGGGCTTGTTGCAGCCAAGGGCGAATAGCAGGGTCAGACTTAATAGCCACGTTCCGATACGCACTCTCATGAGACCTCCGGTGTTAATGATGAATAACAGAATCAGAATTGAACCAGCAACTCACAAGAGTACAGGTACAAACGACTTGCTCGGTCAGACAACATCGTCGACGAGTGGCAATTTAGGTTCGTTTGCTTGAGCACCATTATTGTTGCCCGGATTCGTTCCCGGGATCGTGTTATCGGCTGAAGAAGCAGCAGCGGCCGCTGCGATCGGCTGTTCGGGGCGAAGAAATTTAGCGGTATTTAGAAGCGTGCGGCCGAGTGAAGCGTTATAGGTAGTCCAGCTGGAATCATTTTCCGATTCACGCTCGAAGTGTGCGCGCATGCTTTCCATTTTTGAATCCAGGTCATCAAGATAGTGGAGCATGAGGGCTTCGGGAAACATGGGGAGCTTCGGCGATCCAAACTCGTATTCACCGTGATGACTGATGATCAAGTGCTCAAGCAGGGTTTTGAGCTTGTCGGGAAAGTGCGGCATTTGCGCAATTTTTGCCTGCAGCATTTCGAGTTCGATGATCATGTGGCCGAGCAACTGACCGCGGCTGGTGTAGGAAAACGAGCGCGAATAGCTGAGTTCGTGGATTTTTCCGATGTCATGAAGGAATGCCCCGGCAAAAAGCAGATCGCGATTCACCTGCGGGTAGTTGCGGGAGAGCAGGTCGCACGAGCGAAACAGCGAAACCACGTGATCCAGAAGACCGCCGATGTACGCATGATGCAAGGTCTTGGCTGCCGGCGCATTGCGGTAGGCAGCGGCAATCACTGGATCTGACATGAAAGACTGAACCAGAGTTTTCAGGTGCGGATCGCGAATCGAGCTTACAAATTCTTCGAGCGTCCGCCAAAGTTCGTCGACATTCTTGGTCGTCTTGGGAAGGTAATCTGCGAAATCGACTTCGGAGTCTCCGAGCTTACGAAGCTTGTGAATGGTGAGCTGGAAGCGGTTCTTGTACTTGTTCAGCAGGCCCTTGATCTTAAGAAAATCTTCCTGCTCGAATGAATCGATCGCATCCTCGACGTTGTCCCACATCTTGGCTTCGATCTGCCCGCAACGGTCGGCCAGGGTAAGCGCAAGATAAGGTTCCCCAGACTTTTTAGGCTTGACCTGCTTGGTGGTGACAACAAAGCTGGAGACTATGACTTTGTTCTCAAAGCGGACGCAATCGGAGAGGAAAAAATCTTTCATGGCTCAAACCGGGCGCGCCAGGCCAGTTCTGGCCTGGATCTTGTCGCCGAAAA
>Ga0157372_10000826_pt1 | contig 33534 bp, 20 predicted proteins | sample C55metaG_FD_115307 | JGI IMG/M metagenome (GOLD analysis project Ga0157372, IMG submission 115307) | Corn rhizosphere microbial communities from Kellogg Biological Station, Michigan, USA - C5-5 metaG | ecosystem: Host-associated > Plants > Roots > Rhizosphere > Soil | place: USA: Michigan...
CCAGCCTTTGAGGGCGGAGCTATCGCTTGCGGCATGCCTGCGTTGGATGGGGCAATCGAATCAGTAGCGATTAAGGAGGACGGAACCTTCCCGCTCGGTATCATCGGCGACGTTCCGCCTGAAGGCATCTGCGGATCTGGCCTTGTTGATGCACTGAGCGAACTGCTCCGCACCGGCCGCATGAATGATATGGGTCGTTTTGAGGATGAGACTCATCGCATCACTTTGCATCACGGTGAAACGCCTGATGAGGACGTCTTTCTTCTGGAGAGCGATGTCAACGAACTGGCCCAGGCCAAGGGCGCTAACGTTGCCGGTTTACACGTCGTCTTCTCAACTTATGGCATCGACTTCGACGACATCGAAGTTTTCTATCTGGCGGGAGGATTCGGACGCCACCTCAACATCGAAGCCTCAAAGCGCATAGGGCTTATACCCAATCTTGCCTCATCCAAAATTGTCCAGGCCGGCAATATCGCGATTGAAGGTGCGACGATCCTCTTGCTCTCGAAGTCGAAGCGACAGGAATTGGAAGATTTGGTAAAGAGCGTCCAGCACTGCCGCCTTGAAACTCACCCAAACTTTTTTGATTTCTTCGTGGAGGGCTGCCAATTCAAGCCCGTGGAGCCGGTCGCATGCACGACCTAGCAGAAGCCTTCGAGCTGACAAACACGCATGCGGACCTCAACGTGCTGCCCGAGGAGTACGTGCGTCTGCTCGGCTATCCGCGGGGCTGGACACTCGAAGGCCGTGCACTCGAGTTGGCAGATTGGGCGCGTGACTGGTACGCGAAAAATGGACGCCCATGGTTCTACGCGCGGCAAGCCGAGAACTTCAAAATCCGAGGCGACTCCATACACATTGATGGATCTCAATTCACCAGCAAGCGAATGCAGGCAACGCTCCAGCGGGCAGAAGCCCACAGCGTGATTCTGGTTGCGGTTGGCGCGGGATCTGAAGCTGAGGAGGAATCTCGTCGGCGCTGGGAAGACGGGAAACCCGACGAATACTTTTTCCTCGAAGTATTTGGCTCTGCGGTTGTCGAGCACCTGACTGCGTCCACTGGCGCTCGTCTATGCGAGTGGGCGGAGAAGCAGGAAATGGCTGTGTTACCTCACTACAGTCCTGGGTATCCCGAATGGGACATCGCGGAACAGCCGCGGCTGCTCAACCTGATGAAACGAACGCAAAGACATTCCTTTCCGTCTGCCGTGGAAGTATTTGACACAGGGATGTTGCGCCCAAAGAAGACTCTGCTTGCAGTTTTCGGATTGACGCGACACACCGAACGACTGCGCAGACTTACCGATCTTGTTCCTTGTGAAAACTGCTCCTTTGGCCCTTGCCAATTCAGGCGTGCACCATACCGTCGGGCTCCGAGATCATGCGGCGAGCAAGTCGCCGTTACGATTGCGGCGCTGAATCAGGACGCGGACTACACGGTAAACCGGAAAGCTCTGAAGCGATGGGCAGAGGAGCGTCTTTCGTTGCGTATTCACGAGGACGGTTCGATCGACGCGCTGTTTCGCTACGACGGAACTACATGTACAAACATGGGCCAGCCGTTGACCTTTTACTACAACGTAAAGCTGGGTCCGCACACAGACGGCTATCCGATCCGTGAGCAACACTGCGCACCAGCGCCGGACGATGAAGGTCATACACTCATGTGCGGATACCTCGACAGTCCTTCCCAACTGATGGACGAGATTGACCGCGAGAAACCTCTTCACGGAAAACGATTGGACGCTGTCTTGTCCTGGCGACGCGAACGGAGTGCCGCGGGTTGCTACTGTGAGCAGGCCAGCCGCGACCATAAATGGGGGCTGGTTCTGGAAACAATTCACTATGCATTAGCTCAAAAGGAACGCATGCAGGATATGGATTCTTTATGAAGATGCTTCTGCAGGACGCAATCCGCAAGCGACCCCTGCTTGGCGACGGAGCCATGGGGACGCAACTTATGCTCGCAGGATTGGAGCAGGGCAATTGCGGCGAGGCATGGAATCTCACACACCCCGAAAGAGTCCTCGCCATTCAGCGGCGTTATGTGGAGGCAGGCTCCGACTGCCTCATCACCAATACTTTTGGCGGCTCACGCATCATGCTGAATCGCCATTCTGAGGCAGACCGTGTGGTTGAAGTGAATAAGGCGGGCGTGGAGATAGCCCGCCAGGCCTTCAATGGCAAAGATGGGTACGTGCTGGGAGACATCGGCCCTTTTGGCGGCTTGCTTCAACCGTTCGGAGAATTTACTGAGGCCCAGGTACGCAGCGCCTTCGAAGAACAGGCCAAAGCTCTTGTCGATGCCGGCGCCGACGCCATCATTATCGAGACACAAACTTCTCTTGAGGAGCTTTTGATCGGCATTGAAGCAGCCCAGGCGGCTGGCTCGAAATGCATCATCGGTTCCATGGCCTACGACGTCACTCTCGACGGTTCCACCTTTCGCACAATGATGGGTGTTGACCCTGAACATGCTGCTGAATTCATGGAGCAACACGGCGCGCATATCGTGGCGCTCAACTGTGGCACTGGCATGGAGATGGAGCGCGCGCGCGACGCGGTCGAGCGCTACAAGCAAGCCACCAGCCTGCCGGTGATGGTTCAGCCGAACGCGGGAAAGCCTTCATTGATCAACATGAAAATCGTTTACGACGAAACGCCGGAGCAAATGGTGAAAGGCCTCGTTCCGCTTCTGAAGGCAGGTGCAAACATCGTCGGCTCCTGCTGCGGCAGCACACCGGAACATATCCGTACGTTCAGAAAAGTGATGGACGAATTCCTCGCAGCAAAGGAAATTGAAGGCGATGGAGGCCTGCGTGAAAGTCAAAATCTGTGATGTGAACCCGGCTGCCGAGTCCAAACTTCCGGAGCACAGCGGCGATAAGTCCGGCATCGGCGTCCACTATGTGGACGCTTTCATCAAGCCAATAAATGTGAAGCTCGAAGATGGAACAGCGGTGAGATGCAAACGCCGTGGATTGAAAATCGTCCTCTCTGCGGGTACTAAAAAAGGAGAGGGTTTGATGCGCCGTATTGATGTGAGCGCTAACCCAGTTGTGATGTTGAATGCTGCCCTGCAGGAGGCCGCCAAGAGCGCCGACATCGAACTCACGGTCGAAGATGGAGCGATCTTTTGCGCGCTTTGATTCGCACTTGAGAGGCGATAACCAAGCAGCGTCATTCGAAGGCGGAAGGCAAAGCTGCCGCGGATATTGGCTGGCATACCTTCCGGCACGCCTATCGGTTTCTCCTGGATTACGCGGGAGCGCCAGTCGGCGAACAGCAGAAGCTCATGCGTCACGCTCAGGTGACCACCACCATCAACCCATCAACCCCTACGGCAATGCCCAGATGCACTCTAAGCTTCAGGCAAACACCAAGATTGTCCGCATGGTGCTGCCCACTCGGGAAGGGCTATCTGTAGCTGTCTAAAGCAGAAACCCCACGCTAAGGTGGGGATTTTGGGGATTCGTGACCTCTAAATTGGTTGCGGGGGCAGGATTTGAACCTGCGACCTTTGGGTTATGAGCGGCCGGGAGCTCACGTATATTGCTGATTCTTTGGCACAAATGGCGACCCGGATGTATGGAAAAGTAGCCTTGGGACACCCCATCGGGAGTCTATTGGGAGTTTGTTTTTCGCGGTTGGTCCGACTTCGGCTGCACCTTGCGTGGGATGAGGCGCAACTGGAGATGATGGTGCGACGGTTGTGACGGGTGCTGCGGCCGGGCGGGATGCTGTTCTGCCGAATGGCGTCGACGATTGGGGCGGTTCAACTGCTTCGCGGCGAGGATCATTACCTTCTCGTCCTTATCGATGGCGCCTCTGCCACCCTGCGAAACTGTCGCGCTGGCAAATCGCCGGAGTGATTCTGGCGAGTGCAGTAGTCGTGGCGGTGCTGCTTACCGAGCATTGGCCAACTTCTTGGGACCAATCCATAGGCCTGCACCACGGTGCAGGCTTTCCGCTATTCTCATATCGACGCCTGACGATTTGAAGCCTCTTAGTCGTGAAGACGTTTGCCGCTTGATTATGAAGACGCCTCTGTGGAATGGGGTCGAGTGGCACTGGTTCGGATTTCACTTCGCAACTCTTTTAGATCCTCGCGCCGAGCATCCCTTTGCTAGAGCGATCATCGATGCCCTCGTCCTCTGCGACGCGGCCATGCCAGGTTATGGGGAGGCCTTCATCGAAAGATTGGCCTCTGTTCGTGGTAAGGAGAAGTTCACTCCTCACTATGAGCAACTTATGCAAATCGTGGCGGAACTGCACGTGGTAACGCAGATCGTTCGATTCGATTGGCCAGGAGGCGCGCAGTTCAGAATGGAGCCCACTCCGGAGCGAAGCAAGAAGAACCCGGAACTTACGATCCAACATCAAGGAATCACCTATGGCATTGAGGTAAAAGCTCCGTCGCTGCTGGCACATATTAAGGCTCGCAACCAGAATTCGACCCAACTACCTGGTCGTATGCCATCCGAGATGGTCGAGCAGTTGAAGAGAGACAGCAATGCAATGACATTGCCTAGAGACAATCCAGTCAAAGATTTTTTGGTTAGCGCCGAGGCCAAATTCGAGCATTTCAAAGAAGCGGACGCTAATTTCGTGGGGATCCTCGTGATCGTGTGGGACGACTTTATCTACGAGCCGATTGGCTCATTGATCTCCGGATCGGCGGGCCTCCTGACCTCAAATTCCTTTTTTAAGGATCCCGATGGTGTCGCCAAGACCTTTGAGCACGTTGATGGAGTATTTCTGATTAGGAAGCTGCATCAGTTCGCTCGCGAGGCGGGGGATCAGCCCTTGATCGATGGCTGTTCCGACATCATGGACTACGGTCAGGACGGGGTATTTCCGTTTAAGGTATTCATCCAAAATGCCAATGGTGTAGCAGTTCCCGAGATACTGCAGCGTTGCCTTCAGGGATTGCCGCCGGCGAGGGAATTGGGGGCTGATTACGTCCCTCAGGATCTCGTGTGGTGGACCGGAACTGTGAATGATTAATGGCAACCAGCACGTGCTTCGGTGGCACCGTGGTTGCCGTTGATGAGATGCTCATCTTTAATGACCCCTCATACAACACTTGCGAGGGTTCGTCGCGAAGGAAGAGGTTCGCGACGATGAAGTGAAGTTATATTTCACAGCCGGTGCGTCATGAAACCGATAGCCGTCGTGCGGATCGCTCCTCTGTGGTTTGTTCCCGATTAGCGCCCGACAAATCTTGTCGACTATGGACTAACAACATCGAAGGGTAATGTGACTGTACCGCAGGCTGTAACGGCCTGGAGTTCCTTATGCCCAGTGGTTTTGGTGACGTCCGATGTGACCAGTACCTGAAGCGTCTTTGAGTCCTTTAGCGTAGAGGAGAGATTGGTTTTCTCGAATGTCACCGTAGTTGTTGGACAAAAAGCTGTACCCGAAAACGAAACGGTCCGACTATCCCCTTTGTGAAGTTGAGCGGGATCACCGATGATTGCAGACTTTTTGGCATCAGCCTTATCAAATGCCACGTCCCATTCGCTGACCTTGTCGCGTTGCCCTGCCGATTCCTCCCAAATGATCCGTAACGGCGCTCGATCGCTTCCTGCCGGGAGACGAACAAAGGCCTGGGTGTCACTTGCAATATAAAAATTGCCATGATCAGGAATAATTGGAGTACTAACCTTTCCGGCAGCGATCAATCGAAGGCAAGGAAACGAAGAACACTCAACTGGGGCGGCGACTCCCTTTGCGGGCTCGATTGCAACGGGGATTTTGAAGAAATCTGATCCTGTCAGTTCGTACCAAAATGGTCCTGCCTCCTTCGAAGTGTCTTTCTTTGGGACGCTTTGTAAGCACTTCTTGTCGCCCTTTGCACATGTCTTCGATTTAGCAAGCGAATCGTCAGGCACCGTGGCCATCGCCTTTACCACGGTAAATGCGGGCGCAAACGCGATCGCGCCCCGAACTCGACTGTTGGGCCAGCCCAGATTTGCAGCAGTGAACACGCCGGAGGTACGTAGAGAAGAGGTTTGCGCACGGAACTGGTAGTCGCAGTCGAGAGAATTATCATCTGGGTTTCGACCGCACTGCATACTCTGATATGGATTTCCTCGTAGCCCATACACGTCATTGCCTATGAGGACAAGCGGCTGAGGAAATCCCTGTCGGCTCCCCTCATTGCTTGGCATCCAGTCTTTTCCATATTCAGCGTGAAGAGTGACAATCGAGGTGCTATCCGGCAAGGGAAGAGCGGCAATCTTCGCGCTCTTGAGCGAACACGAGATTCCTTTTCTCAAGGGCGTTTCCAAGCGAGTCGGTTGGCTTGCTTCGCTTACTAGATCAATCTCGGGTGCCTGAATCAGATCCTTAGCCGGTTGGTAGAACTCAAGCCGTCGCCCGTCGCTTGGAACGACATCGGGAACAATATGCTTCGCTCCGTAGCGTATCGTGAGGGCCGGATCTGTGAAATCGCCTAACGCCGCGATTCTCAATGTTCCATCACCAAGGTCCTCAACCCGGACATCCTTTACCTTGATCGGATTATCGGCCGCTGCCGCATCTCGCAATAGTCTCCATGTGCAGCTCCGTTCAAAGACTGGACCGGCGACCTGCTTCCCTCTGTCGAAAGCTCGCCATCTCGTCTCCACAAACACCAAAGGAGCCTCGCTTGGCGTTGTCGAATTCAGCGCTATTTGGGCAAAGACGGTGCGTTGACCTGCTTGAACGTAGTCTGCTCCCAGCACAGGCCGGAACTGCCAACCGAAGACTAACGCTTTCTGAGAGTCATAGCTCGAGGCGTCCAATTGCTTGCTGATCGTGTCCCATGAGAGGGATTTGACTGTGTCGCCGTCTGATTTCGTGGTGTCTTTGGATCTCAAGCCTTTAGAAAGGACAGTTTGTCCCTCGTCGACACAGCCACCGAGCGGTACCGAGTAACGAAATTCATCGCCTAAACGTTTGTGGCCGTCTCGATCTTCAGCAGTTAGAGGCTGCGGGTACTCTAAAGCCACAGTGTCGGTATCTTTTACCAGGTAAAGCTGGGTCTTCGTTTTCCCCGTAACACCACTGACTCCGAGCGCTTGGACCGCGACACCAGCGCCAAACTGCTTTGTGCTCGTTGCTACCTTGGCAACATTATATGTCTTGGCTGCGGGCAGGAGATTCACCAGACTTAGTTCGTTGGTTCCGCTACTCGCTCGGGGCACCACAATGATGCGAACCTCCGCCACAGCGTCCTTGTACGCCCGATATGGCTCGATTGAGACCGGAAAGGCAAGCGTCGTTTGTCGGCGAACCCCACTAATCCTACCGTTCTCCTGAACGAAAAAGTTGTCGCTTTGGGCACCATTTAGAAGCGCTTGATAGATCGTAAGTTGGGAGTTCAATTGAATCTGTTCGGCGAGGATATCTCCGCTCGAAATGCCTACGTTTGTTGGAGCGCTCGGAGTCGCGACCGTGGGCATCGTTGGTGCTGTCGGCGTGAAACTAGGCTGAGTCACCTGATTGGTTGTCTGGTACGAAGGAGCAGTTGCTTGGTTCGTGGCTGTTGTCATTGTCGTCGGGGTCGTGGGCGCAGTAGAAGATGTCGACGGGACAACGCAGGAGATCGTGTTTCCGGAACCAAGCGTCGGAACAGTTCCGGCCGAGCATTGAGCTTGAACCGTTCCGCTTTGAAGCGACGATTGAGTAGCGCCGTATCCGTTTGTCGTTGAAGTAGACAGCTGCGGGGTGGGAGCTGCGCTTACCTGGACAGCAGTGTAGGAGTTGGTTCCCTGCTGCCCCTGAAGATTCCCAAATTGGTTGGTTATCGCCCCGCTGCTCCAGAGGGCGAGATTACTTAGCTGTGTCTGAATCGCTGTCAGCTTCGTCTGCAGCCAGTAGGTGTCGATAATCTTGCTAGTGTTCAACACGATGCCATTGCGAACGAGGCTACTCTTGGCGATGACACTGTTCGATTCTTCAGCAGTGTGGATATCGAATGATAGAGGCGTCTCTTCAGCATCCGGGAATATTCGGCAGTCCCATGGGTCTGATTCTCTATACAGCTCAATGTGATGATCTCCAGACTGAGCAGCGGCCTTCAGTGTGTTACCGGTGATTGGCTCGCCATCGGCTACAACCTGTCGCTGCTCCTGGATTAGAAGATCATAGTTAAATTGAATGGCTGGAAATGCGACATCCGCTCCGCCAACAACTGCTACTATACCTTTCTTTGGCAAGCCCATAGGGCTTCGGGTTTCCTGCATCACGATCGCACTCATGCCCGTTTGAGGCGGAGGATTGTTGGATGGATCAACAACAACTTTCTCAAGCGGCTCGCTCACATAGCTGACTGTTACTTGCTTAGATAGGCTTGTATCGGGCGTCAGAAGCGAGCTCGCCAAGCGAATTGCGCCACCTAGGTCTGCGGCGCTCGTGCCGACAGATCCTTTGGTCTCATTTGAGATGCTTGGTTGAGAATCGGGAGAACCTGACTGAGGCGCGGTGTTGCCTTGTCGCTGAGGCGTTGTGGGTTGCGATGACGAACCATTTGCTGCGGTTGGTGGGCTGGCCTCCGATGTAGGTGTAGATGTAGACTGCGACGAACCCGACGGATTCCCGCCCGATGTTGGTCGCGATGGATTCGAGTGGTTTCCGCTTGATGCTGGCTGCGACGACCCCGGCGCTTTCCCACCTGATCCAGGCTGTGATGGATTCGATGGATTGACGCCTGATGTTGCTTGTGATGGGTTCGACGGATTGGCGCCTGATGTTGACTGCGCGGAAGCTCCTGAGACTGGAAAATGTGTCTGAATCTCAAGGGAGGCTGAGACGGAGCGGCGTGCTATGTCGATTAGTTGACCCGATGCGTTCTGAATGGACTGACCTTCCCTGAGTATCCGTTCCCCAGTTTCCCCTGAAGTTTGCGTTGATGCGGTGGCGGAAGCAGTCGCTTGCGATTTCGTCAAATCGTTGACGTAGTCTTCGAGCCGCTTTTCGGTGAATATAAGGCCCGATGAGGTCAGCGAATAGTAGCGCAACGTCGGAGATGTCTCAGATACGCTGTAGAAGCCGTCGGAGTTTTGGTCCGACACGATCTCAATGGACTTAAGACAGCCAATGTTTGTGGCTTTGCAAGCGATGGGCTTTCGATCACTATCAAGGCAAAGAGCGATTGCTTTGAGATGATTTTCTAAACAGCGGACTTGATAGTCCGGAGCTTCGGCAGAAGCTCCGGTTGAGCCGACATTGGCAGCCGCCATTTGGTCTCTGAGTTGAGCGTCTGTCTCTTCAAAATCTGGCTCAATTTGGAGTTCAAACGGGATATTGCCGTATTGGGAAGTGAGGCGTTCGATCTCAGAAAAGTATGTATTTGGATCGAGACCGCTGCATGTACCTCGGTCATCCCATGTTTTGAACACCGAATCTGGATCTGGAAAGAGTGTCGCAAGAGTAGACGGGTCCGTAATCGACGCTTTGCGGGAACAATGATGTTGCTCTTTCCCTGTTTTATCTATTGGATCCAAGCCTTCGATTGCGAAACCTTTGCGCCACGGGTATGAGCATCGGCCAGTTGTATTGAATGGATCGCAAACAGCGGGCATCCAATCGAATACCAAGAAATACGAATCGGGCTTGGCTGCGTCTCCTGAGGAGGGGCCTTGCTTTTTGGCGGCGACAGTTGGAGCCACTGCTTTCTTGGCCCTGCCGGCAACTTTTTGGTTGGCCTTTTGCGATTGAAGCCAAGGTGTGCAGATCAGCAGACAGAGGACTAATAAGAATTGGCGCGACACGTTTGGCCTCCGACAAAACTCAATCTTCAACTGCCGAAGAGATTTGCTAAGGATAACGATATTTCTTGAGGTTTCGCGATTTTTTTATACTTTTTTTGGCCTTTTGCTCAAGAGAGCGTTGCGCGAAGGCCGCGTAGATCGTGCCGCCAACGAGCGAAGGCCGCGCCGCTATCCTCTCCACCTGATCGATTCCTACTTCAGCGAAAAGCTGGCGGAGTCATTCGAAATTGACGGGATAGGGCACCCACCGATGTGACCTGGACCGTTCGTACTCCACAATGAGAAAGCTATTGGTGATGGCCGGTCAGTAGAACCGCCCTTCCAGTCTCCAGGTGCTTCTGGCGGCATTATCAGCCCTTCGCCGAACCGCAACCATGGGCGTGCGTCATAAATGCCCTCTCCGTTCACTCGAAGCCACTCTCCGACCTCAAGCAGCGAGGCGACTTGCGCCTCGGGTATGGACACTTGTCGGCTTTGAAATGCGGGATGAAATCCTTGTATCCGAACTTGTCCGGCGGTCCATAGTGTTCTGTGTGCCACTTTACGTCCGTGGTGTACATGTGGCGGATGTACCACTCATTTATCTCATCCCATCCATCGTCGGAATAGACAATCGAGCAGAACCAGATATTGACTCCAGCTTAGGCAGGCTACTTGGGCCAGTCTGCCACCTACTCATGACCGCCAGGCTGACGAAGCAAGTCTGCCATAGTGGCATGGTCCGTGCGGATTGCCCAGACAAGAGGCGCCCCCCGGTCGAATGTCCGAGGACGCTCGGCCCTCGAGTTCGCGCTGCGTTCGGGTGGCGGAGCCGTCGAATTGATGCTCAATGAATCGCAACTAAACAAACTGCGGCAGCACAAGGAACCAACCCTAAACACAGAGCGCGGCTTGGCTCGTCGGAGTCCGCAATGAGAAAGTCTGGGAGGAAAGTGATTGAATTCGACTTGAGCGTTCCGTGCCCTCACTGCCACGCCAAGATTCAACCGGCAGAACAGCAACGGTTGAACATGGACGGGACAATGCTCTGCCCTTTCGTGTGGGAAGACGTTCAACTCCGCCGACGTTCTTCGAGCGGCGGGACAATCTCACTAGAGACAACGGGCGAATATAGCGTCAGACTGTGGAACACTCGCAAACATTCCGGTGAGTGAACGGAGGTTCTAGCGGCCTGCTCCGGCATTCAGCAATTCGTCGATGTCGAGTTCGAAGCCGGTGTCCGGGAGAATTGCACCCGACAGCCCTTCAGCAGCTTGAAGGTCGATGTAGTAGGGCCGCACGGTATGAACCCCGGTTGGCGAAGGACTCGTGAACTCCAGTTGGAACGGCGTATTTCCGTTCACGGTGCGTTCTTGAGCCAGACAGTTTTCGATCATCGTTGCAGCCGAATACAGGGCAGTACCTCACAAGTCGAACTTCCCAAGATTTCCACTACAATCCACAACTAGTAATCTTGACAGGTCACCGCCGCTAATGCTTAATGGGCGGGTCATTTAGTTCCCTAATAAGTACGCAGCAGCAATTAGATTCGTTCAGGAATCTCTGTCGTTTATTCAGCCTCTACCCCGGAGGTAGTATGCGCAGTAGGTTTACGATATCGTTTGCCTTGTTCTCATTCAGTTTAGCTGCTCAAACCATTTCCACTTCCGCATTTCCCTCTCAACTAATCACAAAGTACAGTCAGCTTGCATCAGTGCACTCTGTGACGCTGAATGGAAATGCAAGCTGGATCGCGGGCTCGAGCCACGAATCCGGCACAGTCACCTTGAGCGCTTCGAGCGACGGCTCTACAACCTTCGATTTGAGCATGGGCCGTGATAGCCGCCGAGAATCTGCGAGCGCCCTCGGAACCTCTCGTGTGTGCCATTGGATCGATGCCCGATCCAATGCCCATGAGGTGACAGGACCTGACTGTGATCTATCGGTGCCTTGGTTTGCGCCCCTTGTCTTGGCGCAACCGACCGCTGCGGTCAGTAGATTACTGATAATCACCGACGATGGTACCGTCACGAGAGCCAACTCAGCCTATCACCAGATCAGTTATCGCACGATTGAGCCTGCCCGCGACGCCGCAACATCACAGGCTCTCGCGGAAGATACGCGTGTCCGAGTTCTCTACGACCCGCAAACACTGGTGCCTGCGAGCGCAGAGTTCTCAATTCATGCTGACAACAATCTAAGCAGGCAAATCCCCGTGAGGATTGTCTACAGCAACTATCAGGCAGTATCTGGAATCCCAGTTCCCTTTCAGATCGACCGATATGTGAACGGAGTTCTCCAACTGTCTCTCACCCTCACTAACGCCTCATCAAATTGAATATCCGGAGCAAGCCAATGCGAACGAAGCTTTGCATTATCGGTTTCCTGTGCCTCGTTTTCATTCCCCGTCTGGTCGCCCAGTATCCCGGCACGGGGCTATATGCGTTTGGCTCGTATGACAACAAGGGGTTTGACTCCATCAATCTGGGAAATCTCAATACCCACTTTTCCATTCCCATTGTGAGCAAGCCTGGCAGAGGGCTCAACTTCACCTACACTCTCGCTTACGATGGCCTTGTTTGGGCATCCAGTACAAGCGCTGGAACCGGCTACTGGCAACCCGACGGTAACTGGGGATTCTATGGCCAGCTTGGTGAGGCGATCAAGGGGTACATCTCCTACGACCAGTTTACAAGAAAATGTTTCGCCGATCCACCAAGTTGGTTTTGGGCGACGAATTACACGAACTACCAATACCACGACCAATTCGGCGTTGCCCACCTGCTGAATTATTCTTACGACGATTGCGCTTCCTCGTATAGCGGCGATGGGAGTACAAGTGATGGCTCAGGGATACGTTTCGACGGTGCTTACATCCACCTCCGTAGTGGTGCGATCGTGACTCCGGCATATAACTCACCGGGTTCAAGCGGCACAATTACCGATACAAATGGAAACTCAATTACGAATAATGGTAACGGCACCTTCACCGACACAACTGGAACCACAGAGTTGGCTATCGCCGGTGGAGGAAATACGAGTAGCCCTCTGACGTTTACATATCCTGTTCTGGTATCAGGTGTCAGCACGACTGCGACGGCCACGGTCTATTACCAGAGCTATACGGTTCAAACAAACTTCGGTTGTTCGGGAATATCTGAGTACGGCGCGACATCGGTGAGCCTGATCGATCACATCACACTCGCGGATTCTCCATCCGACACGTATACGTTCACTTATGAGCCAACTCCTGGCGTGAGCGGAGCAGTCACAGGCAGACTAGCTTCGGTAACGCTTCCGAGCGGTGGCACGATATCTTACGCATACAGTGGCGGCTGTTCTGGAGGGATCAATACAGATGGAACGCCAGCCACACTGGTGAGGGCCACCTCCTATGGCCAGAAAACATACACGAGAAACATTTCAGGGGCTCCTGCTTCGACGACTTACGTTTCCGACGAAAAGGGAAACGAGACGGACTTCAACTTCATCAGCGATACCAACGGAAACACGTTTGAAACCTCACGTTCCGCGTATCAAGGTGCGACAGGTGGGACACCTCTTGAGTCTAAAACGACTGTCTACAATGGCTTATCCTCGACAACACAGATAACGCCTCCGATTACAGTTACATCGATAACAGATCAGTACAATGGCCTGAAACCGGTGTTTACGCTGACACAGTATCAGTCCGGGTTGCCCACTTTCACTAACATTCAAGATGGATCGAGTGGCACCTCGTTGCTCGCCTCAACTGTCTCGTACAACGGTTACGGGGAGGTCACAAGCAACCAAACCACTGACCCAGGAAATGGCAACGCCGTCATCACATCCGCGACCTACGGCTATGACGAGACAGCACCCACTTCAACATCTGGGATCACTCAACACAATTCTGGATACGGCTCGGCAGGCAATCAGACCTCCGCACATATTTCCACTGGTGCCGGAACGTTGGACACGACAACGGCCTACTACGACACTGGAACGCCAGTCTCAACGACCGCTCAGGGCCTATTCACCACCACGTATAGTTACGACTCAACTCAGACATTTGCGACTCACACCACATTACCCACACCATCGAGCGGCGTTTCGATTGCAATGTCGGCGGGCTACGATACCAGTTCGGGAGTTCAAACCTCAGTCACCGGCCCAAACAGCGGACAAACCTTCACCGAACAGTACGACGCGTTATCTCGGCTGACCCAGACGACGACCCCCGAAGGTGGCCTGACAACGTTCAGTTACACCCCGACTCAGACAAGCACGACCACGAAGATGAATTCGACCCAATCATCGGATCAGGAAACGTTCATGGACGGCTATGGGCGAACGAAGCGGGTTGCAATCGCTAATGGCGCAGGCTGGTATTTGACCGATTACTGTTATGACGCAGCCGGTCTATTGCAATATCAGAGCGAGCCGTATTACAGCTCAAGCCAGAATCCGACCGGTACGGCCTGCTCGTCCAGCGTTGCGAAGCAGTACACCTATGACGCATTGGAAAGAAGGACGCAGATCGCTAGTCCCGACGGGTCCACTATCACTCTTACCTATAACGGCCGGGCCGTTCAGTCATCTAGCTCGAACGGTGTCTCACGCATCACCCAATATGATTTGCTGGGCCGGGTCAGTTCGGTATGTGAACTTTCGTCCGGTACGAATCTCGCGGGCTTAGTTGCCGATAAGACGCCCGCCAACTGCGGAGCAGATCTCTCGGGCAGCGGTTTCCTAACACAATACGCATATGATCTAAGCGCGCATAAAACAACAATTACTCAGGGTGCTCAAACTCGGATCTTCCAGACAGATGCAGCAGGACGCACGATTTATACGCTTGAGCCCGAAGCTGGAGCGGCGAATTACAGCTATGCCTACAACGGGACTGGATTGGTAGTAACGAGAACCCGACCTCAAGCCAACCAAAAGACTTCCGCCACGACCACTACGACGACTCAATACGATTCGCTTGGCCGTCCCCTTACCGTCAGTTATAGTGACGGCACTCCTCTTAGGTATTTCGCCTACGACGGTAATGGCCTTCCCCCCGGGTACTGGCCAATCGGCCAGATGTCGGTTGAAGCCCAGTTTTCAGGTGGAGTCACTATTGCACAACGCAACTATACGCACGATGTGATGGGGAGAATCATCGGAACGGACGAAGCTCTACCCGATTCATCGGGTATTGGCGATGTGTGGCGCTTTTACGGGTATGATTTGAACTCAAATCTGACCTCGGAGACCTACACCAACGTGGGTGGGAACGTGTCGGCGCAGAGTTCCCTGAGCTACGGATATAACCTGGCCGGCCAGCTCGTCTCGGTGAGCGGCGGCCAGAATAACGGAACTCTATCTCCGAGCATCTATAGCGTTCAGGCTATCGGCCCGTCAGGGCCAACATTAGCGCAATACGGAAATGGGCTTTACGGAATAACTGGCCATGATATTGAGAATAGGGTCAATCTATTAAAGGTTTGCAGTGGAAGTACGGACAGCAGTTATAACGAGACCTGTTCCGGAGGAGGTCTCTACTATTGGGCCATCGTCAATACCGTTGGCAATCAGGTCAAGTCGATGGCGGACTCTACAGTGGGAGAGGGTTCAACCGAGAACTATGATGAGTTCGGACGACTTTCCAGTCAGAACTATTTGTATGGCTGGATGAACACCTCAGTCAACTATGTCTATGACCGCTACGGCAATCGCTGGCAGCAGAACATTACGCAGGGCAGCGGACCTGCGCCCGTACGAAACTTCGATGCAAGCACGAACCATATAACCTCAACCGGCTACGATTATGATGCGGTTGGAAATGTCATCAGCGATGGGTTCCACAGTTATTCCTATGACGCTGAGAACAACCTCATCAGCATCGACGGTGGCGCGACCGCGACATTTGTCTATGACGCGCTAAACGAGAGAGTGAAGGTCAGCACGTCGGCAGGTACCCAGGACTACGGGTATGACCTGAGTGGCAGGCGATCGACCGTTTGGACCCCCGGCTCAACAGCCATGAATGCGGTGCAGTATTATGCAGGTGCTAGTCCCGTCGCCTATTGGACGGCCTCCGATGGGAACACCCACTTTCAGCATCAGGATTGGCTCGGCACGGAACGTTTGAGGACATCAGCGACAGGCTCGGTTGACGGATCGTATTCCTCTCTGCCCTATGGCGACAATCTCCAAGTGTCAGGTAGCGACACCAACCCGGCGCACTTTGCAATGCTCGACCAGGATATGAGTGCCAGCTCCGGCCTATCGCATGCGATGTTCAGGGAGTATAGCTCTACGACTGGAAATTGGATGAGTCCTGATCCGTATGTCGGCAGCTATCATTTTGGAAATCCGCAGAGTTTGAACCGCTACACATATGTGCTGAATGATCCATTGGGTGATACTGACCCATTAGGTTTGGACTCTGTCGAGTGTTATAATCAAGCATATTCAACATCTGCCAACCGTAGTTCCTCGGATATAACACCCAAAGATTCCGGCACAGACACGTTCTGTTACGTCTTGTACGATGTCGGTGGTTTTGGGCCAAGCGGAGGTGGGGGCGGTCCAAACATTCCATCAGTTCCACTTCCTCCGCCTCCTGCCAGGGAGTATCAATCCCCTTGCCCGTCAAGTTTAGTTGGTACTCTCAATAGGGCTCTGGTCATGGGAGCGGGCATTGGGCCGGCGGAGATCGCGCAACTTTATGCAAAGACGACTGGACATGTGGTCACGATGGGGTATGACGGGACCCTCAACTTCGACATTGGAAAGCTCGGATTTAGTGTGCATGCAGGCGATGCGTTAGCATTTGACCCCCAAGGAGGCATTGCGTGGCTCTCCACAACGGGCACCGGGAATGGTCTCGGGGCTGACACCGCGTTCACTGGACAGCTTGGTTTTTTGCAGGAAACAAACGTAGCATTTCTCAAGCCTGGTCATACGAACACGTTCAGCATCGGCGGAGGACACGGTCTGCAAGGGCAAATAACCATTGACGGCGAAGGCAACAAGACCTTGAGTTTTGGACTCGGAGAAGGAGGGGCAGCCAGTTTCAATGTTGATTACACTGACGTTACTGTCTTGGCATGCGGCGTAGGCGGTTAACCAACCAAGGGATAAAAGCAAGCGACTGACAAGATGATTCCACATAACTATCACACTGTTTTCGAATTGGGATTCCAGTCATTTCCGTGGACCAGGGTGGCTAAACCTGTCCTGTTTCTTTTCGCCTCCATCGTACTCATTCGCTTCTTCAAAAAGCGCACCATTTACGTTGTCATTGCAGCTTTCATCGGATCGATGGCTCTGATCTTCCTGATGATTTCGCTACTTGTATATGTCCCCAACTTCGTGTCACTGCGCCATAGATATGTTTCCGGCCAAACTCAGATTGCGGAGGGTCCAATTGAGAACTTCCAAGCGGCTCCGCCGATCGGCGCCGATATCGAGTCCTTTTCAGTAAGCGGAGTACCGTTTCACTATTACGTGGGCCATGCAACACCATGTTTTCACGATAGCCCCCCGCATCGTGTACCTATCCGAGAAGGCTTGATGGTACGAATCCACTACGATGACCAGTGCATTCAGAAGGTTGAAGTCTCGGAGGTCTACTAAGAGCCCTCGGGTTCGGACCGGTAAAATTCCGGCGGGCAGCCCATATCGCACAACCCTGAAATTGTGTGCTCCACATCTCGGGTATCGAGATGTGGGTTGGCTGCTCGGCCTGGAGGAATGGCGGCTGGGTAGAACGGCGGTATGAGGAGGGGCTGATCACTTTGTCTCGATTCCTGCCGACAGCCACACCTCTAAGCTCAGCATGCCGATATTTTCGAACGATCGCTTTTGTCGTTCCTATCTATCGTTTCGTCTGAACCTCGGCGAGCCAAGCCACCACTGAGATAACCCCGCTCCCTCCCGCAACGACTAACCAACCACCAGGCCAGCGCTTGAGTTCCTCAATGGCACGCTCCAGCGGCGCGATGCGACCGAGCTGACCGTTTCCAACCAGCGAGTACATGTGCGTCTCGATCCGCGCCAGTCGCTCACCGTTCGCCCTCGTTTCTTCGCGCAACTCCTGAGCTCCGCATAATCGAACCGAACTGGTCGTCCATCACTTCCCCATCCCCACGTCTCCGCCTTGCGGCGCGTCACAAAACCCGGCCCTACCTCGCCACCCGCATGATCCACAGGTTCGAACTGAGTTGCCGCTTTCTCGAACTCCTTCATTCGCGGTTCGAATTGCAATTGTCAGCGCCATGTAATTTTGGTTGTTTCTCAAAAAGGCACTGGTCAAGCCATGGAAGGATCAAAAGGCGCAACGGGTGGGCCGGTGGTTTCAACAGCGTAATCCCATTCGTATAGCTCTTTAGCGTTAGTCGCTCAATGCAACTTCTGGGTTGCGAAGGGATAGCTCGCATGTGTCGAAAATGGAAAGGGCTCTGAAACTGCTTTCTTCTCTCCTAGACAGGATCGTGTTTTCATTGTGCGCCGATGACATATGCTCTGTGCATACGACCGCGGCTGTCGAACGGTCCGTTTGCCCACATGCAACTCTCTCATGGAGCACCAACCGAGGAGCAGGGTCCTGTGTACGAACATGTGCCTCGTTCACGCATCATTGAAGCACTCAGACATCTCAGAGAATTGCTTCGACAGGCGGAACCAACCAACGAACGAGAGCGTCGCGCTACCGAGCAACGAGAGATCGTCGCAAAATATCTCATTTCCAATCTCCCACGCACGGGCGAACATCCGACTCTCAAATCTCTTCTGGAAGTGGCCGAAGCCTTTTTACTGACCATCGGAGCGGCGCACCAACTCTTCGGCTATGACCTGGATGCCATCCGCCGGCAGGATTTGCTGTGGAATAGGAGCCGCACTCATATCGTCGAGTCCTATATTTTCGACAGAGATCGGCTTATTGATATGCCGTCCGAATTGGCGCCGGAAACCGCCTTCGAGTCCGACGCGATGCTTACCGACTTGGTTCTGAAATGGCAACGTCCCGTACCGATTCGAGCGCTTGGGGGCGAACTCTCCAATCGAACCGGTGCGTTCTACGTCCACGTAGGCACAGAAGACAGCGAAGCTGCGAATCTGCCACCAGGATCTATGGCCCTTGTTGACCCTGTTGATGCAATTGAGGCTATGCGTCCAAATCCGAAGCTCATCTACCTCCTTCAGTTTGGCAATGGCTACCGCTGCAGTCGTTGCGTTGTCACCCGTGACAAACTGCAGATGCTGGCTCCGCCGCGCAAATACGTACGCGCGAGGGAGTTCGCCTATCCGACGGAGGTGCGCGTGGTAGGACGGATTCGAATGTTCGCACACGCATTGCCCCAGCCAGAGTACACACTGAGAGACCGCTTCCGGACGGGCCGGCATCTCGCAAATCTCATCATGCCTTGGGAGCAGCACACAAGACATGAACTATTTTCGACGGAGCAACGGCGATTCCAGCGCTCACGAGAGGAGGAAGTGGCGATCCGAGAGCAACTCATGACTCTCTTTCACGCTCCCTTAACTGGAAGAACCGAGCGTCGTTACCGCCGTTCCGGCCTGTCAAACCCCCACGTCAGCACACTGATCCAACTCACCCTGCTCTACTTCATACGCTACTCGGACTCGCTTCGAATGAGCGGCTCAATCATCAACGATCGGGAACGCTGCTCGCTCGACATGATCCTCAACGCAGACAAAATTGATGAAATTTCAACACGACTCGACCCTCCTCACCTGCCAAAGCCGGAGATTGTGTGGAATGCTCGCAGGAGAGAGTTTCTCGAGTGGGTGCCTTTGCTCTCGTTCAAGTTCCCAAATCTCAAGTTGCAACAGGACCCCATCGCCCGGCTCTCACGTCGCTGCGAGTTACTAGGTCTCGAACCGCCCCTGGCGGCCGGTTCATGGCTGCTCCTGAAACCCGTTGAGAACCCTCCCCAGGCTGAGAGAGTGGAAGGGCGCAATAACTGGACTCAACCTCTCTACGTGCTCCGTCGTGGTGTCCGTTTCATTACAGGACACCTGGAGAGGGACAGTTCCGGCTATGCACTGCTTTCCAGCACAGCGGGTCTTGCCACAAGAGACACGGTCGCGTTGAACGAAATGTCGTCGCTACAACAGGTGATCGGCGTCGCTGCACCCGTCTGACTGCACGCGGTGATGGAGTAATTTTGGCCACGCGTTCAGTTTCTCCCAAGTTCCATTCGAGTTCAGGAGTACTCTCGGCTCACCATTCGTTGTCCCCGACACGATTCTGGTGAAAGAAGATGCTCATGAGAGACGACGCGAATTCGCTTCGGACGCTGGTAACGGAAGATGGAGTAGCCATCTTGAATAAACAGTCAGGACAGATCACAACGTTAAACTCAACCGGGGCCTACATCTGGCAAGCGCTCAAGCAAGGACACGACCTCTCCACGATTACTGTGCTCTTGGCCCATGAGACCGGAGAAGAGCTATCGGTTGTGGAACAAGGAATCTCCCTCTTTCTCGCGGAGCTCAACGAGCATCACCTGCAGCCCTGCTGATCCGTTCAAGGTGACGATATGCCTGCTCTTTCGGCTCCTATCGACGGTATTGAATACAGCCTTCTCTTGATCTACCCCAATTCATCCGCTGTGCTGTGCTCCATGGGTCCGGACAAGGCACCGCGACTTCCACGTTTATGGATTCCAACCGACGTTCGTGTGACTGCTCACCTGTGCAATGCGGTCAGTACAGCCTGGGGCCTTCAAGGGGTTGTCTTGGACTACCTCCATTCAGAGATTGATGGCTCTCGCTGTGCGGTGGTTGAACTTTTCTCTGAGGACCTCCCCGCGTCGCTTCAACCCGTCAGCCTTGAACACGTTCGTGAAGATGACCTTTCCCCGCGTCAGCGGAGTTCCCTGCTCTCTCTTCTTTTCGGTAAAGCGGAAAGCCCCCTATCCCGTGTCGGCTGGATCTATGAGGCAATCCGATGGGTGGAAGAGACAAGCGGAGAGAAAATCTCTTCGATCCGGCAAATCGAACAGTTCAACGCCGGCGGACAGTTTTCTCTTCTTCGCTTCCCTATGCAGAACGGACAGAGCCACTGGCTCAAAGCTACGGGCGAACCGAACATCCACGAACAGCCGTTGACCTCGTTCCTCTCGAAACTGTGTCCCGACCATATTCCTGAAGTGCTCGATGTAAAAACGAAATGGAATGCATGGATCGCACGTGGCCAGCGCACGTATCCTGCGTTCCCCAGCGGCGACCTCGATCGCTTGGAGGCGCTCCGATACGCTGTCGTCGCGATGGCGAAGATCCAGCTTCGTTCGATTGGGTATCACAACGAGCTCTTTGCCAAAGGTGCTTTCGATCAACGTCCAGATATTCTACGTTCGAACTCTTCCGCGCTCTTCGAATGCATTCGCGAGGCCATGGACCGGCAGACCTCCACGAAGGCGGCTAGGATTGGCAACGCACGACTTCATGACCTCCGCCGGATCTTTGACGAAGTCTGCGATTTCATAGCCACGCTCCGGATACCACCAATGGTGCTCCATGGCGACCTCAACCCGGGAAATATGCTGTATGCAGATGGCCATTGTCAGTTTATCGACTGGTGCGAGACGCACGTTGGACACCCGTTGGTGAGCTTGCAACACCTTCTGCTGCTCAATCGGCCAGAGAATGCGCGACTCAAGACAAGTTGGGATGCAGAGCTGACGGATTGCTACCGGACAGTCATGACAGAGTTCCTCCGGCAGAACGTCTTCGACCGAGCCATCACATTTATGCCCTTCCTCGCGGCCGCCTCCTCCCTCTACGGAAGGGGCGATTGGTTTGATTCGCTGGCCTTCTTACCGCCACAGCGACTTGCACGGATTCGCACCCTCGCAAGATGTATGGATCGCGCTGCACACGAGCTGCAGGACTTGGGAATCTCGCCACATAGTCGAATTTCTGTTGGAGGTGCCTGATGACCTTTCTCCTCCTAAGAAGCTGGATGTGGCTTCTCTACTTCGACTTCCTGATGCAATTTCATGAATTTAAAGAGGTCCACGCTGCAGTGCGTCGCCAGCGCTGCACCCTCCTCGAACCGCAACTCTTGCCCTACACAACGATCTGCCATGCGATGGATCTCGCTAGCGTTCTCTACTTCAAACGAGCACTGTGCCTCCAGCGCTCAGCGGCAACAGCATGCTTGCTCCGTCGCTGCGGCTGGGACGCAGAGATGGTCATCGGCGCTCAGCTGTTACCGTTCCGATCTCACGCGTGGGTGGAGATAGAAGGCCGCGTCGTCAATGACAAGCCTTATATCGCCGAAATTTTCCAAGTTCTCGAACGCTGTTAGGTGCGCCCGATGAGCATTCTTTGGGGTGTGATGAAAGACCAGGATCGCGTTCTAGAGCAAGAAATGCGTGAACTGTCACGCGCCACCTTGAGATATGGGACCGGAGATGCGGCGACGATTGTTCAAGAAAATCTTGGCATGGGACTGCAACCGGTTCTGAGTCATGCTCGTTCAGAATGGGACAAAAGACCCTTCCTAGATCCGGCTGGGAACGTCCTTTGCTTCGATGGGCGCCTGGACAATCATCGGGAACTTGAGGAGATGCTGGAGTGCGGCGACACCGAGTCGTCTGATTCTGAAATTGTGCTGGCAGCCTTTAGACGCTGGGGCGAGTTGTGTTTCGGCCATTTCACCGGCGACTGGGCGTTGGCACTGTGGTGCGCAAAGCAACGTACCCTCTTTCTCAGCCGTGACCATGCTGGTGCCCGATCTCTGTACGTTGCGTATACAGCCACGCAAACACGGTGGGCAACGTATCTCGATGCCTTCACCACCTCGGGAGCAGATCTACACCTTTCGGAAGAGTATGCGGGTGTCTATCTCTCGGGCGCGCTGGCTCGAGATCTAACTCCTTACAAAGAAATCCGTGCAGTCTTGCCGGGACACTATGTTGCGATTCGAAACGCAGCTCTCACTCAGAAACCGCACTGGAGCCCGCTGATACGGAAATCGATCCGTTACCAGACCGATAAGGACTACGATGAGCACTTTTTGTCCCTATTCGGCCGAGCTGTTGCGCGACGTACTGGCCCAGGGCAACCCATTCTTGCGCAGCTCAGCGGCGGAATGGATTCGACCTCGATTGTTTGCATGTCCGATCACATTCGACGCCGGCGCGATCCCGATGCGGAGATCCTCGATACCCTCTCGTACTTCGACAACTCAGAAACATCCCTCGATGAGAAGCGCTACTTTTCGATGACTGAAGCGTATCGGGGAAAGACCGGGACCCACGTTGAAGTCCCTTTCGCAGAAAGGCGATTCGATCCGCCGTTCTCCGAAGCTGGTAAGTATCAGTTTCCCGGGCGTGATGACACTTCGGTTCGACTCGAGAAAATGCTCTTTCAGGAAATTTGGGAGAAAGGATACCGCTCCGTTCTGTCCGGAATCGGTGGCGACGAAATATTAGGAGGCATCCCAACCGGTCTTCCAGAACTTGCTGACTACCTCGCGCGCGGCCGTTTTGGGCAGCTCTTCCAACGGGGGATCGCCTGGTCCCTGCCGCAGCGGACACCTTTGATTCAAACAATGGGCGCCACGATCCGCTACACCGTGCGTCTGTACGCCCAGGTCCACCCCAAACGTCGCCCAGGTCCACCGTGGCTTGCGAAGGAACTCGTCCATTTATCGGAGAGTGCGAACCGAACCGTCGATCCGGTCCCGAATAGAGTCGGCGCGCTAGCGCATCAATTGGAAAACGCGTTTACCTGGTGGCAGATCATGGAGACTCTCCCCCATCTCTCGCCGCCGATTCTCTTCCGTCCGGAATACCGGTATCCCATGCTCGACAAGGATCTGGTTGCGTACCTATTCGCTCTTCCTCCGGAACAACTTGTGCAACCCGGACGACGAAGAGTGATGATGCGACGGGCTCTTCGGGGCATCGTTCCTCAAGAGATTCTGGAACGTCGACGGAAGGCCTTCCAGATTCGGGGGCCGATGAAAGCCATCTCCTCGGCTCAGCCCAAGCTCGAACAACTCATTTCGCATTCGCTTCTGGCGGCAATGGGATTTATCGACGTCGACAAGTTCCGCGCGGAATTGAGCAGGACGGCCAATGGCACCGCGCAATGGTATCAGGCGATCCTCCGCACCATCGGTTATGAGTTGTGGCTTCGGACAGGCTCTCCACAAAACGAGCCATCGGAAGGCAGGGACTTCAGAAGGATCGCTCCGATTTTGGCCGCTCGTTAGCGGCAGCGGGCTCCGCATGAACCGAGTCTTCATCGTTCGGAGAAAGCGGAAATTTGAAGCAAAGAGAGGACAATCCAATGAAATACATCCAACCCAAGATAACCGGGACCTTCCCTGCTCTATCGACAATCAAGAGTGACAAGGGCCCCGATGCCCAGGAGATCGGGACTGAAGTCTTTACCAACGGAGCCGGCTACCAGGCCGACGAATAATCGTCGGCCTGGGCCAGTCTGTTTTTTGAATCAATCCGGCCTCCCAGGGTCTTGGGGGGCCGGTTCCATTCTATTTCGATCTCCATTCTTTCATTTTGGGCCTTTTGAAGATGAGATCGAAGGGGTATCTATAAACACAGCATTCTGAGCAGTTTGGCCTTTTTCGGCGGAATCCTGCGAAAGGTACAGTAAGTAGGCCTTATTTGCGAGTTCTAACACGCGCTGCGCGTCGAGAGCTCGGTCGCCGAGATCAGCCGTCGTAAGGTCATCGAGAGCAACCTTGACTTGCTGTTCTCCAAACCGCCATTCCGCTGCTTTTCGTCCCCAGAACTCCTCCGAGATTTTGCCGTCGAGCTTGTCGATATAAGCCACGTCCATCCGGTGGCGGATCGCGGTCAGTCGCGATTCAGTTTCTTAATGTGCTTATGAAGTACCGTGCGGTCAAGGCAACATCTTCCTTCAGGACACCCACGAGGTTTTCGACGCTCTGATATACCAGCGCGTCCACATCGTCTCTGGTCGTTTCGAGCTTAAAGGCTCCTCGTGCCTTGAGCCTGCTTTCGATCCGCTCCAATTCGGAATAGCGGGGTTCGAGCTGCACCTTGAGCTTTGCACTCCCCCCTTTCTCGACGAAGTCGATGAGCTTATCGATCTTGGTTTGGCATTCTCCCTTCTGCGCCAGAAGCTGTGGTATCTGTTCCTCCGAAACGCCTTCGACCTGCCTACGCCAAGCAGCCTCTAATTCTGCATATACCACATCCACGAGTGCATGCAGGTACTCCGCGTCGAACATGTTGTTGGCGACCGCTTCTACTAACTGCTTCGTAAGGCGTTCCTCGCGAATACGAATCGCGTTCATACATCCACTAGAATGGCGATGGTTCGGACACTCGTAAACACTCTTATCCGCTAACCCGCCTAGCCTCATCGCGAGAACTCAGTAGTATGTGCCCGGAAATCGCCTCACTGAGGCGATTAAATACGACCGATCACCCGTGTCGCATAGGGCAAGGACGAATTCACTGTTCATCAATGAGCTCTCAACCGACGATTCAAGATGGAGTTTCTGTACACATGCAATATGAGCCGTGGTGAATCGGCATCATCCAGAGCCCTACAGACTGCTCGCTATAAGCGGAAATGCACACTATTTGGTGCTGAGCCTTTGACCGCGCATATCAAAACCATTAGTGGCTACAGCGTATTTTCAAAAAATATCTTGACACGCAAGCCACCTGCCCCTACACTCCCGCCTCAGACAAGTTTCTTATTGTGAATGCACAACTTAGCTATCTAGTGAATAGAACGGACTTCTTGGCATGACGTTATTTTGAGATGGAAAGCCGGAGTCTTTTTGCGTTGTCAGCTGTCGTCTTCCAGGTGCCTTTAGATTTACGCATTGTGCTACACGCTGCCTGATCAACCAGGCGGTCATAGCGTTTATGCGTCAATAAGCCGGGAGAGCTAGGCGCTCACCCTAGGCTTGGCGTGTTTTCTAACTGCGAAAGGGCGGGATTCCATGGAGCATATTCGAATTAGACGTACATTAACGCGGAAATTAACTCACGGCATCCTGTCAGCTCCAATGTTGATCTGCTGTGTTCCTGCGGCGTCGGTATTAGGGGCAGAGTCACTTTCGACTCATTCCATTAGTGGCACCAGAATAGTCGGGAAACAGGATTCCGACCTTCCCTCGCCGCCGGCATCTGTAATCATCGGCCGAAAAGACACAAGCGCTCTGGCTGCTCTGACCAAATATGTATCTCAGCTGTCGCTGAACTCGATAACCGGGGTACAAGCCACAGGAACCTTCACAGATCAGTTCTCTTCAAGTCCCGCGACTTTGACGTATGACAACCAAGGAAGCGTGCGGCTCGACGTCTCGGCAGATAAGGGGCAAACCAGTATACGAATGCAGGGAGGCTATGGAGCCATCCTCGGACCTAGCGGGAGCAAACATACGCTGACGTCTGAGACTGCAAGTGGCGAGTGGCTCCCGTCTCCCCTCTTGTTGCTCCTCAAGTATAACGACCCTCAAACCACCGTTATCGATCAAGGCCTCGTAAACACAAGTAACGGCACATGGCGCAGAATCACGCTAGCATTCCCAACGCTCTCACCGAGCGCGTCAACGCAACCAACTACGATCATTGACGTCTATCTAGACCTTTCCACGAACCTTTTGACCAAAACTGTGTCATCAATTCGTTTGGACACGAGGGATCGCGCCTCGTATCTGCAGGTCGTCACAATTGGCAGCTACAGATCGCAGTCTGGTTCACTGTTGCCATTCAATTATTCGGTTAGCTTGAACGGCCAACCACAATGGACGCTGCAACTCGATAATGTATCGCTCAATCCGTCGCTTACGCATTCATATTTCAGGTTCTGAGGAACGGACGATGAGAGCAAGTGCAGCGTTTGTAATCGTGTTTTGCGGAACCACCCTTTTAACCACCGGCGCGGCAGCCCAAGGCTATCTATATGCGACGGGAAGCCCATCGTTCAGCAGCCAGATACCCGTGCAGAATGGTTTTATCGACTTGAACAATGGAAACCTTCACATCGAACTTTCCCTAGTTTCACGCCCTCAACGTGGCAGTCTTCGGCTCAATGAGCGCTTAGTCTATGACAGCCGCATCTGGAAGATTGTTAACAACGGTACCCAATCTTGGCAGCCAACCAATGTTCCAGGATCGGCGGGAGGTTGGCGGTTCACCACCGGTCTAGAGACCGGAACGATCGGTTACAACGGAGATGAAGAGAGCTACGACACAGGTGAGGAGTGTCAAGTCGGGCATCGCCAGGAATACGATGTCACAGAAACTTGGACGGTATTCTCGCAATTTACCTGGACCGATCCACAAGGCACAACACATATGTTTCCTGTGGAGACTTCACAGCCGATCGTGATGTGCAATGGCGATGACAGCCATACAAAGGCCAACGGCACCGGATACGCTCTTGATTCGAGTGGGTACTATCTCGTTGTATCTCAGTATTCGAATATGACGATCTATGATTCGAAGGGGAATCAGGTCTACCCGCAGATCCAAGATACGAATGGGAATTACTTCTCGGCCGACGGCAGCGGCAATCTAATTGACACCCAGGGGAATACACCGATAGTTGTCGGCACGTCAGGGAATCAAACCTATTACGATGTGCTTGCAACAGGGGGAGCAACTAGAAATCGATATACAGCCACTTGGGGAACCATCTCGTTTAGCACAAGTTTTGGGCAATCTGGAGTCGCGGAAGCAAGTGGGTCGTTCTCCGCGCTGACGCAGTTGCAATTGCCTGATGGAAGTTCCTATACGTTCAATTATGACGCCTATGGTGAACTGAACAGCGTCACCCTCCCGACTGGCGGGACGGAATCGTTTGGGTATACGACCTTCAGCGATGTCTTTGGAAACACAAACCGCTGGATTTCATCGCGAGCCAGAGATGGCGGGACGACGACAATCACTCCGTACGTGAGTCTCGCGTGCTCTGAGACTGCATCTTGTGTTGAAGAAGCCACCGTGATGAGCCCCACCGGCGATGAGACTGACTACTACATGAACGTGGACAGCGGTCAGACAGCGAACAGCACTTCAGAGACACAAGAGATTGATGCGTATCAAGGAAGCGAACTCACCGGAACGAGACTCGCAACGCAATACTCACAATACACATGGCAAGAAGTATCCAGCTCTGACGGCGCATATACCTATCAAAGCCCAACGCAGACATCACAGGTTCTACAGTACGCCTCCGGGCGCACCACTCAAACAGTTACCTCGCTAGCGAACGGGACGCTGCCCTCCACCGTGTCGGTGTGGGATTACTACACAGGAAGTCAACCGGCGAACGCCACGCAGATCACAACAAACGATTACGGCTATACCGTGAATGCTGCACCCCTGGTTACGCAGACGACCGTGACCGACGGTGGAGGCCACCAGATTTCTCAGACCACATACGGGTATGATGGCAGCTCTCTGACTGCGACGAGCGGATTGCCGAACCACACGTCCGTGTCCAGCAGTCGTGGCAATCTGACCAGTGTGTCTCAATGGCTCAACACCTCTGGGACCATCCAGACCAGCGGTACGTACGATGATGCTGGCACGCTGCTGAGTTCCACCACTCCGAATGGCACGACAACATATGGTCATGACGCGAACGACACATTCGTGACGGGCATGACACCTCCAACACCCTCCAGTGGAGTGACATTGACCAGCACCCAGAGCTTCGATGCCAGCAGCGGGGTGTTGTTGTCAACTACTGATCCAAATGGACAAACGACGCACTATCAGAATTTCGATCAATTTGACCGACCCCAACAGCTCACATATCCGGACGGCGGATCTGAGACGCTGGCTTACAGTCAAAACGAGATAACCGAGACCAAGTATGTCAATCAAAATGTCACGACGGGAACACAGACCGACCTGGACGGTTATGGACGAACTTCAAATGTCATCACGTTCGACGGTTCCCAACAATTTCGCAAAGACACTTGTTACGATACGAACGGGAGAATCGCTTTCACGTCCGTACCGTATGTGAACGGCGGTGGATCTAACGTTTGCTCCGGTTCCGGTGTCGCATATACCTATGATGCCCTAGCCCGTCCTACTCAGATATCCGAACCTGATGGGACTACGACCAAGGTGTACGCAGGCACTTCGGTGGAAACTACTAATCCGATTGGTGTGGTGCGAATCGTACAGAACGATGTATTTGGTCGGCCCATACTGGTCTGCGAAGTAGCTGGTAGCCTCCCCGATGGCGAACAGCCAACCAACTGCGGAACAGATATCTCCGCGCAGGGATTCGTCACCTCGTACCAATACGATCTGGATCCGAATCTTTCGTATAACCAGAGGACAACGATCACCCAAGGATCACAGACGCGCGTTTTCGAAACCGACTCGGTTGGGCGCACTGTCTCCACAACCGAGCCCGAGGTTGGTCTCACGACATACAGTTACGCATACAACGGCACTGGTCTGGTCGTCGCGCGTACAAAGCCTCGGGCAAACCAAACGAACTCCGGAACAACCACTACCACTACATACCAGTACGATTCAGTCAGCAGAATCTTGAGTACAGGCTATAGCGACGGTACTTCGACCAAGACTTATCAGTACGATACGAACGCCGCATGGCCTTGGTCGAACTTCTCGCCCACAAACCTCAAAGGACGTATGTATCTGGCCTACAATTCGAGTGCTCCGGCGGCAACGACCTATAGCTACGATCCAATGGGCCGCATCGACGAAATGGCCGAGTGCTTGCCTTCCGGTTGCGGGAACGCCGCGTATGATAAGCACATCTTGTACTCGTACGACTGGACTGGAAATGTGACGTCGGAAACTGATGATGCGAATGGCACGATCGCATACTCCCGCTCACCTGCGGGAGAAATTACATCGGTTACCAATCAGACGTACACCCTGACGGGCGGAGCTGGCCAAGGAACACTGATCTCGAATATGCAAAACGGTCCCTTCGGACCTACAACCTGGCAATGGGGCAACGGTCTTTCCGGTGCTCGCTATTATGACAACTCGGGACGAATCAGTTCGCAATGGTTGTGCCGCGGCTCGACCCAGGTCAACTGCGCGGGCGGGACCGACCCCCACTTTGGATTCGATACGTGGTGGACTGGCTCCTATCTGACCTACACGTGCGAAGACGTGATCGGCCAATGTGCGTCCGAAACCTACGACCAGTTGGGCCGGTTAAGCGCATACAACGTCGCGGCCGGCAATCCAGGGAGCTACAGCTACACCTATGATCGGTATGGAAATCGTCTGCAACAAAACGTCACCAGTGGCAGCGGTCCATCGCCCACTTATCTAATGAACGCGTCAAACAACCAGATCACCACTTTCGCGTATGACGCTGCGGGTAACATGCTGAATGATGGCGTACACTCGTACACCTATGACGCCGATGGGAATGTTACGGCCATCGATGGCGGCTCGACCGCCCAATATACATACGACGCACTCAATCACCGGGTCCGATGGCAAGCAGCAGGTTTCACTATTGAGAATGTTTTCGATGCAATGGGGAACAACACCGCTCTTTGGTGGCCATCGCACGTACCGGCGGACGGTCATATATTTGCCGATGGCCAGCAGATCGCTCTGCGCGGGAGTGATGGCCAGACCTACTTTGTCCACCAGGACTGGCTCAATACTGACCGCGTCCATACCGATCCGAACGGCAACTGGGTGGGGACCTGGGCGTCTCTACCCTTCGGTGATGGCGGAACTCTGACTTCAGGAGGAGGTCCTGGTACGTTAGACTTTGGTCGCTTCGCTGGTATAGACGGCGATCCTGGCTCAAGTACGAACGAAGCCCGGTTCCGGCAATACAACCCGACAGCCGGACGCTGGATGAGCCCAGATCCATATGCGGGTAGTTATGACGCTAGTGATCCTCAGAGTATGAATCGATATGCATATGTACTGAACCAACCCTTTAACTACGTGGACCCACAAGGTCTTGCAGTGTGTATTGTCTATTCTGTGCCTGACCAGGCGGCTCTGCACGGTGATGGAAATGGTACGATTCAGAAGTCGATTTGCTTTGGCACGGGAGCCGGGTCGAGCGGCGGTGGACCGGACATCGGTAAGCTAAGAAAGCGCATCCTTACCTGGATCAAGAATCACATATGTGGTGGAACTTTCAACTTCGCTGGGGTCGAAGCGGACGGCGGGGAAGGCGGAATGTTTGCAGGAGGGATTGCGGAGCATGACTCCACAACTGGAGATTCGAAGGGCAGTCTTGTAGAAGGATGGCTGGGCGGAGAAGGGCCTGTCCTTGGTGCGGGCAAGATTACAACTTCCAAGGACACCAGCTTCCTCAATGGAATCTTCAGCTTCGTAGGAGGGGGCGTGAGCCTTGGTCCTGCAGCCGCTATACAGGGGGGGGTTGTTGGCGGAAAGGGTTGGCTTGGAACTTACCTCGAAGGCCACGTAGGACCTGTCGCTTGGGGCGGCGGGAATTATCTTAGCGGTTGCAAGGCGGGGGGATAACCATGAGTGGTCCAATTGGCAGTCCCTATCCCGGGAATTTCACGGCGGCGGTACTCGCCTGCCTGTTCCTGATCATTTCGATCAGATCGTCTGTTTCTGCATACCGGAGGCGGACTTACGCCGGCAGGCCCCAAAACTGGGAAGTTGATACCGGTATAGCAATCTTCACATTCTTAGGCTTTCTATTCCTGCTTTGTGCGATTTGGGTTCATAGGTAGAATGACCAGGATAGATTGACACCATCCAAGACTCGCCAAGACAAGCGACTTGAAGCAGGAACATCAGCCGGGTAGCCGCACGAACAGAAACCTTTCGCGTTGGCCAGCACCAATCTGCGTCGGCCGTCGATTGTCTTCCCATGTGATCTGGTCAAAGCCGGCATTCTTAGTCTATTTTGGCAGCCATAACCGAATGTATTCGCGCTCAAACTAGGGGCCGGTTGTTGAATTGTGCGGCGAAGGCGCCCCTTCGGCATTATTCCGATAGACGAATGTTCACGGACAGCAATGACTAACGATCACAAGGGTTACGTATATTCCAAGAGGCCATTGAGTCCACTTCAGGAGAATTTTGATGGAGTTCCAGCCAAAATCGTATTAAGGCCCCCGCGCCCGTGACTGGCACCTTTTCCGTAACAATGGCTAGACTCGCCGGCTAGAACTGATTCCACTCACACCAGGAATGGCCCGCACAAATCTTGATCCCTGAGTTTCCAGAGACCAAAGTTCTAAGATCGTCTAGTAGGGTCGGAGACGAGCTTGACTCCTCACAGTCTCGTCTCTCAGTTTTCGCCACCTCTCGTATTGGGAGCGCTTCTTTGGGTGGGGATCTTCATAGCCCTGGAGCCAGAACCGCATCCAGTCCACATTTCCCTGCTGAGATTCCAAGCGCGCCTGCGGCTTCTGGTGAATGTGAGTCCCGTTCGGAAAGTAGATCAAGTCCACCGGCTTGTGCTGGATGTACAGAGATCCGTACAACTCCCACTCCTGCAACACCGAGACGGGGGTAATGGCCTCGATGCGAAGTGGCGTTTGAACTTCGTCAAGATGAAATCCGGGTGCCTCCCGTATCCAGCGATCAAGATCCGTACCCAGTGGGCTGCCGCCTCGAATCTGTTCCATCTGTTCCTGGATGTTGGGCGAACTCGGACTAAAGATCAGATATTGCATGTAGCTGTTATCCAATCCATCCGCGATCGTGGCTGCGGCAAAAAGTTTCGGGCTCTTCACTAGAGCATTCACCACATACCAACAGGTCCAGCTGAATCCGACGACACCCACCTTCGAGGGGTCGATAAGACCATCCTGTGACAACCTTTGGATGGCGCTTCGGTATCCCGCCAGAGCCGTTTGGGCATCAGTATCCGACAACACATTCGGCTGCTTCTGAATCTGCAATACAACGAACCCGGCACTGGCAAGATGTCGAGCGGCGAAGGCCGAAGGGTCTGTACCGTCGGAAAGAAACTGGTGTTCTCGAAACATGTACATCTGAATCACCAGCGGGTAACGATGCCCGGTCACGTAGCCTACAGGCTTGACCAACCCTCCGACCCAGCCTCTGCCGGATGGATCCTTCCAGCGGTATTCGGAAGCCTCTCCGAACTGCAGACGCCGCAGCTCTGGGTTGGGGTCCCAGAGCTGTCGAACCTCTTTTGCGCAATCATCGGCGGCCCATAGGGTCGGCACTTCATTGAGATCCTGCTTCACATAGATACGAATACCGCCGGTACAGCCTCCACCTTTCACCTTCGTTTTCCTCGATGCGTCACTCGTCTCTTGCGCTGCGCTCTTAGGAGCTAAAGTCCAGGCATCCTTCTCCAAATGAAAGATGAGGACACGTTGTCCGCTAACCGACTTCAAAAGCACGAGTGCCTCACTGCGATCTTTGCCGAATCGAACATCTGCTACATGTTCCGAATCTTCTGTTGGGGCCGTGTCGTCGAAATACAGGCAACGCCTATGGAGAGACGGTAGGTCAACACTGCCGACGGCACAGGGTTTGTGATGCTGAGATTCCCTTCTCTGGCCTTCGCCACCCAGTGGGAAATAGGAGTTTGTGATCAGAACTCGCGTGCCATCGTTTGACCACGCCACCCGGTTGGCGTCCTGGGAATACCCAAGGTGTTGAGCATTCGGAGCATTGATTAGGGGGATCACGCCACCAGTCTTGAGGTCGATCAAGGAGTACCGCCGCGGCCGGACGACGGTATCGGGCCTGGTGAGGTCTGGATTATCGGCGCGCAAACGTCTGTGTTCGTAGAGCGGAAGAGGGTCATACTCTTCCCAAGACTGCGGAATTCTTCCTAC
>Ga0157372_10000829_pt1 | contig 33472 bp, 25 predicted proteins | sample C55metaG_FD_115307 | JGI IMG/M metagenome (GOLD analysis project Ga0157372, IMG submission 115307) | Corn rhizosphere microbial communities from Kellogg Biological Station, Michigan, USA - C5-5 metaG | ecosystem: Host-associated > Plants > Roots > Rhizosphere > Soil | place: USA: Michigan...
ACCGGGTGCCCGGTATGTGGGTCGAGGGGCGCGGCCCGCAGGCGAAGGTCTCCGGCCGGGTCCATGCAGGAACTTTCACGTGCCCGCCGAACGTCGTCGTGAACGACGTCGAGGGCTGGTCGCTCGCCGACGTGAACATGAGGGACGTCGGTGCCATGGAGGTGTACCTCGCGAGCAACCCTCCCGGCATGTTCGCGCCATGGATGTACGACAAGGGGTGCGGGGCCATCGTCATCTGGACGAAGAGGCGGTAAGCGAGCCATGCGTATCTCATCTTCGATCAATGTCGGCGCCATCGTGCTGGTGCTGTCCATCCCGCAGGTCGCCTACGCGCAGTCCGGAACGGGCGGACGCATCGAGGGGGTCGTGTACGACAGTGTGCACGCGCGCCCTCTCGCCAACGCGCACGTCGCCGCGGTCGGCACGGGCGCACAGGCCGAGCTGCGTCGCGACGCGACCACCGACTCCGCCGGTCGCTTCCACCTCGACTCGCTCCCGGCGGGGCGCTACGTCGTGGGCCTGGAGAGTCCACTGCTCGACTCGCTCGAGGTCGCGCAGTCGCCGCGTGAGACGGTCGTCCCGCCGGGAGGCTCGGCGACGCTCGATCTCGCGTTGCCCTCTGCCGCGAAGCTCCGCGCGACAGTCTGTCGCAGCGCCGCGATGCCTGCGGACAGCGGCGCGGCGGCACCCGCGGACAGTGGCGTCATCATCGGCCATGTCGTGGACGCCGAGACCGGGGATCCCCTCGCCGGCGCCGAGGTCGCGATGGTGTGGCAGGATCTCCACGTGGAGAAGGGGAAGCGACTCCGCACAGTGAATGTCCGGAAGTCGGCGTCCGTCACCACGGACGACGATGGGTGGTACCGCATGTGCGGTGTCCCGACGGGCGCGTGGGTGACGATGCAGGTGCAGCGCGACAGCGCCGCCAGTCCGCTGTTCCGCACGCGTATCGACGACACGCTCCGGATCGCGATCCGGCATCTCTCGCTCGGCAACGGATCGGGGACGGCCTCGGTGGGCGGAATCGTCAGCGGACCGGGGGGCGCACCGATCGCGTCGGCCGAGGTGTGGCTACGGGGCACGAACACGAGCGCGCGCACCAGCGCGATGGGTGCCTACACGCTGAGCGGACTTCCCGAAGGGACGCAGGAGCTCGAGGTCCGGCGCATCGGCTATGCGCTGGCAGTCGTGCCGGTCGAGCTGCGCAGTAGTACGAGGACGACCGCCAACGTAGAGCTGCGACGCGTCGTCAGCCTGGATTCGGTCGTCATCGTGGCGACGCGAACCAAGTACCCGGACTTCTACGCGCACAAGAGCGCAGGCTTCGGGCACTTCTACGGGCCGGAGCAGATCGGGATGCAGCGCGTCACGCGCACGAGCGACATCATCCGGAAGATCCCCGGCTTCATGGTCAAGGAGAGCGGCTACCGGTCGACGGTGGTGAGCGCCCAGGGGGCTGGCTTCGGCACGTGCCCGGCAACCATCGTCGTCGATGGCATGCGGGTGCTCGACTACCCGCCCACGGTCAACGACGTCCACTGGACCTCCATCGCCGCGATCGAGGCGTATCCCGCGAGCATCGCCTTCCTGGCACCGCCGGAGTACGGCGGCGCCGGGTGCGGCATGATCGTGATCTGGACGAAGCGGTAGATGCGCCTCGTCGCCGCTCTCGTGGTCGCGACGTGCATTGCCATCGTGCGGCCGATGCAGGCACAGTCCGCCGCCGACAGCGCGGCTGTCCTATCGCTCGTGGTGGACGCGGTGTTGGGCGCCGATTCCGCCGTCGCGCCGCGAGGGCGGGACCAATCGGCACCGAGCGTTCCATCGGCCGAATGGCCACGCGTGTTCGTACGCATCGGGACAGTGCCCCAGGGCGCCTGGGCCGAGCCGAGCATCGCCCGGTTGCGCGCCCACCACTGGTACTTCAATGGCTGGGCGATGGACTCTACTCGTGCATTCGCCGAACGCAACAAGCCACGCCCGACGACGGCATCGCCGCTTCCATTTCCCGCCGTGCTCTCGCTGCGCCTGACCTTCGCCGGCGACAGCGCACGCGTCGACAGCTCGTTCGACATGGATACCTGCGAGCAGCAGGGCGGAATGAAGGGCATCCTCACCACGACGTATTTCCTCGTGCGAGACGGCTCCAGCTGGCGCATGTCCGATTCGGTGGGTGGAATAGCAGACGTCCTCTGTACTTCCTCTCTCTTGACCCCCACGGCGCATGTCCAGTCGTAGTGACATCCGGTGTCCTTCGCGGGGGACGTCGGTGCTTCCGCGCAGCGGGTTACACGCGCCGCAGACATGGCTCGCGGCATGCAAATGCGCGAGCGTCGTGGGATCAACGCGCAGTCCCGAAGTGGCGTCGGCCGACGTCGGCGGTCGCATGGTGGCTGACTTCTCGCTCCGAACTCTTCTGCCGTCGACATCGTGAGCTCTCGCCTCCGCGCAGTCATCACCGGCGCCGCGCTGGCGCTGTGCGCCACTCGTCCCGCGCGCGCCCAGAGCGAGAGCAGCGGGCGGATCGAGGGGAGCGTGTACGACAGCGTCCACGCACATCCCCTCGCGGGCGCCCGCGTCGTTGCGGCCGGCACGGCGACGCAATCCGAAGTGCGTCGCGACGCGACGACCGATTCGACGGGACGTTATCACCTCGACTCGCTCCCGCCAGGTCGCTACGCGGTGGGGTTCGAGAGTCCCCTTCTCGATTCGCTCGAGGTCGGGCTGTCCCCGCGCGAGGCGAACGTCACCGCGCGCCAGATCGCGCCGCTCGATCTGGCGTTGCCCCCCGCCGCGAAGCTGCGCTCCGCCGTGTGTCTCGGCGCCACGCTCCCGGCGGAGACCGGGGTGATCCTCGGCCACGTCGTGAACGCCGAGACGGAGAGCCCGCTCGCCGGCGTCACGATCGCGATGCAGTGGCGTGACCTCGGCGTGGACCGGAAGACGCTGCGGCCGATCAATCGCGAGCGGTCGGACTCGGTGATCACGGACCGCGATGGCTGGTACCGCATGTGCGGCGTCCCGACGGGCACGTGGGTGTCGATGCAGGTACGACACGCCAACCGAACGGGTGCCGCGCTTCGTACGCGCATCGACGACACGCTCGGCATCGCCGTCGAGCATCTCTCCTTCTCGACGTCGAGCGAGACGACCGCCGACGGCCCGGCCAGTGCTCCGACCGGGACGGCGACGCTCACCGGGATCGTGCGCAGCACCCTCGGTACGCCGGTGGCATCGGCGGAGGTGCGCGTGCGCGGTACGGCCGCCGAGGGACGCACCGACGATCATGGAGCCTTCACGCTTGGCGGGCTGCCGGCGGGCACGCAGCAGCTCGAGGTGCGACGCATCGGCTATGCGGCGGCGGAGGTGCCCATCGCGCTGCACAGCGGCGCGACGACGACGCGCGACGTCGTGCTCCGGCGCATCGTGAGCCTGGACTCCATGGTCATCGTCGCGTCGCGGCCCAAGTACCCGGACTTCTTCGCGCACCAGAGCATGGGCCAGGGCCACTTCCTCGGCCCCGAGGTGATCGCCAGGGAGCGCGTCTCGCGCACGAGCGACTACTTCGAGAAGATCCCGGGGTTCGCGGTCAAGGCGAATGGCTCGCGCTCACTCGTGGTGAGCAATCAGGGCCCCGCAGCGGTGAGAGGGGAATGTGTGGCAACCCTGGTCATCGACGGGAACCGAGTGATGGAATACCCGCCCAGCGTGAACGACGTCCACTGGAGCGACGTCGCCGCGATCGAGGCGTACCCGGCGAGCATGGCCCCCAACGCGCCACCGGAGTACCACATCAGCGCCGACTGCGGCGGGGTCGTGATTTGGACGAAGCGTTGAAGAGCTGCCCGAGTGCCATTCGTGCGCTCCCCCGCGGCTATGCGAAGCGCCGTGTCTTCTTCGCCGACGAGGCCACGGCGATCGCCGCCGGCTATCGGCCATGTAGCGTGTGCATGCGCGACGAGTATCGTCGCTGGAAGTCCGGAAGCAGTGAGGGGAGACCCGCGCGCGAGGTTCATGCAGATGGACTGCTGGGGATGCGTGGCTGAATCAGGTCCTCGTGCGTTGATCTGTCCGCAACTGATGCGGAAGGACTCATACGCGGCTGTCAGGCGTCAACAGATTCGACGAGCAATGCCCTTTGATCGGCCTCGGTAGGAACAGTCGCCAATACCGTGGGGTCGAACCTTCCGCGTGTATCTGCTTCGTGCCACGTGGGACCGTGCGGAAAGTAGATCTCATGTGTGCGGGGCGGGATGATCTTGATGCCTTTCGTCAGGCTTCCAGCCGGCCAGCAAAATCCGGTAAGTCCGCACACGAGAACGTCAGCGACGGTCATGGCGTGAAACGCCTGGAACGGCTGGTGTGGCGACTCGCCCTTCAGATGGAGCGTCACGTTCCGCAACCTGGAAAGTTCTCCTAGTTCGTCAGGATGGTCTGCATCCGAAAAGACGCGGATATCCAAAGCACCGCCAAGGACGAGAGCGAGACGTTCCAGCACGCGCACATACCAGTCGTTGTCTACCCAACGCCGCAGAGCCATGCGGCGTATCCGACCTCTCGCGGCCTTCATGCCTCGTAGCTCGCCTCGTCTGACGATTACTGCGACTGAAACAGCTCCTTGCCGAAATGGCGACGGCATGGGATTGAGGGACCGTGCCTGCCAATAGAGAGAGGCGAATTCCTCGAACACGTGCCTCTGAAAGGGTGAACCATCCGGCGGCGGTGCAAACGACCAGGGTGTGAGCAGGAACAGCTTGCCGTCACCTTTGTGTGTGTGCCGGATGATGTGCTCGAGCAGGGTGAACTGCAGCTCGGTATGAAAACGCGTGTCGATGAATGGCAGTTCGACAACTTCCAGCCCGGGCCGCTGCAACAGGTGCGGGAGCAGCACCTGGCCCCGGCCCAGGCCGAGAAATTCCTCCCAATCCAGGTGAGGCGCGTGAAAGATCCTCAGGAATGGGTGGTGCACGTATGTGAGCCCGAGATGCCTGGCGAGGTGCTTGGCGGTCACGTAGCGGGAGAACTGGCCGCCGATGCCCTCATATGCGGTGGTAAAGGCGAGGTAACGGCCTGTGTCCCCGGACGTCTCCTCCGCAGCTTGCGGCGCGCGACCGACGGGAAACCTCGACATCCAGGGCATTTTGTACCGCGAGTAAAGATCGATTTGGATCTCGAGCAGCCCGCGCAGACCGCGCCTGCTCGCAGCGTCGAGGGTGCGCTGCCGCGTCACTGCGAACGATGAGTCTTCGAGGCGAAGCACGTGAGGCACCTCATGCCGTGGTGGGAGGTGTTACCGAAGGGACATCGGGAGGACACTTCCCGAGAGCCAGGATCGCTTCGCTCCCGCATCGCAGCCGAACAAGATCAGCTTGAACGTGATCGGCACAGCCGACGACTAGGTCTTCATCACGTCGAATAGGAGTGGGCCCTCTTCTTGTCATTGGCCTGCGAAGCCCCCTGATGGCGTTCATGGTTCACCTCGACTTCGCTGGGAGACCCCATCGAGGTGGATCACTCTGAAGTCGAGATCGGACAGCGCTGAAGCGCTCGCCATCGTGATCAGAACCGCGGCAGGCAAAGTCGCAAGGCCGGAAAGCGCGCGGCGGGCTGCTTCATCGTCCAGCGCAGTGACGGGGTCGTCGAGCGCCAGCAGTCGCGCGCCCGACGCGACTACCTGCGCCAGCATCAGCATCTGGCGCTGGCCTCGGCTGAGCGTGTCCCCGTCGAAGACGACGGGTGTATCATAGCCAAGGGGAAGTCCCGAAAACTCCTCGTCGAAGCCGAGGTGCCTGCAAACGTCCCGCATCTGAGCCAGGGACATCTCGCGATTGTAGGTGCGCAGGACTCGGGAGATCGTACTATCGGGCAGACGGTCTCCCTGCACGATTCCGCAGACGAGCCGCTCGTGCTCGGACTGGCGGTATTCGCTGAGTGACCGCCCGGAATACGTGATAGTACGCGACGGGACGTTCACTCTTCCCAGAACTGCCCTAACCAACGTCGTCTTTCCCGCTCCGATCGGTCCGATACAGGCGACGTGCCCACCCTCCTCCAGCTCCAACTCGATCTCCGACAGAATGTGATCGCGTTTGTCGCCGAGATTGAGCGTGATCCCGCGTGCTCGGAGCAATGGTGACCGTGACGATGGCGCAGCGTCGAGCTTCGCCTCGGCGGCAGGGTCAGGGACGCTGACGCGAGAGCCGGGCGCCTGATCCGGCAAGGCCTCCCACAGCTTCTCGTACGTAGCAAGCCAGTGCCGCCCTACAGTGACGACGCGACCAACGTGGAACGTGGCCACGGCCAGCAGGACTTGCGACATGACGCCGTGCACGCTGCCCGGCGACGGGACGCCGTTCCCGGACGTTCGCAAAGCACCTTCGAGATGCAGCGCGCCAAGCCAGATTGCGCTCCATATCACCACCGCGGCGCACCATACGAGGTGTGTGGAGAGCACCCGCCGACGAGGCGCGGACGCCGACGCCACATGTAGGAGGTGACTGGCCATCACAGACGTGACGACCGCGGCGGAGCACGCGCCGATCAGGATTGCAACCGACCCTCCGGCCACCCAAGTGGCATAGATCGCGCCGAGGAGGACGGAAGCGGTCAGAATGACCCTCGACACTGCCGGAAACGCGGCGGATGCGAGAGGATCGATCGACACGAAACTGTGCGCGTTGTTCGTCGGCGGGTGAGCCTCGCGTTGCTCGCCGATGCTGACCGGCTGTCCTCGCCCGATGCGCGCGAGTCGCTCACTGACCTGTGCCGCGACGGATGTATCGACGACCCCCAACAGTGGTATGATGCACAACGCCAGTGCGCTCGCCAGAATCGCCGCTCTGACCAGGACGGTGAGCGTCGGCAGCAGCTGCCCAGACCGGCCGAACACAGACGACCAGAACCATTCCGAGCCTAGAACGACAGTCAACGCCATCAACGCGATGGCGACCGACGCGACGAGTGTCAACGCACCCCAATCGAAGGCGAGCACGGGACGAAGTGCCCGCAGGAGCACGCGATGACGGCTGCGCGTTTGGAACTCGAGGGTGGGCTCGAACGCAATCGCCGTCCCGCTGAGAAGGCGACGTGCTTCCTGTTCGTGGAGATACCAGCGCTCTCCCGCGCTCGGATCGACAATCACCACGCGGCCCCGAGCGAGTCCCTCGAACACCACGAAGTGGGACGACGAGGTGTGGAGGATGGCCGGAGTGGGCAGTGCCACCAGTTGGCTCACCGAGACATCGAACCCTTCGGCATGCAACCCTTGCCGTTGCGCGCAGGCAATCAGCCACGCAGCAGTGACGCCGTCGCGCGCGCTCACAGGCACTTCGCTGAGGTCTCGAGGCGAGACATGGCGTCCGAAGTGGCCGAGGACCATGCGCAAGCATGCCGGCCCACAATCCGCGGGAGCCAGTTGCAATAGTGGGCGCACCTTCGCGCGTCGGCCGGACGCGACGCTCATGCTGGCCCCATGATATCACTGAGCGATCTCGCGGCGAGGTGCACGACTCGATCCGCCGCATCTGCGATCATGTCCCACCCGTAACGATCGAGGACTCGCTCGCGAGCCATCCGGCCAAGTCGACGGCGCGCCGCAGCATCGCCGAGCAATCTGGCGCATGTCTGAGCGAACGCCTTTGGTTCGTCCGCAACGATGACGTCGATGCCTGGTCTGAGATCGATCCCTTCGATACCGATCGAGGTCGATACCATTGCCTTACCCCGCGCGAGCGCCTCCAGCACCTTGATGCGCGTGCCACTGCCCAGGCGCATCGGGACCACGACAAGGCTGGCCGTCGCGTAGATAGGTGCCAGATCTGGAATGGGCCCGGTGATTATGCAGCTCTGGCCGTCGTGCAACGCTTGCAGCGCTGGAGGTACCGATCGCCCTGCGACAACGAACCTCGCACCCGCGTGGAGTCGCTCGATCTCCGGCAAGATCGCATCCCAGAAGAAGCTGACGGCATCGACGTTCGGAAAATGCGCGAGGTTACCCACGAACAATGTGGTCGCGCCATCCTCCCCTCGCCCGTCGCATGCGGAGTACGGCGTCGCACCGTTGGGCACGACGTGCACGCATGAAGCACGCTTGCCGAAGAACTCCCGATCGGCCTCCTTGCACACGACGAGATGCGCGTATCGCCGCGGAAGGCCTCGCTCGTACGAGGTCAACTTCAGGCGCTCTGCGGTGAGCATTACCTGCTCGATGCGCGGATACGTGTGGGCGTAGTGCCGAAGGTGCCGCTTCATCGCGATGCTGGCCACGTCGTCCACATCAACGATGATCCGGTCGAACCCGGCCTGTCGAAGCAGCTCGGCCGTGAAGGTACGCTCCGCCCAGACCGCATCGAAACGGCATGCCAGGCGCAATTGACGGAGGGCACGCAGAAGCGCCTCGTTTCGCCAATGCGAACTGCGCGGAACGGGCGAGACCAGGAGGTCCTTCAGCTGGTGTGCCGTGCTCCGTTGCGCGTCCGACGCTGGAGTGGCCGCGCTGCCCGGCACGGAATCCGGAATGCGAATCACCCGCGCGCAAAGGTCGATCAACGGATCGTCGGGAGCGTTCGCCTCCCCGGCGTGCAGGGGAGTCACGAGCGTCACGCGGTGACGCTGAGCCAACGCAGCCACGAGTTGGAAGATCCGCTGATGCGCGCCCGCTGTCGTCGCTGGCCACGGGTGCCAGGGCGACACGAAAAGGATATCCAACCTGCTTCGCACGACCGTCAGCGCGGGCGGATGATCACGCGAGCGCGCTGTCGAGGCCGAGCTCTTCCCCGACAGCGTCCGTGGCATCGACGCTTCCCTGCGTGTCCTGGCCGAGCAGCGTGCCGTCGAGCCACGCGGCCAGCGACGGCGCGCAGAGCCAGGCGACCGCGAACGGCAGAGCGAGCGGCAGATGCGCGGGCTGGGATGCTGCCACGCCTGCGAGCGTGAGCGCTCCAGACGCGCAGCAGGCCCATAAGGTGCGCACATACTCGCGTCGTTGACGCAGCCGCGTCGCCGCGTGCACGCGGCTCACCGATGGCCAATCAAGGAGATGTCGACGCGAGGCGAGCATGCGCCACGTCGCTCGGCAGAGCGCGTCCATCACCACGATGGCTTCGTAGGGCAGCAGTGCAAGGGAGAACACGGCCGCGAACGCCTCTCCCATCAACGGTCGTAACGCCGGCGGAGGGCCGGCGACACGAGGGGTCGGATGAAGCGCGCGTCCCGTCATAGAAGCAACCGCGGCCAGCGCGGTGCCGAGTAACTGCGCGAGCAGGAGGGCGAGCGGTGGAAATACGAGCACTGTCCACGCGGTACCGTGCGCGTGTAACGCGAGCCACCCGGCGACGAGCAACAGGAATGATGCCGGACGGCCTAGTTCGGCGAGGGCCAGCTCGAGAATAAGTAACCGGTGGATCGGACGGAGTGGGTTGGCACGCCGAGTGTCGTCACTTCCCCGGACGCGGGGCAAGACCCACGGGAGCATCTGGAACGATCCTCGCAGCCACCGGTGACCGCGTCGTACCTGTGCGAGGTAACCGGGCGCCACCGCTTCCAACACGAACGCATCGTGGACCTCGGCGGTCCGCGCGACGAACCCTTCCATCGGGTCGTGCTGCAACACGGCGTGCGGCGGAAAGACGTTCTCGAGGAGCGCGTGGCAGGCGCGTACGTCGAGCAGCCCCTTGCCCTTGAACAGGCCGACTCCGAGGACGTCGAAGTGAAACCATGTTGTCCCGAGATGCTGCCCCCCCGTGAGGGGACTGAGCATCACCGGCTCGCCGCCGGCGCGCGCGCTCGGGCTGGCGGGGACGACGGCCGGCTGGAAGATCGCGTAGCCGCGCACGAGGCGGCCGTTGTCATCGAGCTGCGCGCAATTCGCCGGGTGGGCGGCGACCCGCAACAAGGACAACACTTCGCCGCGCGGCACCCAATTGGCCTCGTCGAGCGTGTACACGTAGGGGAACGTGCCCTCGTCGAGTTGACGGGCGAGTCCGCCAAACGTCCACCGGTAGCTCGTGTCGGCGCGTCCGAGCAGGAGCCGGTTCAGTTCGAGGAGCTTGCCCCGCTTCCGCTCCCATCCGATCCACGTGCGATCGGGCACGTTCCATGTGCGCTCGCGGTGGAGTACGAACACGCGGTCGCCGTCCTCGCGACGCAGGTCCGCATTAATACGTTCAACCAGGCGTTCCTCCTCGGCGAGGATCGCGGCGTCCGCGGTGGTGTGGCGCGTCAGCGCGTCGGCGAAGTCGGCGAGGAGCGCGAACCGCAGGTTCGGATCGTCATGCTCGCGGGCGAGCCACGCCAACCGGACGAGCAGCTCGCGCGCGCGCTCAGGCGTCGCGACGATGGCCGGGATCACGACCAGTGTGCGCCAGGCTCGCGGCACGGTTCCGTCGATGGCGAGTCGCGGCAGGCGAACCGCATGCGCGTTCACGAGGTGGCTCACGATTGGACGCGCGACGCGTCCCGCATACCAGGCGCCCAGGGGAAGCCCGGCGACGCCCGCGAGCAGCTGGCCCGCGGGCGGTGCGCCACCATGCGCCGCGAGGCCGGCCGCCGCGGCCGATGTCACCGCGACGACCCCGCTCACCGCGCCGCCGTACACGGTGGGCGCGTGCTCACGCAGCAGGGCGCGGCCACGGTCGAATACCGTGTGGTTCATGCGCAGCGCAGCTCGGTTACCAGATGACATGGACATTGCGCAGAAGGCAGATCGAGGAGCGCACGCGTTCAGCACGCATCCACCGTGAGTTATTGCGAGACACGCGGTGCCTCGCACCCTTCGGCCTGGGCTGGAACCCACGACGAGGGCACGAGGCACCACGCCAGTTCACACCCTGCAGGGCATCAGCACCCGTAACAGGTGAAGCACGTGCTGAATCCGCCGGTGTTGAATGGGGGACCGCCGCACAGCGTCGGGTAGTACCCGGCCGTCTGGCACTCCGTCGGAGGACACGGGTACTCGCCTGTGTAGAGAGTGCCGCCGCAGGAGTTGACGGTGTAGGAACAATACTGGCTCGAGTAACACGCGCCGCCTGCCACCTGGCTCAGCGCCGTCGCACTGAGCGTCCGTAGTGTTTCCTTACTGAGCGTCAGCTTGCGCTTTTCGGAAGCCATTGTTCACCCTCCGGGTGAGTACCGTGGTACTGCGCCTACCCGGCGGGGCGAAGTCCCAGCCGGGCTTTCGAAGGCGCACTGGTGCGCCTTCAATGCACGAGCGCAGTTGCCACATCGTCGTGTCCGCGCTGGGGTAATGGCCGCTCGCTCCCGCGTGCCAGTGCGGCAACATGAAAGCGGCGAATGAAGTCGTAGTACCGTGATTCGGCGCGATTCGGATCGACCGCCTCGACACGGTTCACGAACATGTGCGTGAAGCTGAGCAGAAGCGTTTCGGCGGGCCCTTCCACTGTGCCGGCGGCAATCCCGGCACGGAGTGCAGCGACGATCGGCGCCATCTCGGCCGAACGCTGCGCGAGTGCGGCGAGACCCGGCTCCAGATCGGGAGTCCCGGCGCCCGTGAGGACCGACTCGAGGGCGGGACGCATGCGACGATACGCATCACCCTGCTGCCGGTGAAAGTCGGGGGATGCCGGTGCAATGCTGGCGAGGAGCGTGATGCGTTCGGCGGGGCCCATCGCGAATGCCGCGAGTAGCCCGTCGATGCCAGCGATCGTGAGCAGCGCGCGACGTTCTGCCTGCGCTGCACCACCGTAGCCGCGGAGCACGGCGAGTGCCGCGGTGCTGTCCGCCGTGAAGAGGGACTCCGCCAACTCGACGCCGACCGGACCACCGTATCGCTCGACCTCGCGATCGTACGTGTCCAGCTGCACCCGCCAGATTCGGCCATCGCGAATGAACGGCGTTGCTGCCGCGGTCAGTGCGGGAAGCACTTCCATCGCGAGGCGGCGGGGATCGCCGCAGAACCGCAGGCGGATGTGCGGATGCGGATCCGAGTATCGAAGAAAGAACCATCGCGCCGCTGCACCGCTGCCGATGGCCTGCTCCACGAGGGGGGCGACCATATCGCGCAACACACGATCGGCGACGCCGATGCCGGTATAGAGCTTGGCGTAGAGCCATTCCGACCCGGGCATGAACTGGCGGATCCGCTGCCGTGTCATTGCATGGGAGGCGCCATGCCCGTTCGAGGCCGCAGGCGGCTCCGCGGACCGGCGTCGTGCGAACGGCACGACGATCTCGTGGAGGATCCTTCCCTCCGCACTGACCACCGCCGCTTCCTCGGGCGCGGGCAACAACTCGTTCAGCGTCACGAACGGGCGGCGCTGGATCAGGTTGAGCAGCACGTCGACACAGAGGGGGTTGTCGAGGTCGACGAACAGCGCGTGGTCGCCGTCGCGCAGTTGAACGAACCGGGGCAGTCTGAACTGATCACGCCACGCGCGAACGGCGCGAATGCGCGCCACGCCCTGAGCACGCACCATCGGCGCCATTTCGCGTGCGCTCATCGTCCACTGCGCGCGCGCGAGCACGGTCCGGCCGTACGTCACGCGAGGCAGGAACGGGAGCTGCGAGAGGGAGCCCCAGCTCCATGCGAGTGCGTAGCGGTAGTGCTGCCGCTGATAGCGTGCGAGGAAGCGATAGACGCGGGGCGAATCCGGCAGATCGGCGTTGTGAGCGGTCGTGAGGTGCGGTACGACCTCGCGCTGGAGGCGCCGTGAGCGAAGGACGATGCGTCCGTCGCGGACCGAGACGAGGAGATCGTCCAGTCGAAGCTGCTGGTCGGCGGGTGCGCCACTGCGTCCGAGGAACGGAATCTCGTATCGACGGAGCGCGGGTCGAGCGAGCACGTTCCCCATGCGGCCTTCCGAGAGATGCACCACCTCGGCGTGTATCGCCGCCGGCTCCGCTGCTTCTTCCGCTTCGAGCTGACGCGCCACCGCCGCCGCGAGCCGGGGATCGATGTGGCAGAAGCGCCCGAAGAGCGTGGCTCCTGATGGACCCGCCCCGCCTTCGAGCACGAGGCGGAACTCGCCGGCGCGAAGCGCGTCGGCATCCGTGGCCGACAACGCCCCCATCACCGAGCACCCGGGAGGAAGGTCCACGGTCGGGCCGCGGTAGGCGATCGCCTCGACATCCGCGTCGGTCAGCGCCATCTCCGTCCCGCCATTCGAGAGTGCGCCGACGAGCAGCCTCGTGAGGGCTGCTTGCTGCGCCGCCTGCGCACGATCCCGGGCGGGCTCCGGTTCGTCCGCCGGGAGTCCGACGCCGACCTCCTCGTCCAGCGCCTCCAGCAGCGGGACTTCCCGCAGGTCGTAGCGCTCGACGAACGCTTTGACGAACCCCGCGAGTGGGCGCGATTCGGGAAAGCCGATGCGGAACAGACACTCGGTGGCTCGCGCAAACTCGTCGACGACGGGTTTCCCGAGGCTGACATCGGCTGGAAGCCGCATGTCGACCTGGAAGACACTTTCCGCCGCGTCATCAGGTACTGCTAGCTCCGCCAGCAGCGCGCGCACGCGCTCGTACGTCTCCGGATTGACGCCTAACGGTGCCGCCTCGATCTCGTGCAGCGCGGCCGCCACCTGCGACAGGACTCGCGCCGTTCGGACATCGACGGGCGCCAGTCGCGAGCACAGATCATCGAGGGACCGACTACCGGTGAGCGCCGGCTCGATATCCGACACGAGCAGTTGGGCGTCGATCATCTCGTTCACAAAAGCCATCGCTTCGTCGAGCTGGATGTCCTCCGAGGTCAGGACAGCCGCCAGATCCTCGAGCGCCGTTGGCCGTTCGCACCGGCGCAGCACCGCGCTCACCTCCGGCGCACTGTCCACGGCGGCCAGCGTGTACACACGCCCCGCGCCCTGGTGGTGCGTCTCGACGTAGTGCAGGCGCCCTGCCGCCTGACTGAGGCTCGTATTCGCCTGATACCGCATCTTCGCGCGCGCGGCGGTGTCCTGCTGGAGGCGCACCGTCAGCGCCTCGAGATATCCCATATCGAGGTGGACATGACGCTGCGCGGCATGCGTGGAGATCTCGAGCCGAGTCTCTGCCCCGATCGTACCGACCGCCACGCCCGCGAACAGTCCGAACGGCGTCGGGCGGCTGGCCATTCGGGTCAGATAGCGCACCAGCGCCCGCGTGATCCGCTGCGCATCGCCCACACGCATCGACTTCGCTTCCCACGCCGGGAGGCGCTCGCACAGGTCGGGAGACGCCAGGTACAACGCTTCGCGCACCTCGGCGCGCGCCACGGTCGCTCGCAACCACTCGGTCAGCCGCGTGTAATCGCCGGCCAGCGCCGTATCGAGCGCGTCATCAGCAGCGGCCGGAGACTGCAGATCCGCGCTCCACCGCAACAATTCGTCGATCGGCAGCAGCGGCGCCCGGAGGACGAAGAAGTCGCGTGGCTCGAATGCAAATCGGCCCATGGTCGGTGTCATCGGGCCGGATGGTGCAACGGCACGAGCGGATCGACGAGCACGACGCGGTCCCACGATGGCGGCTCGGGCGAACACATCGCGAGAAGCACGAGTCCTATCCCCGCGGCGCCTTCGAGGAAGTTGCTTCCCTGCACCCAGATAGGTTGGCCATCCTTCGAAAAGCGGTAGGAGAAGCCGCCAACCCCTTCCCCCGGCGCTCGCCATGCCAGGGTGTGCGCCATCCACCGTCGAGCGGCGTCGGCAAACGCGGCTTCCTCCGTTGCGGCGTACAGACGCGCATAGAGATGTGCCAGCCCAGCCGTGCCATGACATAACGACGCATCGATCGTCCCCGCTTCGGCGGGGTCATGGCGTGCGGCGGTGCGAGCCAACGAGAGGGCACACGTCGCGATGGGCTCCTCACCGAGCACGCGCGCCGCGGCGAGGAGTGCAATCGCCGCGCCCGGTGCGCCATAGCACCACGCATCGCGCGACGCGGCCGACGGCGCGCGCGGCGCCTTCGGATCCACGCGATAACCGAGGCGCACGTCGTCGGGCGCTTCGACGCGGACCTGCGTGCATGTCCACCGCGCTCCCGCGGTCAGCATCCTAGTCGCCGTCTCACGACGCACTTCGTTGTGCGCCGCCCGAGCGAGGAATGCCAATACGCCGGGGACGCCGTGAGCTACACCGAGGTTGTACCACCCTTCGGGGAACGAGTCTCGGTATGACGATGGCACCAGCCAGGGTGGGTGGAACCACGCTACAAGCCCATTACCCATCCATTCGACCATCTCGGCGAGCCGATTCACGACCGCCGCGACGATTCCTTCACCGGCGCCCTGATACATCCGCTCCAACCCATAGACGCCGAGCCCGACCAACCCCGAGACGAGGTCGTAGTCATCCGGCCAGGGCACCTGTCCAAGCACCTTCTCGATCGTCGTGTCGATGACGGCGAGATCGATATCGTCGAGCTCCTCGACGCCGCGCTGCTGCAGATGCGATACGGCCCAGGCGACGCCGGCGTACCCTCCGAATAGACCTGTGCGGGGCATGACATGGAGCCCACCGAGCGCCTGGCCGAGCAGGTCGATGCACGCGGCATGCGCGTCGGGATCATCGAGGGCGCGCGCCGCATAGTGCAGAAAGAGCGCGACGCCCGCCGCTCCGGATCCGAATGACAGGTCGAGCGTGCCATCGTCGTTGCGAATGACGTGCGAGGGCGCGGCGCGCGCGATGTCAGCGACGGCGTCCAGCGCGGCGGCACGCGTGTCCGGTGTGGCAAGCGGCAGCCAGGAGCCAGCCGTACTCACCGTGCTGCTCGATGTGCCGATCACGTTCGGGCTCTCGATGATCATGGCGTCGGGATATGGTGGCGTAGGGATCGCCAGAGTAGCTGCAGCATGGTGCCGCGATCGGTCAGGATCTTCACACGCGCCGTGTATCCGCGCTTCAGTCGATCCCTGCGCACGCGGGCGAGTGCGGTCGAGTCCAGCGGCGCAACGACGCGGTATCCCCGGCTTTGACTCGTCGTCGTGGTTGCCACCTTGGATTCCTGCCCCATCTCCGGAACGAGAGCGACCGATGCGACACGCGCCCGCAGTAGATCGACATCGGCGTCCGCCTGCAACGCGGGCAACTCCGCGCGGACGGCGTCTCCCGTCATGATCCGGTAGGCATCCTGCTCGCGGACGTACACGTCGAGCTGCCACTGGCGCAGGTCGGCGACCTCCAGGAGCGGCTCTCCTTCACCGAGCATCGCCCCGACGGAGCGCTCGGGCTGATCGGTGAGGACGACACCGGTAGTCGGGCTTCGGACCGCCGCACGGCGGATTCGCTCGTTCAACAGCTCGAGCTCCGTCACCGCTCCGTCGAGCGCATCCTGACCGCGACGCGTGTCGAAGCGTCGGAGCGACAGCTGTCGCAGGGCCTCACGCCGTTGCGCCAGTGCCGCCTCGGCGCCGCGGACCTGAGAGACTGCCGCATCGAGCGCCACGTGCGAGCCGACGCGCCACGTGCGAACGAGGGAATCCATGTCGGCGGCGCCCCGACCCCACTCGGCGAGTCGCTCGCGAAGCGAGCTCCGGGCCTGCGTCAACGTTGCCTCCGCGGCGACGATGCCCTCGCGCTGGATGGCCGAGTCGATCGGCAGCGATGCGACGGTTCGTCCGAGATCGGACCGTGCGAGGGCGAGCGTCGTCCTCAGCTGCTCGCGTTGCGCTACCAGCGCGAGCGTATCGAGATATGCCACCACCTGGCCGGCGCGCACGCTGTCACCCGCGCGCACCAGCATGTCGCGCACGGCACCGGCTTCGGGCGCGCGAAGGACGACGCGACTCGCTGGCTCCAGCACGCCCGTTGCGTCGATCACCGAGTTGAACGGCACGGTGGCCGCGACGATGATCAGCACCGCGCCGATCAGCCCCGCGAGCGCGAGCGTTCCGCTCACGGCACGGCGGATGAACGCGTTGCCGCCTGGCGTCGGATCCGGCGTGTCGGGAAGGCGCTGCTCGAATCGCGACGAGATCCGCGTGATATTCCTCGGTGCCGTCATGGGCGCCTCGCACGGGTCGGCCACGACGTGGCATCCTCAGAGGTACGGACGAGGCGGCGTGCGACCGACAGCGCAGCCACGTCACTATCGGCGGGCGCGGGATCGACGTCGAGCACGAGTTGGCGATTGGAGAGGCGGTAGACGCGACTCGCGAGAGCGATCGTCTCGGGACGGTGACTTGCGAGGATGATCGTCTTCTCGGGGAAGCGACGGAGCAGTGACGCCAGAAGGCGCGCTTCGGTGTCGAGATCCAGATTCGCCGTCGCTTCGTCAAGCAGGAGCACGGGCGCTTCGCGCAACAACGCACGCGCGATCGCGAGGCGTTGTCGTTGGCCAGCCGAGAGCGTCACGCCGCGCTCGCCGACCGTCGTCTCATAGCCGAGTGGCAGCTCGGCGACGACGCTCGAGAGCTCGCACAGTGCGACGACCTCGTCGACGTCGGCACGCGACGGCGCGATTCCGATGGTCAGATTGTGCCACAACGTTCCGCTGAGAATTCCGGCGTCCTGCCAGACGGCGGCCACCTGGCGACGGACGTCCGCGAGCGGCAAGTCGAGCAGCGATCGGCCGTCCAGCATGACGACGCCGCGTCGTGGGCTGGCGCCGCCGGCGAGAAGCCGCAGGAACGTACTCTTACCGGTGCCGCTCGCGCCGACGACCGCCGTCACCGTTCCGGGCGATGCCGTGAACGACGCGTCGGCGAATACGTCGGGCTCCGACCCGTAGCCGTGCGTGAGGCCAACGCACTCGAGCTGACCGCGCGCGGCACAGCGCACCGGCGCGTACGCATGAGATGCGATGGCCGGGTCCTGCTCCGGCTCTTCGTCGAGGTACTCGTACATCCGGTCGAGCGAGACCGACGACTGCTGGAGTCTCGACGCGAGGTTCATGACTTCCGCAACCGGTCCCACGAGGTAGCCCGCATATGCCTGGAAGGCGAGGAAGCCGCCCAGCGTGAGCTGATGATCGAGAATGAGATGCCAGCCGACCCACAGCGTGATCGCGAGCTGCAGCTGGCCCATCATCCCCACGCCGACGGCGAAGAGCGACGACACCGCCGTGGCTCGTAGCTTCGCGTTCAGCGTACCCGCGAGCAGCTCGCGCGTCTGGGCGAAGACGAATGGCTCGAGCGCGAGCGTCTTGTAGGTGTTGATCTGCGACAGCACCTCGATCTGTTGCGCGCTGGCCGCTGCGTTGGCTTCCGCGGTCCGCCTCCAATGGCGCCGCACGAGGCGAGTCGACAGGAGGCTAAGTCCTGACGTGGCGGCGACGCCGGCAATGGCAATCGCCGCGAGCCGCATATCCAGCACGACGAGCAAGAAGGGCAGCAGGAGGAGGTAGAAGCCCGTGGTGAATGCCGTCTGGAGCATGCTCACCATGTTCCCCACCGCCGCCGACACATCCTCCAGCCGCGCCGTGACCTGTCCGACGGGACGCCGGTCGAAGAATTCGAGCGGCAAGTGTTGCACGTGGTTCAGGAAGAAGAGCCTGACCGCGTTGCCAAGGCGCCCACCGACTTCCGTCGAGACGTATCCCTGCAGCGCACCGATGCCCACCATGCCCGCTTGCAGCGCCAGCCAGCCACCCACGACCACGCTCAGCAGCGTGACGTCGGCGGTTGGGTATACGCGATCGATGAGGAGCTTCGTGAGATACGGCGGCAGAATGCCGATCATCGCGACGGCGATGTTCAGACCGACTGTGCGGCCCAGATCCCGCCAGTAAGGGCGGATGAGCGCGAGCAAGCGCCACGCATTGCGGACTGCCTGCGCCCCGGATTGCGGCTTGGCGTCCTGCTGGATGTCGGGCATTTCGTACCGGAAGAGCTCACAGCAACGAAGTGCCCTGCATCGGGCGCGCGATTGTATTGCATGACATCGCGGCGCGCAAGGCTAGCCATCAGGACATCTCAGGACCGTCACACAGTGGGCAACGTGTACACGATGTGAGCCCCTCGTGCGCGCATACGCTCGCGCTCGTCAACGCCAGTGCAACGCACGGTTCCCTCATCATCCGGCATGATCCCTCGACCGGTCGTGCCGCCACTACAGCAACATGCGATGCGACGCGATGCCGTACCTAGCGGTGTCCACGGCGCCGTGGTAGCCTAGGGTCGCGATGGTCGAGTCGCAGCGTACGGCTCGACGGCGCGCACGAGGCGACGCAGCTGAGGCGCGATGCACATTCGGCTTCTGCCTCAGCGGATCGCATGACAATCAGCATGGCGGCGGTTGGGCTCCTCGACTTCGGCGTAGCCCACAACGGTGAGAGCCCGCGAGACATCGTCGATCACACGATGGAGGCGGCGCGGCGCGCGGATGCACTCGGATTTGGCCGCTACTGGCTCGCGGAGCATCAAACGGGCGCGTGTTGCTGGGCCAGTCCGGAGTTGGTGCTGGCGTTGATCGCGCGGGAGACGAGGCGGATCCGCGTTGGCTCCGGTGGGGTTCTCTTCGCCACGCACAACGCATTGCGCGTCGCGAACGACTTCTCGCTTCTCGCCCAGCTTTATCCCGACCGCATCGATATCGGCCTCGCGCGCGGCACGCCCGGCGAGAACAGCCTCGCGCTCGTCGAGCCGTTGGCATATGTGCCTGGCTCGGTGGACGACTTTTCGCGGAAGCTCGTCGCACTCATCTCGTATCTGCGCGCGATCCCGCGACCGCAACACGCCTACTTTCGCGCGCGAGCATTTCCGGTCCCGACGCGACTGCCCGAGATATGGATTCTGGGATCAGGTGGTACCAGCGGTGTGTTCGCCGCCGAGTACGGCCTTCCATTTGCGCAGTCGATGTTCCATTTCCCGAACGCCACGCTCGCTGCGCTCGCGACCTACTGTCGCGACTTCCGCCCGAGCGCATGGTCGTCCGAACCGCGCACAATGGTGGCCATCGCTGGCGTGTGCGCCGAGACGCGCGCTCGCGCTCAGGCGATTGCGGCCGCGCAGCCGAACAAGGCGATCACATTGAATGTGGTCGGTACGGCTGACGACTGGTGCGACTACGTGGCCGAGATGGTGTCCATCTCGGGCGTGCACGAGGTCATGTACTTCGAGGCGTCACCGTTGCCCGAGCAGCGCCTTCGCGCCTACGAACTACTCGCGGACGCGCTCGCCGCCACCTCGCCGCGCGTGTCGGCGACGATGGGACGGCCTGTCGACACCGTGCACTCGTATTCCGCACCGGCGTGACCTGCTGCCGCCAAGCATCGACGCGACTCGTCCCCGACCCCGCGGTCGACGGCATGACGCCCTTCACGGTTTGCGAAGCACCAGGCACTGCGTCAGCGTGGGGTACGATCCAATGAGAAACTGCTCGAGCCGTGCCTGAATGCACAGATGGTCGAACTCGGGGAAGCCGATAAGCTGTGACCGATCCCCGGTCTCCAGCACGAACGGCGCCGCCTCGCTCGCTGCACGGAGATCGACGTTGGTTCCGTACTGGTTCTCACGCTGTCGGCTGAACGGCGTGACGTTGAGAAACAGGTCGACCGTCATCACGAGCTTCCCGCCGGGCCGGAGCACGCGGTACGCTTCGCGCATCGTCGAATAGATCGCGTCCTCGTCGAGATGCTCGAGCACGGAGATGCTGAACACGATGTCGAATGCGTTGTCCGGCAAGTCCGCGTCCTCGATGACTGTGTTTCGCAACACGACGTCGGTCGCGTACAGCTTGTTGAGGCGGCGCATCGACGTCTCGTCGACCTGCCATTTGAGCGGACGCAATTCCGTTCCGGGATCGACGTTCGTCACCCGACATCCGGCGCGCGATAGCGCGAATTGAAACCCGCTCAGGCCGCCTCCGATCTCCAGTACATCGAGGCCGGGCCGAATGCCGCCGCTGAAGAAGGACCACGGGTATTCGAAAGTGCGGCTCGTGTTGTTGAACTGATACTGGAACGGGCCGCGTCGCCGCTCGATGACGCGCGGCGGAAGAAGACGCCGCAGATAGCGCCCCTCGCGTCGCTGCATGCCGAACGGGGCTCCATGGTGGTAGTTCCACTGCATGAACAGCGGCGGGATCGCGGCGGGAGCGAGCACGTTCGTCTCGGCTTCAGCGTGAGCGCGTGCTGCAGGTGGCCGCGTCGCCTCACGCCGGTCGGCCGCACTAAGCACGCGGCTCGCGGCGTACTCGCGCATGGTGCGCGGAGTGCCTGCACATCTGGAGGGCCAATACTACGACATGGGCGGATCACCGCAAGTCGGCGCGACGAGACTCCTCGCCGTCTTGCTGGCGAATGACCAACTACGGTCGCTTACGCTTCTGATGCGCGACGCGTTCGTGACGAACCACTTCCAGCATCTCGCCGGGCTGAAGCTTCCCGAGAGCTGAGCCAGATGTCCTTTCTCGGCCGGCAAGCTCGTGTTGGCAGAGGGTTGCCGGCTTCGCGAAACCTTCCTACTGTCCGAGTTCGCACGTGTCACCGGTTTGGCGCGCTCGCGCCCGCAGAGACAGAATACGCTCACAGGCCGCGCGACACGCTCCGAACAGTTGACTCAGAGCATGCAATTGTGCGCGAGCGTCGTGAGGATCAAACGCGCAGTCACGAAGTTGCGTCGGCCGACGTCGGCGGTCGCGATAACATTTGGCTTCTCGCACCGAACGTTTTGCCGTCAACATCATGAGCTACCGGCTCGGCGTAGCCATCGTCGCTGTCCTGGCGTTGGGCGTCACTCGTCCCGCACACGCACAGAACGGGAGTAGCAACCGGATCGAGGGGATTGTCTTCGACAGCGTGCACGCGCGCCCCCTCGCGAACGCCCACGTCGTCGCGGCCGGAACCGCGGCACAATCCGAAGTGCGGCGTGAGGCAACGAGCGACTCGACGGGTCGCTATCGTATAGATTCCCTGCCCTCCGGCCACTACATCGTGGGCTTTGAAAGTCCATTGCTCGACTCGCTGGAGGTCGGGCTGTCGCCGCGCGAGGCGAATCTCGCTTCGGGGCGGAGTGCGACGCTGGATCTCGCGTTGCCCTCCGCCGCGAAGTTGCGCTCGGCAGTCTGCTTCGGCGCGACGCTACCACCAGGGACCGGCGTGATCATCGGCCACGTTGTGAGCGCCGAGACGGAGAGTCCGCTCGCCGGCGTCACGATCGCGATGGAGTGGCGCGACCTGGGCGTCGACCGTAAGACGCTGCGCCCCATCAATCGGCAGTGGTCGGACTCCGTCGTCACGGACAGGGATGGCTGGTACCGCATGTGTGGCGTCGCAACCGGCGCCTGGGTGTCGATGCAAGTCCAGCAGGACAGGCGCACCGGCGCGGTACTGCGCACGCGGGTCGACGACACGCTCGGCATCGCGATCCGGCATCTCTCGCTTGCTGGGGCCTCCTCGCGTTCGGCCGGGACGACGGCTGACGATCCTGCCAGCGTACCGCGCTCCGGCACGGCAACGCTGCGCGGCGTGGTTCGCGGCCCCGGCGACGCGCCCGTCGCGGGAGCGGAGGTGCACGTGCGGGATACGGGAGCCGAGACGCGAACGGACACGGCGGGGGCGTTCACACTCGGCGCGCTCCCAGCTGGTACGCAGCAGCTCGAGGTCCGGCGCGTCGGCTATGCCGTCGTCGAGATTCCTGTCGATCTGCGCAGCGGTGCGACGATCACCCACGACGTCGTGCTTCGGCGCATCGTGAACCTGGATTCCGTGCTCGTCGTGGCGTCGCGGCCGAAATATCCTGACTTCTACCAGCATCAGACCGTTGCCGCAGGGTTCGGCCTCTTCCTCGGTCCCGAGGCGATCGCGAGAGAGCATGTCTCGCGGACGAGCGACATCCTCGAGAAGCGCCCTGGCTTCAGGGTCCAGCAGCAGGGCTACCATACGGTCGTACTGAGCACGCGCGAGGCGACGTATTGCCCAGCCACGATCATCATCGACGGCATCGTCGTGCGCTCGAGCGTTGGGCCGTCGATCGACGACGTGCACCCGGCCGAGATTGGTGCGATGGAGATCTACCGCGGCGGCGAGGAAAACTTCGCACCGGCAGAGTACCACATCGGCAAGTGTGGTGGGGTCGTGATCTGGACGAAGCGGTAGGAGAGGCTTGCTGCGCTGATCAGGACGTCGCAGCCAGATCGGCGGTGCGTGTGTCGAGTGCACCTGCTGCATCTACCACGACATCTTCGGAACCAGAGACGGCGGGTGGGAGCCAGGTCAGTGCGTTATGAGACCAGAGGCTGCGGAGGGCCGCAAGGACCTTCGGTGCACCGAGCGCAAGCCCTGCCGCGCTATGGAGGATCTCGAAAACTGATTGTTCACCGTTCGCGAGAGCAATCACCGTGCGCTCGTCGTCGCTGATAGCCTTCGTGCATATGGTATCTCTCGCTATGTGCTCGGGTTGGTTCACCCTCAGATCGAAGTAACCTCTCGACCACGACTCTCGCCTTACAGGTCGAATGGCCAGGAACAGTTCCCAATCCATCGCCGACCGCGCGTCCTCTCTCACGCGCGCCAGGTCGACGAGTGCCGTGGCCAGTGGACGGGGCCAGGCTGGTGGAGGGTCGCCGACCGCGGCGCGAACGGCCAATCGGGCGGTCGCTATCGAAGCGACGACACCAGCATGAGGACCGCCGACGTGCAGGACGCCCCCGGCAAGCCGAATTCCCTGTGGCGCTTCGAAGAGATGCTCCCACATGTCGGGCCGAAGCCCAGGCACCCAGCGCAGCGCGGACTCGACGGACTCCCCCGGATTCAGCCGGAGCGCATCCTCGATGTTCAACGCATTGCGCAAGCTCTCGACGAGCGCCCCGTCGAACACGCCCGCCCGCTGCATCACGGCCAGGAGCTCTTCATCCAGTTCCGCACCACGGGCATACACCACCACGTCGCACGGGATGTCGTACGAGCGACCCTCCCGATCGTAGCGGAGCCCGGCTGAACACGTGCGCGGGTCTTGCGCGTGCTCGACGATCACGGAGCCCGTACCCGCGCGCAGTGACTCGAACCATGGTGCATTGTGAATCGTTCTGCGCGCTCCGTTCAACATCAGCGAGACACCTGCGCCGGCACGCATCAATGCAGCGGCATACTCGCATCCCGAGAGCCCGCCCCCGACCACGGCAACGCGCATTCCCGCGTACTCGATCGGGTTGCGCACTGCCGTGACCACCGGTGGAGCGTCCGGTGACGCATGCGCGGTCGCGCGCATAGCGCGCCGCTTGTACCAGCTCGTCACGAGTACTTCGTCCGCGATGATCTCCCGCGTGACGCCCTTCGATGCGATGGTCACGGCTACCTGTCCGTCGCACGCACGGATGTCGACGCATCGCGCGGATCGCCAGATGCGAAGCGCGCCCCAGTTGATCAGACGAGCGTAGTAGGAGAGCACGTCTTCGCGCGTACATTGCCCCGGTTCCGAGCAATCGAGCGGAATGCCACACACCTCGAAATGGTCAGGCGGTGAGGCGTAGACCAGGCCATCGAGGTGCTGCACGAGCGAATCCAGCGCAGAGTCGCCGGCCTCGACACCGATGGCATCGACGCCTCGCACGCGGGCTTCGAAGAGTGCAGCGATGCCGGTCGGCCCGCATCCGACCACGCAGAGGCCTACGTGCGTCGGGGCGACTGTTTCGTTCGTCAGCATTGTTGAGCGAGTCACTGGCGGAGATTGGTGACACGACGGAGCCCGAGCTCGATACGCATCTCGAGGGCTCGCCGTCGAGCCACTGCCCTAGCGTGCGCGCACGATCACCGGTCCGTCAAGATGGGGGATGCCCGGCTCTTCTCACTCCGGCCCCTGCCGAAGTACGGCAGCGCGAACAGATACAGCCCGCTGAACAGGAGCAGGAAGAGCGGCGGGAGCGGCGAGTAGGTGATCCACGCGGGCGGCGTCCCGCGCGTCATCGCGGCGAAGTTGGCGATCACCGTCACCGTGAACACGATCGACAGCCAGCGGTGCGTCTGCCGGATGAAGTGGCGCATCGTCAGCCCTCCGCCTTTGCGGCCCACTTTGGCGGCTCGACGCCGAGCAGCGTGGCGTAGCCGGCCATGAGCTGGTTCCATCCGTTGACCTGCATCGCCTCGGGGCCGGCGATGCGGCCGATCGGCCAGCCGGCGAGCATGCGATCCAGTACGTCGAGAGCGACGTGCCAGCCCGACGCGCCCATCGCGACCCAGTTCCGGTCGATGTTGGCCCACAGCGTGAGGCGCGTGCCGTCGCCCCTGGGCTCCAGCTCCCAGCGGATGTCGCCGCCGGCCCAGGTGAACTCGAGCATCTTCGGCGGGTCGGCGCGCTTCACGGTCGTCTCGGTGACGTGCGGCTTCGGCGCGCCGACGGTGGTGAGCTTGGCCGCGGTGCCGGTGGTGCCGAGGTTGGTGTCGGACTCGAAGGGGGCCCATTCGCGGAGCTGCGCTGGATCGGTGAGCGCGCTCCACACCTTCTCCGGCGAGTGCTTCAGCTCGCGCACGAGCACGAGCGTCCACGTCTGGCCGTCGTTCTTCTCGACCCGGGCGCCGGTGGCGGGACCGGGCGCATACTCCGCACGCCTGCTCATCTCTTCTTTCTCCGTTTGGTGGGGGGCGCCTTCTCCTGCTCCGACTCGTACATCCGGTCGAGGTGTCGCTCGAGGGCGTCGACGTGGGTCGACCAGAAGCGGCGGAAGGGTTCGAGCCATTCGTCGAGCTCCATGAGCGGCTCCGGTCGGAGTCGATAGACGCGCTGCTGCGCCTCGACGCGTGATTCGACGAACCCGGCCTCGCGCAGCACGCGCAGGTGCTTGGAGACCGACGGCTGCGACAGCCGGAGCTTCCGCTCGATCTCCCCGACGGACCGCTCGGAGGAGAGCAGCAGGCCAAGGATGGCCCGTCGGTTGGGCTCGGCGACGATGGCGAAGGAGGTGTTCACGGCTTGTATATACCTCATGGGTTATATGCCTGTCAAGGCATGCCCGGCGTGTATATGCCGGCGACGCCTTGCCGCGCAGGTCGCAATCCATACTCTTGCGGCATGCGTCTCTCCGTCGTGGCTGCCTTCGCGATGTCTTTCGCCCTCGCGCGAGAGATGCAGGCGCAGCGCAACGCGCGATCGCCGTCGCAGGCCGACAGCGCTGCCGTGCTCTCGATGGTGGTGGACGAGCTGCTGAAGACCGACGCCGCGAGCGACCCGATCAAGCCCTATGAGTGGAAGGATCCGGAGCGCAGCGTCTCCGGGCACCCACGCGTCTTCGTGCGGATCGCGAAGATGCCATTCGGCGCGTGGGCGCGACCGAGCATCGCGCGGCTGCATGCGTGGCGCTGGCGATACAACGGTTGGGCGATCGACTCCATGCAGTCCAAGCGGGAGTACAGCGACCTGCCGGGACGGTCCTATCCGGTGATTCTGCGTGTGGGCATGCGCTTCCGCACCGATACGGCCGAGGTGCGGGTGTCATGGGATCACTTCAAGTGTGGGCTTGCTCGCAGCGGCGGGCGAGAGATCTATAGCGAAGCGTTCTGGCTCGTTCGCTCGACGTCCGGGTGGCGCCACTCCGTGATCTCCGTTGGCTCCTCGCACGCGCTCTGTCTCTGGCAGAGTGACTCGAGGGCGACTCCCGAACCGATGGACTAGCCGGCCTGTTCGATCGGAAGCCCTATCGGTCGCTCGACTCGCTTCCGGTCGCCCACCATCCCACATCGATGTCGGACAGCACCACACTCGACGGACGTCCACACCGCCTGCTGCCAACGATGGCGGCCTATGCTCTCCTCGTTGGCGTGCCGGCGATCCTCGTCGCCGTGCTGCTGCGCACCGGCGAAGAGCTGCATGGCGTCGCGAGCGCGACCGCGGCAGGGGCGGTCGTCGTGCCGCGTCCCGCGGGTCCGGCGCCGGCGTTCGACCTGGGGCTGCTCACCCTGCAGATCGTCGTCATCGTCGCGGCGTCGCGGCTGGCGGGCGGACTGCTCGCGCGGTTCGGCCAGCCGCGCGTCGTCGGGGAGATGGCGGCGGGGCTGATCCTCGGCCCCTCGGTGTTCGGCCGGCTCGCGCCGTCGCTCTCGGCGGTGGTCTTCCCTGCCCCGAGCCTCGGCTTCGTCAACGCGGTGGCGCAGGTGGGGCTGCTGCTGTTCATGTTCCTCGTCGGGATGGAGCTGGATCCGGCGCACCTGCGCCGCCGAGGACAGGCGGCGCTGCTGACGAGCCACGCGAGCATCGTCGCGCCATTCCTGCTCGGGACGGCACTCGCGCTCGGCCTGTACTCGCGGCTCGCGCCCGCCGGCGTGGCGTTCACGCCCTTCGCGCTGTTCGTCGGCGCGGCGATGAGCGTGACGGCGTTCCCCGTGCTCGCGCGCATCCTCGCCGACCGGGGCATGACGACGACACCGCTCGGCGCGCTCGCCATCGTCTGTGCGGCGGTGGACGACGTCACGGCGTGGTGCATCCTGGCGGCCGTCGTGGTGATCGCGCGCTCGAGCGGGGTGGCGTCGCTCCTGTTCACGCTCGCCGGAACGGCGGTCTATCTCGCCGTGATGTTCACCGTCGTGCGCCCGCTGCTCGCGCGCGTCGCCGAGCGGGCGAGCGGGCCGGGGGGCTCGGCGCAGACGCAGCTCGCGATCGTGATGCTGCTCGCGCTGTCGTCGGCGTGGGTGACGGAAAAGCTCGGGATCCACGCATTGTTCGGCGCGTTCCTCGTCGGCGCGCTGCTGCCGCCGTCGGGGACGCTGGCCGAGTCGCTGTCGTCGCGGCTGCGCGACCTGATGATCGTGCTGCTCCTGCCGCTCTTCTTCGCCTTCACCGGGCTGCGCACGACGGTGTCGCTCATCTCGGGGGGATGGCTGTGGATGATGTGCGGGCTCGTGCTGCTCGTCGCGATTTCGGGGAAGCTCGGCGGGTCGGCGGTGGCGGCACGCGCCGCGGGGATGCCCTGGCGTGACGCGCTCTCGCTCGGCACGCTGATGAACACGCGCGGGCTGATGGAGCTCGTGATCCTGAACGTCGGACTCGACATCGGCGTGTTGTCGCCGACGCTGTTCGCGATGATGGTCGTGATGGCGCTCGTGACGACGGCGCTCACGACGCCCCTGCTCGACCTGCTGCAGCACGGTCGCGGCCGTGAAGCGACGCAGGTGATCTGAGCTGCCGGGTGTCGTCGCGCTACGCGGACTTCAGCGGACCGGTGCCTCTGTAGGTCGTGAGCAGGATGCCGCTCGGCATCGCTCTCGTGGCGACCAGCTCGAGCGAGCGTGCCGGCGTCCCCTCCGCGAAGAAGCGCTTCCCCGTGCCGAGGAGGACGGGATAGACGACGAGCAGCACGTCGTCCGCGAGCCCGTGCTCGAGCAGCGTCGACGTCAGTGTGGAGCTGCCGGAGAGGACGAGGTTGGGGCCGTCCTGCGACTTGAGGCGACGCACGCCGCCGACGACGTCCGGTCCGAGGCCCTCGACCGGTCCCCACGCGAGACTCTCCGGACGGTGGGTGACGACGTGCTTCGTCGCCGCGTTCAACCGGTCGGCGAAGCCGCCACCCGGCGCGGTGGGCCAGAAGCTCGACCACTGATCGTAGGTGCGGCGGCCGAGCAGGAGATCGAAGCGCTCGCCGTGCTCGGCGAGCAGCGCGTCGCGGCCTTCGGGGGTCCGATAGGGCGCGGTCCAGTTGGCGTAGGGAAAGCCGTCTTCGCCGGAGGACTGGATCACGCCGTCCAGCGAGATGTGTTCGACGATCTTGAGCGTTCGCACGCGGGTATCCCTGGTCGAGGGGTGGATGTCGTGTTCATCCAGACGACGAACGGGACTCTCCCGAATCGACACGACCGGGAGAACCGGGCTGATCGCGGTCGCCGAGCAGGCACCTCCTCTGCCTCCTTGCGCGCGTATCCGGTGGGGCGGATATCTGTGAACGGACGAACCGGTGGCCATCGGCTCGGCCGGAATATCGCGACCGGAACCCGGAGCTCCCATGTCTGGCGCCGCTGCCGTAGACGGGATTCAGCGTTTCAAGTTCGGTGCGTTGTTCTCCGCTGACTGGATCCTCGGTCCGAACCGGGTGGAGAAGCTCCTGCCGAAGCGCTGGGACGATCTCCATCAACGTCTGCTCGATCGCGTATCACGCGACGAGCCGGGCGGCACGTTCGACGTGCCGCGCGTAGAGAACATGGGCCCCGAGCGGTTCTACGCGGAGTACTTCGTCACGGGGAAGCCCGTCGTCCTCGCCGGTGCGGCCGTCGAGTGGCCAGCGATCAAGAAGTGGTCGCCGGAGTACCTGCTCCAGCGCTGCGGGCAGGACGAGATCGCGGTGCTCGACGCGCACAACTGGCGCATCAAGCAGGACAACGAGCAGGACGCGGTGACGACGAGCGAGCGGGTGATGAACATCTCGGACCTGCTCGAGAACATGAAGACCGGCGGCGGGTGGTATGGCGCGTTCCTGGAGCTGCTCGACAAGTACGCCGACCTGCGGGCCGATCTCGACTTCTCGTTCATTCAGCGATACGGCCACGCGAACCAGCTGCTGCCCTGGCATCGGAACGTCATCGCGAAGATGTACGTCGGCGGGCCCGGCACGTCGACGTCGCTGCACTGTGCGGGCGTGAGCAACCTCTACGTGCAGGCGTACGGCCGGAAGAAGTGGGTGCTCGTCCAGCCCGAGTTCACGCCGTTCATGTACCCGGCACTGGGGCTGGGGCTCAACTGGCAATCGCGTGTCGATTTCCGGAATCCCGATTACGGGACGTGTCCGTTGTATCGCTACGTCGACAAGTACGAGACGATCCTCGAGCCGGGCGACATCCTCTGGAACCCGCCGTTCGTCTGGCACGGGGTGATGAACGTGACGCAGTCGATCGCCGTGAGCCTGTGGTGGATGAACGTGACCCGCGCATTCAGCAACAATGCGCTGTTCGCGGCGCTCACGCTTTGCGGCCGGCCGAATCCGATCGCGATGCAGCTCGGGATCAGCCGCGGACGGCAGTCCACGTCGCACTTCAGCGTGCATCTGAACAAATGAGGGGACGAGGGGATGGGGGGATGCGGGGATGAGGAATGACACGAAAGCTGGGGTCAGACCCCGAGGGCGAAGCCCGAGGGCTCTGACCCCTTGGCACAACGGCCCCCGCGCGCGAGGAGCGTCCCGAGGCCGTCCGCTGTGGCCGCTGCGCTGTCTGTGAGGACCCAGGTGCAGATCCCTCGACTCGCTGCGCTCGCTGGGGATGACGACGCCCGGAACCCTCGACTTCGCACGGATGACGGCGCCGACTGATCCGCGGGCCAGGTTGGTCGCGAGTCTGCCAAACGGGCTCACGCAGGAGTTCACCCTGACCGGGGCGAGCGTCACGATCGGACGCCATGCGTCGTGCGACATCGTGCTGGACGACGACGCGGTGTCGCGGCTGCATGCGCGTGTCGAGCGAACGGACGACGGCTACGCGCTGATGGACCTCGGCTCGGTAAACGGGCTGCGCGTCAATGGCGAGCCGACGACGTTCCGATTGCTCGTGCCGGGCGACGTCGTTCATCTGGGCGAGTGCGTCATGCGGTTCGAGGCGGATGTCGATGCGCCCGCGCCGGAGGAGCCCCGACGACGCGGCCGTGCCACCCTCCTCGACATGCGCATCCCGGTGCTCGACACGAACGACGCCGAGCCGCGCGTCGCCGTGAGGACGCCGGATCGCACATGGGACATGCCCCTGCCGAGCGATCGGCTGACGATCGGGCGCGAGGGGGACAACGACGTCGTCATCGAGGAGGGCGGCGTCTCGCGGTACCACGCCGTCGTGGAGCGGCGCGGCGCGGTGTGGACGGTGCGCGACCTGAACAGCAGCAACGGCACGTGGGTCGGCACGGCGCGCATCGCGCGCACGGTGTTGAACGACGGCGAGAGCTTCCGGATCGGGGCGGCGACGTTCGTGCTGAAGCTCGGGAGTGCGGCGACGGCGGAATTCGACACGCGCGACGTACGTGGAGCGCGACGGCCGGTCGTGGTGGTGCCGGGTTTCGCCGGATCGAACCTGTGGCGCGGCAGCGAACAGGTCTGGCCCTCGCTCAAGCTGTTCGGGCATCCCGAGTTCCTGCGCGTGGGGCGGCCGCTCGAGGCACGCGGGATCCTCGATCAGCTCGTCGTCGTGCCAGGGTTGCTCAAGCTGACCCAGTACAGCGCACTCACCGACTACCTGCGCCAGTCGCTCGGTTACGAGGTGGGACGCGACCTTCTCGAGTTCGCGTACGACTTTCGTCAGGACAATCGGCGCTCGGCCATGGAGCTGGGGGCGGCGATCGAGCAGTGGAACGTCTCGGCGCCGATCACGATCATCGCGCACAGCATGGGCTGCCTCATCGCGCGGTACTACATCGAGCGACTGGGCGGCAAGCGGCGCGTCGAGCGGGTGGTGCTGCTCGGCGGTCCGCACGCGGGTAATCCGTACGCGTTCGCGAGCCTGCTGTCCGGGCCGCACCTCCTGCCGCTCGGGGTGAAGAACGCCCAGTGGCGCGAACAGCTGGCCACGTTCGCGTCGTGGTATCAGATCATGCCGACGAACGAGTGCGTGTCCGACGGCGACGCATCCCTCGACGTGCTCGGTGACGACTCGTGGGTACCGGAGCGGCATCGGCCCCTGCTTCACGATGCGCGTCGCTTCCGTGAGGAGCTGGGCGCGCATTCCAGCGTCCCGGCGGTCTGCGTCTTCGGCTATGGCGTCAGAACGATCGCGGGCGCATCGATCACGCGTGCCGCCGGAGGCGAGGTCGCCAGAGCCGATCTGCGATACACCGACGCCGGCGACGGGATGATCCCGCAGGAGAGCGCCATTCTTCCGGGCGCCGAGATCCATCCGGTGCGGCAGCAGCACGGGTCGCTGTACGTGGACGACGACGTGCGGATGCGGCTCAAGCTGGAGCTGACGCGGCCGGTGGAATCGGTGCCGACGTAGCGAATCGCGCTCACGAGCGCATGCGGCTCACCAGGCGACCCGGCCGAGCGTGAATCCGACGATGAACCCCGAGTGGCCGACGTCCCGACTCGGCACGCTGAACCAGGACGTGTGCACGGTGCCGACCGATCCGACCACGTAGTCGGCGGAGAGCGCGATCTCCGCGCGGGTGCCGGACGTGCAGGTACGATTGGCGGCCTGCTCAGCCTGGACGATGCATCGTCGAGCGGACGCCGAGCCGACGGCCACGCGTCCGAGGAGGTGATCGTACGGGAGCAGCGCGCCGACGAGCAGTCCCCGCGCGAGGTTCGTCGTCCCGTTGAAGTCCTCCGTCGCGCTGGACTGGAAGCCGACGCCGAGCACGCCCAGGCCGCCCCACGCCTCCCATGCGCCCACGAGGCCGGCCGGTGAGAAGCCGGCACCGACACCGACCCAGGCGCGAACGGTGGGGCGCGGCGGTGTCGACTGCGCCCTGGCCGGATCGCCGGCGAGGAGCGTCAGGCACGCGACGCCAAGCGTGGCGCGCCGCACGTCGCGGGAGAGCATCTCCGTACGTGACTGCAGCTTCATCATGGTCGGGGATGAGCAGCGATCGTGGGAGGTGGTCGTCGTCGCACGGGACCACGCCGTCGCATGCGATCGGGAGTGTACGCGAGATCGCCGGCCCATTCGGCTCAGCGTGCGGAGCCCTGGCCGACAGCGATCGGCAGCAGGCTCTCGACGACACGATCTTCCCAACCAAGCGTTCGGCCCGCATGTCTCATCCGACATGCCCACCAATGCCACGTGTTCCATCCGCTGTCGCCGATCGATGCGGCGACCGAGCGCGATCGCGGCGCTGTCGCTCGCGCTGCTCTCGCCGACGCATGCGCTGACGGCGCAGGCTTCTGCCGCGACGCCGACGACGGCATCGCCGCTCGACTCGGCGAGCCTCGCGGCTCGCGTGGACAGCGTGTTCGCACCGTGGCGCGGCACCGATCGTCCGGGGTGCGTCGTCGGAGTGAGTCAGGGCGGCCGAGTGCTGCTCGAGCGCGCGTACGGGATGGCGGACGTCGAGTCGGGGGTGCCGATGTCGACGAGCACCGTCGTGCACGCGGCGTCGCTCGCCAAGCAGGTGACGGCGCTCTCCGTGCTGCTGCTCGCGCGCGACGGGAAGCTCTCGCTCGACGACGACGTGCGTCGCTGGCTGCCGGAGCTTCCGAAGGATCGTACACCAATCGCCGTTCGGCAGCTGCTCGGCCACACGAGCGGGCTGCGCGACTTCTTCGAGCTGCTCATCCTCGCGCGCGGGCGGTTCGAGGAGGAGCGGATCACCGACGCGGACGCGATGGCGGTGGTCGGGCGGCAGCGCGGGGTCAACTTCGCGCCGGGCGCCGAGTACGGGTACAGCAACACGAACTACCTGCTGGCGGCGAAGATCGTGGAGCGCGTGTCGGGACAGCGGTTCGCCGAGTTCGTGCAGGCGCGCGTGCTCGCGCCGCTCGGCATGACGCACTCGCGACTGCGCGACGACGTGACGAGGCTGATCCCGGGGCGCGCGGTGGGCTACACGAAGCGCGGCGGCGCGTGGCACACGAGCACGCCGAACTACGACGTCGTCGGTCCGACGAATCTGGAGACGACGGTGGGCGATCTGCTGCGCCTCGCCGAGAATCTGGAGCGTCCGACGGTGGGCGATTCGGCGATCGTGCGGCAGATGCTCACGCCGAGCGTGCTC
>Ga0157372_10000830_pt1 | contig 33463 bp, 28 predicted proteins | sample C55metaG_FD_115307 | JGI IMG/M metagenome (GOLD analysis project Ga0157372, IMG submission 115307) | Corn rhizosphere microbial communities from Kellogg Biological Station, Michigan, USA - C5-5 metaG | ecosystem: Host-associated > Plants > Roots > Rhizosphere > Soil | place: USA: Michigan...
CATGGATTTGGACGTCAACCACAAGCCGGTCAGCGTTGATTGCGACCCGGCCACGCCCCTGCTGTGGGTGCTGCGTGATCATCTGAACCTGACCGGCACGAAGTTCGGCTGCGGCGTCGCGGCGTGCGGCGCATGCACGGTGCACGTGGACGGCGCGGCCGTGCGGTCCTGCGTGCTGCCGGTGGCGGCCGTGGCCGGCAAGCACATCACGACCATCGAGGGACTTGCCGGCGGCGAGGGCAAACGCCACGCACTGCAGCAAGCCTGGATAGACGAGCAGGTGCCCCAGTGCGGTTACTGCCAATCCGGCATGCTGATGGCCGCGGCGGACTTGCTGGCCCAACACCCCGATCCGAGCGATGCCGACATCGACGCGGCCATGACCAACATCTGCCGCTGCGGCACGTATCCGCGCATGCGCGCCGCCATCAAGCGCGCCGCCAAGGCGTTGCGGGAGGGCCGCGCATGAACGCGAAGGCAACGAAACCGCGTAGCGGACGCCGCCGTTTCCTGCTCGGCGCGCTTGGCATTGGTGGCGCACTGGTGGTCGGTTGGGGCGTGATGCCGCCGCGTAGCCGCGTGGGCGATCCGAGCATCTTCCCTGAGCACAACGGCGAGATTGCGTTGAACGGCTGGATCAAGATCACGCCCGAAGGCAACGTCGTGCTCGCCATGCCGCGCGTGGAAATGGGGCAGGGCATCCACACCGCAATGTCGATGCTGGCGGCGGAAGAACTGGACATTCCGCTCTCGCGCGTGAGCATCGAAAGCTCGCCTGTGGAGCGCATCTACGGCAACGTCGTGGCCATGGGCGACAGCTCCCTGCCGCTGCATCCCGATAGCGCCGACAAGACCTGGGCCCGTGCACTGCACTGGGTCATGGCCAAGAGCGCGCGCGAGATCGGCCTCATCATCACCGGCGGTAGCAGCAGCACCGCCGATGGCTGGCAGCCCGTGCGCGAGGCTGCCGCCACAGCGCGGGCGGCGCTGGTGCAAGCCGCAGCACGCGAATGGAACGTGTCGGCTGCGGAAGTCAGCATCCGCGATGGCCAGTTGATTGGGCCTGGCGGCAAGCAATCCACGTTTGGCGGCATGGCCAAGTCGGCCCGCGGTATTTCTGCGCCGTCCAACGTGACGCTCAAGCCGGCCTCGCAATACCAGTTGATCGGCAAACCGGCGCCGCGCAACGATCTTGCGGCCAAGACAAATGGCAGCGCGCGCTTCTCCATCGACACGCGCCTTGCCGGCATGCTGTATGCCGCCGTCGTGATGTGCCCGGTGTTTGGCGGCAAGCTCAAGACGTTTCAATCGAAAGCGGCGCTTGGCATGCCGGGCGTGCGTTACGTGGTGCCGTTTGAAGGCACTGCCGGCGGCGCACCCGGCGTGGCGGTGGTGGCTGATCATTACTGGCAGGCGCGTCAGGCGCTGGCAACGATCGAGCCCGTGTGGGACAGCGGCCCGCATGCCAAGCTCGATTCCGCAGGCATTCGGCAGCAACTCGTCAGCGCGCTCGACAGCGACAAGGGCGGCTTCACGTATCGATCGATGGGCGACGGCCTGAAAGCCTTCGACAAGGCCGATGGCGCCACGCTCGTCGAGGCGGAATACACCGCGCCGTATCTTGCGCACACCACGATGGAGCCGATCAACTGCACCGCGCAGGTGACGCAGGACGGCGTGCATCTCTGGGCGCCCACGCAGGTCGCCACGCTGGCGCAACTGGTGGCGGCACGCGCGGCTGGTGTCAGCGGCGACAAGGTGCATATCGACATCCCGCTCATCGGCGGCGGTTTCGGGCGGCGGCTGGAATCGGATTTCATCGGCCAGGCCGTCACCATCGCCACCAAGACCGACGGCAAGCCCGTGCAGGTCATCTGGTCGCGTGAGGAGGACCTTCGCCACGACTTTTATCGCCCGCACGCCATCGCTCGGCTCAAGGCGCGTGTCGAGAACGGCAAGGTCACGGCGATTGCGTCGCGCAGCGCTGGCCAATCGATTCTGGCAGGCGAGCTGGATCGACTGTTTGGCGCGCCGTCGGCGGGTATCGATCGCTATACCGCTGAAGGCCTGTTCGACTTGCCCTACGAAATCGAGCACGAGCACATCGCCCACCTGGCAGTCGATCTGCCGGTTCCCGTGGGGTTCTGGCGCAGCGTTGGCCACTCGTACAACGGGTTCTTCATGGAGGGCTTTCTCAACGACGTGGCGACGGCAGCCAAACTTGACCCGCTGGCGATGCGGCGCGATTTGCTAAAGGCCCACCCGCGTGAGCTGAAAGTGCTGGACACGGCCGCCGAGGCCGCCGGCTGGGGGCAACCGCTCGCCCCGGCAGCCGACGGCGCGCCGCGTGCACGCGGCATTGCCCTGCACCCAAGCTTCGGCTCCGTGGTTGCGCAGGTCGTGGAGGTGTCGATGAAGGACGGCAAGCCGCGCGTGCACCGCGTTGTCTGCGCGGTCGATTGCGGCACGGTGGTCAACCCGGGCATCGTTGCGCAGCAGATGGAAAGCGCGGTCATCTTTGGTCTGACAGCGGCGCTATATGGTCGGATCGACATCAAGGACGGCCAGGTCGTGCAGTCGAACTTCCCAGACTATCCGGCGCTCAAGATGGCCGAGACGCCCGTCATTGAAACGCACATCGTGCCGAGCACGGCAGAACCCAGCGGCATGGGCGAGGTGGGTGTGCCGCCAATCGCGCCAGCCGTGGCCCACGCCGTGGCGCAGTTGACGGGCAAACCGGTGAGACAGTTGCCGATGGTGTGATGCTGATGCAGTGAAACAAAAAAGCCGCAGGTTTGCCCCTGCGGCTTTTTCTTTGGAGCGATGCTGCCCAGCTCAGGCCGCGTCCGGAAACACGGGTTCGCCCAGATTCAGCATCAGGCGATTCGCCCACGCAAAAATGGCCACCGCGTGTATCAGATCGAGAATCTCCGCATCGGTCAGGCCAGCGGCCTTGAGCGGCTGCAATTCTTCGCCATGCACATCGCCTGGGCGCAGCGTCAGGTCGATCGAGAACAGCACGATGGCACGCTCACGCGCATTCGTGCCTGCAATGTGCGGGTCTTCAAAGACCTGCTTGATGACGTCGTTGCGCTTGGCAAGCTGCTCGAAGCGTTGCGCGTGGACAGACGCGCAATACACGCAACCGTTCACGCGCGACACCACTGCGCTGGCGAGTTCGCGTTCAGCACGCGACAGGCCGCCCGGCGCATACATGATCGCGTTGAACGCCGCCGAGCGCTGCCGCAGGATCTCGGGCTGGTGAACGAGAAAGCGGTAGTAATCCGACGTTTTCGCCTTCGGGTGGCTTTCTTCCAGCACGGCGATCTGCTCGGGCGTGGCGCGGTCGAGGTCGACCACATCGAGCCACGCTTGCCACTCGAGCGATTCATTGGTGAAGCCGTGGGCGCGGATGATCTCGGTCATGCTGCGGTCTCCGTGGAGGCGGTGGCGCTGCCGGTGCCGGTGGCTTCGCGAAGCGCACGCAAGCCGGCGACGAGCCGCGTCTGATACGACAGAAAAGCGATGAGCTGCGCGAGCGTCACCACGTCGGCAGTGGCGAGGCCCGCTGCAGGCAGGCGCAACAGCGCATCGCGGTCGCCTTCGATGGGGCGCTCGACGAGCGTGCGCGTGAAGGTGAGGATGGCGCGCAGGCGTGCGTCGGTCAGCGTGTCGATATCGCCATGGTCCACCGCTTGCAGCGCAGTTGCGTCGACCGGCGTGTTCGCGAGGTGCGCGTGATAGTGCGCGGCCAGTTCCGGCGCGGGCGTCAGGCGGCAGGCGTACAGCGCCACGAGCAGGCGTTCGCCCAGCGTAAGGCCGGGCAGGGCGGCGTCGAACAGCGCTTCGTAGCTGCCTTGCGTGGCCGTTGCGACTTTTTCGCGGGCGTGGCGCAGCGCATGCGTGGGGCTGCCGTCGCCGAGGTCAGCAACCTGGTCGACCACGTCTTGTGCGGGCGTGAAATCCATGGATGAAAGGCTCCGGGAATCGGGTACGGAGGCGCCGCGCGCAGCCACTGCGCTGGCGAGGAAGCGCCGCACCGCTGCCCACGATTGGGCATCGGCGCGGGCGTTGGCGCGTGGCTCGCCGCCGCCGGTGCTGATGCGGCCAGACACCGGATGTGCATAGACGAGCTGCGTCGTCGGCACGTACGGGAAGACGATGGCGTGACCCGCGCCTTCGTAATCGAAATGTTGGACGGGGTAGGGGTGGCGTACCTCGGCCAGCTTGCCGGTGACCATGCGCGAGTAATCGCTCGAGGGCCAGGAGCCGTCATCGGTGGCGGAGAGCAGCAACACTGGCCCGCGTGCGCGTTCGATGCGGATACGCGCGCGTGCCACCGCGTCTGCATCTTGCAGTGCCGTGCGAATGGCGCGTTCATGCCGATGCGGCGCGGGACCTTCGTCAAACGGTGCCCAGGTCGCGGTGCGGTTGCCTTCCCACAGATGCGGCAGCGGCTGACCGCGATACAACCACGTTGGGCCCTCGCGTCCGATAGCCGGGTCGGCAGCATTCTGCCCGCTGTGCACGACGGCGCCCGGCACGTAGCCGATCACCGCAGACACCGCTTCAGGAAACGTCGCGCCCAGCAGCAATGCCAGTTCCCCGCCGCGCGACTGGCCGCTCACAGCAACGAAGTCGTGCAGCGGGTCCACGCGCGTGCGCAGCCAGGCGAGCGCGCGCTCGAAGTATTCCAGCGGCGTGTTGGAGATGTAGTCCGACAGCCCCGGCGCTTTGAAGTATGCAAGCGCAAAGGCGGCATAACCGTGCGAGGCAAACAGTGCCGCGCGTGGCTCATTGATGCCGCCGCCCGAGCCGTTGAGGATGAGCACGGCAGGGCGCGGGCCCGGGTGCGCATACGGATCGGGCAGGTAAAGCGTGCCAACAAGACCTTCGTCGCGCACGTCGTGGCGCGTCACGCCCGGTGCGGCCAGCCGTTGCACGAAGCTCGCATGGACCGACTCGCCGTTGGCCGTGGCCGTCAGCGTGGTCGTCAACGGCTCCGTGGCTGGCTGCGGAAACACCTCGCGTGCTTTTCCGTCTTCCGGGCGCTGGCTCCAGATGATGCCCATCGCGCTGACGCCGGTGTAATCACCGGAGACGGGCGCGTCGCGCGTGAGGTCCACGGTGCCTTGCGCATCGGCGACGAACGCGGCGCGGCTGTGCCACAGCACACCATTGCCGCGACGCGTTTGCGCCACGATGCCCACCTGTGCTCCAGGCGCAAGCCCCGTCACGACGACGCTGCGCGATACGTCGATCAGGTCATCCGCCGGCGTCACGCCGATCGCGAACGTTCCCATGGCGCTTACTTGCCGTCCTTGGTGACCATTTGCGCTGCCGTGCGATCGCTCGTCATTGGCGTCACCTTCAGGCCCTTCTTGGCGGCCCATACGTTCTGGTAGTGGTACAGCGGCATCACGCCCACGTCATCCGACACCAGCTTGACCGAGTGGCGCAGGATGGCCGCGCGCTTTTCCACGTTGAATTCTTCCGTGGACGCGTTCAGCGCGTTGTCGACAGCCGCGTTGCTGTAATGGCCCCAGTTGGACGCGCCCAGGCCTTTCTTGGTGTCGACCGTGGCCAGCACGTTGACGAGCGCGTAGCTTGCCTCGCCCGTGCCGTTGCCCCACGCCAGCATGCTCATCGCATATTCATTCTTGTTGGCCCGGCCCGAGTAGACCGACCAGGGCACCACTTCCACGCGTGCCTTCACGCCGATGCGGGTCCAGAACTGTGCCACTGCTTGCGCCGTCTCGGGGCCTTGCGGGTAGCGATCATTCGGCACGTGCATCACCAGGTTGAAGCCCTGCGGAAAGCCCGCGTCGGCCAGCAGCTTCTTGGCTTGCGCAGGGTCGTAGGCGATGTCCTTCACATCGGGGTTGTAGCCGTACGTGTCTGACGGCATCCACTGGTTGGCGACGGTAGCGGCGCCTTGCAGGATGCGGTCGACGATTGCCTTGCGGTCGATCGCCAGCGACAGCGCGCGGCGCACGCGCACATCCAGCAGCGGGTTGTTCGGCAGCGGTTTGCCGTCGTTGCCGGTGATGTATTGATTCTCGCCTTTGCGGAAGCTTGGCTGCAGCAGCATCACGCGCAGGCCGGGGTAGGCAAAGACCTTCACGTTGGGCGACTGGCGCAGGCGCGCAAGGTCCGACACCGACACCTTGTCGATGACATCCACTTCACCCGAGAGCAGGTTGGCCGTGCGTGCAGCAGCGTTGTTGATATAGCGGTAGTTGACCTTCTCCCAGAGCTGCTTGCCGCCCCAGTAGTTGTCGTTGCGCGCCATCACTACGCGGTCGCCCGGCACGTACGAGACGAACTTGTAAGGGCCCGTGCCCACCACGGCGCGGCCGGCGTTGTAGTCCTCAGTCGACGACTTCTCGCCCACATGCTTGCTGACGATGTGCACCGATGCCAGGTTCAGCGGCAAGTCCGGGTTCGGGATGTTCGTCTTGATGATCAGCGTCAGCGGGTCTTTGGCCGTGACGGACTCCACCGTGCGCAGATAGCCGGCGAACGTTGCCACGCTGCCCGGAACGCTGCGCGCGCGCTGGTACGAGAAGATGACGTCATCCGCCGTGCACGGCTGGCCGTCGTGCCATTTCACGTTCGGGCGCAGCTTGAATTCCCACGTCTTCGGGTCCAGCGTCTTCCACGACAGCGCCAGGCCGGGCTGCAGCTTGTTCCACTTGTTCTCGACCAGCAGATCCCAGAAGTGCACGTCGACGGAGCGGTCGCCTGCGTGATTGTTCAACTGCGGGTCGAGCGACGACAGCGGATCGGCAAAGGCGATGTTCAGCGTTTGCGCGCCGACAGCGCCGGCAGCGGTAAACAGCGCAACAGCAAGCGACGAGGCTAGGAGGCGTTTCACGTGGGTTCCCTTTTCCTGTTTTTGGAATCGTTGGCTTATTGAATGTCGTTCAGGTCGCGTCGTTCAGGTGGCACGCGCTGATGTGGTTGACCGCAATGCCGCGCAGCGTCGGTGTTTCGGTCTTGCAGCGGGGCATGGCGTGCGGGCCGCGCGGGTGGAAATGGCAGCCCGAGGGCGGATGCAGCGGGCTCGGCATCTCGCCCTGAATGGCGGTGAACGTCTTGTGACGGGCCGACAGACGCGGGATCTCCGCGAGCAAGGTTTGCGTGTAAGGATGGTTCGGGCGGCGGAAGACTTCCTCCGCCGTTGCGGATTCCACCACGCGCCCGAGATACATGATCACCACGCGGTCTGAGAGGTGCTCCACCACGCCCAGGTCGTGACTGATGAACAGGTAGGTCAGGTTGAGCTGCTCGCGCAGGTCCATGAACAGGTTCAGGATCTGTGCCTGGATCGACACGTCCAGCGCTGCCACCGCTTCGTCGCAAACCAGCATCGAAGGCTGCACCGCGAGTGCACGCGCAATGCCGATGCGCTGCCGCTGGCCGCCGCTGAACTGATGCGGGTAGCGGTCGCGCAGGGCGGGGTCCAGGCCCGCGCGCTGCATCTGCGCAGCCACATAATCGGCAAAGTTGGCGCGGTCGGTCAGGCCGTGCACGCGGGCCGCTTCGCCAACGATCTCTTCCACGCGCAGGCGCGGGTTGAGGCTGGCATATGGGTCCTGGAAGATCATCTGGATCTTCAGGCGAGCCGCGCGGGCTTCGTCTGCGGAGAGCGCATCGACAGCCTTGCCGTCAACGCGTACCTCACCGTCCGATGGCGGCATCAAGCCGGCGGCAATCCGGCCGAGCGTGGATTTGCCGCAGCCCGATTCGCCGACGAGGCCGACGACTTCACCGGGCTGGATCGCGAGGTCGACACCGTCGACCGCACGAACGATTGCCGGCGGATGTGCCAAGCCGAAGCGTTGCAAGACGCGATCACCCGCGCCGACTTTGCGATCGCCAAAGCGTTTGCTGACCTGCTTGAGTTCGACAAGCGGCGGGCTCATGCGACCTCCCGCGAGGAAGCGTGCTGCGCACCGGGGTGGAAACAGCGCACGAGGCGACCAACGATCGGTTGCGTGATCTCCGGGTGGACGCCGCAGACATCGGTGGCACGCGGGCAGCGTGCCGCAAACGCGCAGCCTGCCGGCAGCGACAGCAGGTTCGGTGTCATCCCGGGAATCTGGCGCAGGCGTTGGCCGCGCCGGTTCTCGCTGGGCAGGCTGTCGATCAGGCCCATGGTGTAGGGGTGCAGCGGGGCATCGAGCACCGCATCAACCGGGCCGTGTTCGACGATGCGCCCGGCGTACATCACAGCCACCTCGTCGGCCAGCCCGGCAACGACAGACAGGTCATGCGTGATCCAGATCAGCGCCGTGCCGTGCATGCGCGCGAGCTTCTGCACTTCAGACAAGATCTGCGCCTGGCTGGTCACGTCCAGCGCCGTGGTCGGTTCGTCGGCAATGATCAGGTCGGGCCGATGCAGCATCGCAATGGCAATCGCCACGCGCTGGCGCATGCCGCCGGAAAGCTGATGCGGATACGCGCGCAGCCGCTCTTCGGGGCTCGGAATGCCCATCAGGCCGAGCGTGTCGCGCGCATTTTCACGGGCTTGCTTGTGGCTCATGCTGCTGTGCGCGCGCACGGCTTCGATCATCTGGGCATCGATGCGCAGCACGGGGTTGAGCGTCATCATCGGGTCTTGGAAGACCATGGCGATGCGGTTGCCTTGCAGCTTGCGCAGCTCGCGCGGGGCGAGCTTGGTGAGGTCGCGGCCCTGGTAGAGGATCTCGCCGCCGACCACGCGGCCGGGCGGGTCCACCAGGCCCATGATCGAGAAGCCGGTGACCGACTTGCCTGAGCCCGATTCGCCCACCAGCCCGAGGATGCGTCCGCGCGCGAGCGAGAACGACACATCGTCCACGGCCGGCAGCACGCCTTCACGCGTGAAGAAATGCGTGCGCAGGTTGCGGACTTCGAGTGTGGTCGCGTTGCTGGACGCCGTCATCGCTGCGCCCTCGGGTTCAGCACTTCACGCAGGCGGTCGCCCACCAAGTTGATGGCCACCAGCGCCAGCAGCAGCGCGATGCCCGGATAGAAACTGATCCAGTACTGGCCAGACAGCATGTATTGGTATCCGTTGGAAATCAGCAGGCCCAGAGACGGCTCGGTAATCGGCACGCCCAGGCCCAGGAACGACAGCGTGGCTTCCAGCGTGATCGCGCGCGCCACCTGCAGCGTGCCCACGACGATCAGCGGCGGCAGGCAGTTCGGCAGGATGTGCTTGAGCGCGATGCGCCAGCCGGGCAGGGCGAGCGAGCGTGCGGCTTCCACGTATTCGCGGCGACGCTCGACGAGGGCCTGGCCGCGCACCGTCCGCGCGTAATACGCCCACTCCAGCAGCACCAGCGTCAGCACGACATTGGTGATGCTCTTGCCGAGATAGGCGAGGATCATCATCGCCACCAGCACCGAGGGGAACGACAGCAGCAGGTCGACCGTGCGCATGATGATGCTGTCGACGCGGCCACCGGCATACGCCGCAATGAGGCCCAGCAGCGTGCCGATCACCGCCGCTACGGCCGCTGAACCGATCCCCACGCCCAGGCTGATGCGCAAGCCATAGAGGATGCCGGAGTAGAGGTCGCGCCCCTGGCCATCCGTCCCGAGCCAATACGTGAACGTGCCCGTGCCGGCCGGCGATCCCGGTGGCAGACGCGAGTCGAGCACGTCGAGCTGCATCAGGTCGTACGGATTCTGCGGCGTGATCCAGGGTGCGGCCAGCGCAGCCAGAATCAGCACCACGACAACCACCAGGCCGAAGATGGCCACCTTGGAGGCGAGGAAATCCGACGCCACGCGCCGCCAGGGCGATTGCTTGCGCGGGGCGGACACCGCTGTCGCGGTCGTGGATTGCGAAGTCGTATTCATCATGCAGCCTCCGCGCTATCAGCCGCACGCACGCGCGGGTCCAGCATCCGATACAGGATGTCGACGATCAAATTGAGCGACACGAACAGGCACACCACGACGATGAGGTAGGACACGATGACCGGCCGGTCCAATGAGTTGATGCTATCCAGGATCAGCTTGCCCGCGCCGGGCCACGCGAAGATGCTTTCCGTCACCACCGCAAAGGCGATGGTCGAGCCCAACTCCAGGCCCAGCACCGTCACCAGCGGGATCAGCGTATTGCGCAGCACGTGCGCCAGCACCACGCGCAGCGGCGACAGGCCCTTGGCACGCGCGAACTTCACGAAGTCCAGCGGCAGCACCTCGCGCACGCCAGCAGACGTCAGCCGCAGCACCAGCGAGAGCTTGAACAGCGACAGGTTGACCGCCGGCAGCACAAGGTGCCGCAGCCCATCCAGCGTCAGCCACGACCATTCGATGCCGAACAGGCGTGCCGTTTCGCCGCGCCCGCTGGCGGGCAGCCAACCGAGGCTCACGCTGAACGCCATGATCAGCATCAGGCCCACCCAGAACGTCGGCAATGAGAATCCCACCACGCTGCCCGTCATGAGCAGGCGCGACACCGGATGGCGCGGATACAGTCCCGCGAACAGTCCCAGCGGCACGCCGATCACCACCGCGATGATCAGCGCAGAAAACGCCAGCTCCAGCGTGGCCGGCAGGCGCTGCAGGATCAGCTGGATGGCCGGTTCGTTGTAGACGAAGCTCTTGCCCAGATTGCCGTGCAGCGCGCCGTTCAGGAAGGCGAGGTACTGCTCCCACAGCGGTTTGTCCAGACCCAGCTCGGCAATGATGCGTGCCCGGTCGATCTGGTCCACGTCCTGGCCGATCAGGATGTCGACCGGGTTGCCGATGGCGTGCAGGCCGATGAAGACGATCACCGTCATCACCAGCACGACCAGCAGCGCCTGGCCGATGCGGCGGATGAGCCAACCTGTCATCGGGCAGCCTCCTGGCTGGAAGTGGCATTCGCTTCCACACCGGGGGGCGGGGCGGGCGTCCATTCATCGCCGAAGATTTCCGGCTCGGCGTAGGCCTGGATGGAGGCGTAGTGCGCGTCGATGTCTTCCTGGTACAGCAAGCCGGCTATGCCCTGCGCCAAACGCTTCGCGCCTTCGCTGATGGCCGGGATGTCGCCCGAAACGCTGCCGTGCGTGACGGACGCCGGATAGCAGAAGCAATGCACGCGCGATAAACCGGGCAGCGTGCCGGGCGTCTTCTCGCGAAATTCGAATGCGTGGCCGAGGTCGGGCGAATCGGCGAGTTCCGCGTCTTCCTCGCCGGGGCGCGGCGTATAGCGGTCGCGCCATTGGCGAATGTGCGGTGCCAGTGCGCTGAACTCCGGGCGCGAGGCCCAATCGGTGCGAAAGCCCGTCGAGAAGATCAGGAAGTCCAGTTGGAATACGCCCTTGGTGGTTGCCACGTGCAGCACGCCCTCGTGCTCGTCCACGCCCAGGATGCCGCAGCCGAGATTGAAGCGCGCATTCGGATGCCGCGACACACGCAGCGTGCTGCCGCGCGGCGGGGGCACCTGCTCGACATTGATGTAATGGCGGATGCGCCATTTCCACACGTCGGGCAGATGCAGGTGACCATGCACGAGGCCCGGGCTGCCGGCGCCCTTGCCCTTGTTCACGCGCGGCAGGTCGGGGCGGCGGATCAGCATGTCGACGCTGGCGGCACCGGCTTCCAGCGCCGTCGCGGCCGAATCCATCGCGGATGCGCCTGCGCCGATCACGCCCACGCGCTTGCCGGCCAGCGTGCCGTAATCCATCTCGTCGGACGAATGCGCCCACCAGCGGCGCGGCAGCCGGTGCGCAAAGTCCGGCACGGATGCACCGCCGAGCCCGTCACGCCCGGTGGCCAACACCACGCGGCGCGCAAACACGCGGTGCGTCGGTTGGCCCGGCACGTCGATCAGCAGTTCAACGGCGCCATCCACGCGCGGGTGGATCGCCTTCACGTGGTGGTCGTTGCGCACGTCGAGCTGGAGCACGCGGCGGTACCAGCGCAGGTAGTCCATCCATTGCAGGCGCGGAATCTTGTCGAGCACCTCCCACGCATCGGTGCCGAACTGCGCTTCAAACCATGCGCGAAACGTCAACGCCGGCAGGCCGAGCGCAGGGCCCGTCAGTTGCTTTGGCGAGCGCAGCGTTTCCATGCGTGCCGTTGTTGCCCACGGGCCTTCGAAGCCGGCGGGCGAGCGGTCGAATATCACCACGCCGATGCCAAGATGCTTGAGCGATGCCGCTGCCGCCAGGCCAGCCATGCCGCCGCCGATAACGGCCACATCCAGCACGGGTTGGCCCTCTAACGTGTGTGGCAGCGTCCAGTTTTTCGCGGGGAGTTCAAGCCAGGAGAGGTCTTGGTGCAAACGGGCTTCCAGCGCTGCAAGCCCGGTGACTAGCGGCGCGTTGTCGTGTTGTGCAGCGGTCATGCGGACGCGCCTTCGGTTTCGTTGATGGATTCGCCATACAGCACCTGCAGCATGCTGGCGTGGCGCGCCGGGTCGTGCAGCTTGCAGTCCGGCAGCAGGCGCTGCGCTGCCTGCGCGAGCGCGTCGGTCAGGGAAGTCACCGCCGCCGATGGCCGCTTGGCCTCGGGGGTGATCACACCAAAGAAGAAGGGGATGTCGGCATCGATTGGGCGCACGGTCACGCCGTCGATTGGCACGCCGTACGCCGTCACCGGCTCGAGCAACGCGACGCCCAGGCCCGCACGCGCGGCGGCCAGCGCATTCAGCGAGGCATTCGTCTCGATGAGCGAGGCAGGTTCCACGCCGGCCTTCGCCAGCGCTTGGTCCAGGCGGCGGCGCAATCGATATGGGTTGTGCATCGTGATGATCCGCTGTCCCGCGCAATCGGCCAACGCCACGCGCTTCCCGGCAGCCAACGGGTCGTGTGTCTGCACGGCGGCCACGCAGGCGGCTTCCCCGATCCAATGCACGGTGACGCCACGATGCTCCAGCGGCAGGCTGCTGAGGCCAAGATCGGCAGCGCCGGTCAGCACGGCGTGCACAACCTGCTCGGGCGAGGCGCTGCGAATCTGGATGTGCTGCGCGAGTCCGGGCTCATCAGCCAAGGCAGCGGGCAGCAACCCGGCCGCCAATGCGGACGTCGCTGCCAGGCGCAGCGGGCGTGCCTCGCCGCGCGCGATTTCTTCGGCACGGGTGCGGATCTGCCGTAAGCTGATCAGCGTATGCTCAACGTCTTCGTACAGCAGGAAACCCTGCTCCGTCGGCGAGACGCGCGGCCCCGCGCGTGTGAACAGGGCATAGCCGATTTCCGCTTCCAGATCCTGGATGAGCCGGCTGATGGCGGGTTGCGAGCGTCCCAGCAGCTTGCCCGCTGCGGTGACGCTGCGGGTCGACATGACCGCGGCAAATGCTTCGAGTTGTCGGAGTTCCATCTGCCTGTTTGATCTCAGTCATGCATGTGGTTCATGCATTCTGGTAGAGGCAGTATGCGAATTCCAAATAGTATTTTCTTATGTACTCATGCGTTTTGCGCTGGCAACCGCTATTTCCCGCGGTGCAACCACTGCCGGGGCAGATTGTACGCGGCGCGCATCTGCCTTTATTTGACGAAGGTGCCGTTTGGCCCGATCACCGTCAGCTCGACATAATTCGATCCCTTGCGCAGGTTTGGGCCGTAGCGGACTTCCAAACCGCCCAGGTCGATCGTGCCGGCGGCTTCGAGCCCCGAGACAAAGCTGGCCCGCGTTGGCGACTTGCCCGCGCGCTTGAGCCCTTCGACCAGCACACGCGCGGCAGCATAGCCTTCCATCATGGCGTACGACGGCGCCACGCCGGCAGATTTCGCGCTGGATGCCAGCTCCCGGCCCAGCAACGAAGTTGAACGCACTGGCGACGGCATCACCTGCGAGACCACCACACCGCGCCCCAGCGCCCCGAGCGATTTCGCAAACGCCAGACCGGCGTTGTTGGACAGCGCCGCAATCTGCGTCACCGTGCCTTGCTTGTTGAGCGCCTCGATCATGGCGCGCGCCGTCGTGCCCGGGCAGGCCAGGATCACCGCTTGAGGGGCGAACTTGCCGACATCTGCCGTCGCCTTGGCGATGTCTGGTTTCAGGCGATCGACGGTGAAGATGCTGTGCGCGTCGGGCGGCAGCTTTTTCGTGGCGTTGCTGAAACCGATTTCGGTGTCTTTGCCGAAGGTGTCGTTCACGTTGACGAGCGCCAGACGGCGCAAGCCCAGCGTGTCGAAGTAATGCACCAGCTCGGCAATCTCAGCCTGGTATTTCGCGCGCATGACGAAAAGCAGCGGGTCAGGCTGATCGAAGAACGTTGAAGCACCGGTGGACGGCGCCACAACTGGCGCGCCCACAGGTCGTGCCTCGGTCATGATCGCTTCGGTATTCGGCGTGCCGCGTGGCAGGAAGAGGGCGAAAACCTGCTTGTCTGCCAGCAGCGTGTGCGCGTGTTTCTTGGAAGCGGCCGCATCAAAGCCGTCGTCTACCGAGATCAACTCGATCTTGCGTCCATTCACGCCGCCCGCGCGGTTCACGGCATCCAAGTAGAGCTTGGCGCCCTGCGTCATCTCCTTGACCTGCTCGCCGGCGGGGCCGGTGAAGCCCGCCGTTTGGCCGATGACGATCTTGGTGTCGGTGATGCCCGGTTCGGCCATCGTCTGACCAGACGCCAGCAACAACCCACACAGCCCCGCGCATGCAATGGCACCGCGCAAGGCAGCGTTGCGACCTGTCATGTCTCCCCCTTTTTTCTGGGTGATTGTTTTGTCGTATACCGATACGGCAGCGCGCACTGCAACATCGGCCGGACGATGCTAGCCGAGAAGCCCGGCGCCGCTCCCTCCGGATTTCCCTAGGGCTGCAACATTGCCGCAACGCTTCATGCGGGTTCCGTGCAAAAAAAACCGCCGTACGAGACGGCGGTATGGCTGGAAAACGAAGCGCTGATCAATTGTTCTGCTTCGTGATCTTCGTGCCTTCGATCGACGCGCCGGCCATCAGGCCCGCGTTGGTCAGGTTGAAGCCGATGATCGGTTGCTGTGCGGTGTTGGTATCGACCGCGCCGTTCGCACCGATCTTTGCCAGTGCCACGGTGGCATCCACGCCGGCCGTCCAACCTTGGCTGTTCTGGAATTTCTGCAGCGCTTCGTCCGTCATGAACAGGATGATGAGCGCACGCGACTGCGCGCCAGCCTGGAAGCCCACGGACGCGGAGGCGATGTTGTAGTAGCCCAGTGGACGGCCACCGCCGGTGCGCAGCACGCCTTCGCCGTATTGGCCGCCCACCACAAAGCCGGCGTTCAGCACTGACGGGAACACGAGCACGCCCTTGGCGCGCCCAACCAGCTCACGCGAGCCGTTGGCGGTGGTGTACAGGCGCGACAGGACTGAATCAGCCTGCGAGTTGGTGGTGGCGTGCTTGTTGGTGGACGACATTACGTCCGAGCCCTGAGCATTGGGGCTGGTCGTGGTACAGGCCGCGATCTGGGTACCGAGCAGTGCGACAGCAGCAAGCGCGGCGGCGCGGGTGACGATGGTCTGGCGGCTGATGAGGTTCTTTTTCATGGCGATTGATCTCACTGTCTTTGTTGTTGACGAGGGACACAGGCACACGCGCATCCCGGCTCTGACTCGGTCCCATGCACGGAGCAAGGGTGTCGACCAAGGTGGAGCAAGCGGCGTGCCCGCCATATCGCATAAGCGCCGGAGCGCTCAATTCCTGACATTAGGCGAGATTTGTGCCCCATGTGGCGCTTTTGCTTCACTGCTTTGTAAAAACGCAAGCCGACTGCAATGCAGGTAGCTTTTTCACGCGCAACAAAAAACCGGCGCGTCAGGCCGGTTCTTTGTGCAAAGGAAGAGGAGGGAAGGGCTGCGCTCAGATCCAGATGATCAACGCTGCCACGCCAATGATCAGGCCGAATTTCACCACGTAGTAGACCTTGCGGTTCCACGCCTTGAAGCGGCGGCGGTACTGGCCCATTACCCACACATAGCGGAACAGCTTGTTGATGCCGCCGGTCTGGTCGCCGTCATCGTTGGGGGAGCTGGCGGCGGTCATGACCTTGCGGCCCAGCCATTTGTTGATGCGCTGCGCCCAGCCGAATTTCATCGGGCGTTCGATATCGCAGAAAAGGATCAGCCGATCCTTGTCGGAGGCGTTTTCTGCCCAGTGCAGATACGTTTCGTCAAAGACGACGCCCTGGCCGTCACGCCAGCTGTGGCGCTCGCCGTCGACTTCGATGAAGCAGCGGTCGTCGTTGGGAGTGGAGAGGCCAAGGTGATAGCGCAGCGAGCCGGCAAACGGATCACGGTGCGGATTCAGCTTGCCGCCCGGCGGCAGCTCGGCAAACATCGCCGCCTTCACGCTGGGCAGGTCGCGCAGCAGCGCGACGGTCTGCGGGCAGAGCTGTTCGGCTGAGGGGTGATGTGCCTCATACCACTTGAGGTAGAAGCGTTTCCAGCCATTCTTGAAGAACGAGTTGAAACCGGCGTCGTCGTTCTTCTCGGCAGCCTTGATTTTGCGCAGGTTGATAAGCGCGAGACCTTCGTCGCGAATCTGCGGCCACGCGGCCTGCAGCTTTTCCAGATCCGGAAAACGCTCGACCGGCACATACGGCGTCTGCGGCACGCCCGAAAACGCGTACATGAAGCAGTTGACCGGCGCGACCACGGCCGAGTGATCAAACATCTGGCGCCAGAATTTCAGGCGCACCTTGCCGCGAAAGTGCACGTACAGAATGGAGCCCAAATAGAGGGCCACGATAATCCACTTGATCAAGGCGATTTCCTTGCCGCACGGTGGCGGTCAGCAATTGAGTGCATGCGCTGGCAGCGCAAACCGACATTTTACCCGTGGCGAGGCCGCGCCGCGTGGGTCGCTGCCAACAGTGCAACGTGGTTTTGTGATGCCACGTTACTGTTTGCGCTGCCATGGCAATAAAGAACATCTGCGTTGATTTGTCGCGAAATGTGCGTCGCGTTCTACAATTCCGCTTCGCCTGCCAGGCACCATGGCCGAGGGCGATCACCGGAGGGAGCGATGGGCGTCAATAAACGCGACGAAGAATCGAGCGACATGCCGACCACCATTGGCATCGTGCCGAGCAGTGCGGAAGCGCTGGAAGCGTCCATCCGCCGTGCCCAGGAAGCGCTATCCGGGGTGTCTGCTCGACTGGCAAGCCGGCCTGCGCCGCCGCGCCCGGACCCGGCGACGGATCGCTTCGTTGAAACAGACGACACCATGTCCCCGGCAGAAGCGCGCGCCCTGGCCGAACGTTGCATTGCTGGCGAGGCAACGGAGCCGGCAAGCCTGGCGCGAGCGTTTTCCGCGTTGCTCGGGCAGATCGATGGATTGGAAGCCGACCATGCCGGCCGGCGCCGCGTGCTGCGGCAGTGGATGGTGAGTCAACTCACCTACAAGATGCTGTATCTGCACCACACCGGTCAGGATTCGACCGTGCCGCCGCGTGCGCTGCGCGCTCAGAAAGAGCGGGTGAAGGCGCAGATTTCGGCCCTGCTGGATGCCGGGCGTTCCTACGCCGATGTGCGCCTGACCGACCTGCGCTTTGCCGAAGATGGCAGCGCCGCCGGTCAGGGCTAGGCGATCAGGCGATCAATCTTCGTCGTCGTCCGGTTCGGAGTCGAGGAATTCGCGGCGGGTGAGCCAGTCGGCGATGGCTTGGTCGCAGGCGTCCTTTAGCTTGGACTTGTTGTCTACCTTGTCGAACAGCGTGAAGTTCATCAACGCCAGGCCCAAGTCCGTGATGTAGAACATCCGCTTGGGGTTGTCGAAGTGGACGATGCGGCCGTCGATGTCGCCTTCGTCTTCCGGCTCGGCCGGTGCGTCTTCGAGTTCCACCACGCGGCAGGTGAAGCGCGGTGTGCGGGTGTGCGTCAGATATTCGAATTCATCGTGCGACACTTCGCCGGACGGTGTGACGGCAATGGCGAAGCCCCAGATAAAGCGCGGGGTCGGCAGATCCGACAGCTCGTCGATTTCATCCATCCTTGTTTCTCCAGTCTGATGACGGCTTGAATTAACGGCGCATTATCGCGCGACCCGTGCTGCACGGAAAGCACAATGCACGCCCGATGTGGTGGGGCGCTGATATGACCGACCAGCGTATGCAGCGCATTCGGGACGGCCTGGCCGCCCGGCTGGCGTTCGACGTTGATGCGCTGATCCCGTGGATTGTTGCCGGACAACGCGTCGGCTGGCTGAGCCGCGAGCGCGCGTCACTGCTTGCGCGCTGGCCGCAGTGGTTCGATGTATCGGCGCAGCGGGTCGATTTGCGGCAGACGCTCGCCAGCGAGGCAGAGCGCACCGCGGCGCTGGCCGAAGTCATCATGCGCCTGGCGGAAGACGGCCACGTGCGCGGCTGGCGCGACGAGCGTTTCGCCGTCAACACCGGCTGGAGCACGCCCACGCTGGCGCTGATCGAGCGCGCCGCCGCGCGTTTCTTCGGCATCCGCACCTATGCCGCTCACATGAACGGCCTGATCGACGGCGGTGAGGGTGCCGAGCCGGCGCTCTGGCTGGCCCGTCGCGCCCAGACCAAGCCGATCGACCCCGGCATGTGGGACAACCTCGTCGCCGGCGGCATCGGCCATGGCTTCGATGCACGCGGCGCGCTGGAGAAGGAATGCTGGGAAGAGGCGGGCATCGGCGCCGATCTGGCAGCGCAACTGGTGCCGTGCGGCACGCTGGATGTGCTGCGCGAAGTGCCCGAGGGCATCCAGTGCGAAACGCTGTTCGCCTTCGACCTGACGCTGCCGGACAGCTTCATCCCCGCCAATCAGGACGGGGAGGTCGCCGGTCATTTGCGCGCCAGCCCCGACGCGGCGCTTGATATCATGGCGGACTTCGCGATGACGGTCGATGCCACGCTCGTTACCCTCGACGCCCTGGCGCGCCTGGGTTTGCCACATGCGCCGCAGCAGTTTGCGTCCGACAACAATACATAAAACGCTTCATGAGTCACTCCGGTTTCATTCTTACCCTGTCTTGCCCGGACCAACCGGGCATCGTCCATGCCGTGTCGGGGCTTCTGTTCGAGCAGGGCTGCAATATTCTCGATTCGGACCAGTTTGGCGACGAATTCACGGGCCGTTTCTTCATGCGCGTGCATTTTGTGCCGCAGGGCCAGCCGTTGGACCTCGCCATGCTGCGTGACCGCTTCGCGCCTATCGGCGACCGTTTCTCCATGCAGTGGGGCATGTTCGACGCCGCAATCAAGCCGCGCGTGATGATTCTGGTTTCGAAGATCGGCCATTGCCTGAACGACCTGCTGTTCCGTGCCCGCGCCGGCCAACTGCCGATCGAGATTGCGGCCATCGTCTCGAATCACCGCGATTTCTACCAACTGGCTGCGTCGTACGACGTGCCGTTCATGCACCTGCCGTTGCTGCAGGCGACGGACGCGCAGAAGGCCCAGCAGGAAGCCCGCATCTGGGAGATCGCGCAGGAGCAGCAGATCGATCTGGTCGTGCTTGCGCGTTATATGCAGATTCTTTCCGACGGCCTGTGCCGCAAGCTGGAAGGCCGCGCCATCAACATCCACCACTCGTTCCTGCCGAGCTTCAAGGGCGCCAAGCCGTATTACCAGGCGCATGAGCGCGGTGTGAAGCTGATCGGTGCAACGGCCCACTACGTCACGGCCGACTTGGACGAAGGCCCGATCATCGAACAGGAAATCGAGCGCGTGGATCACAGCATGGACCCGGAGCAGCTCACCGCAGTCGGCCGCGACGTGGAATGCGTGGCGCTGGCCCGCGCGGTGAAATGGCATGCGGAACACCGCATTCTGCTCAACGGCCACAAGACCGTCGTCTTCAAGTAATCCAGTCAGAGTAGGGGAGCGCGCGATGCGACAGATCATTCTCGATACCGAAACCACCGGCCTGAATGCCGCCACCGGCGACCGCGTGATCGAAATCGGCTGCGTGGAGATGGTCAACCGCCGCCTGACCGGCCGCAACCTGCACTTCTACATCAATCCCGAGCGTGAGATCGACGCCGGCGCGATGGCCGTGCACGGCATCACCAACGAGTTCGTAGCCGACAAACCGAAGTTCGCCGAGATCGTTAACGAGATCCGCGACTACGTGCAGGGCGCCGAGGCGATCATTCACAACGCGGCGTTTGACTTGGGCTTCCTTGACATGGAATTCCAGGGCCTCGGCCTGCCGGCATTCCGTGAGCACCTGTCGGGCCACATCGACACGCTGCGCGAGGCTCGCCAGATGTTCCCTGGCAAGCGCAACTCCCTGGATGCGCTGTGCGACCGTCTGGGCGTGAGCAACGCGCACCGTACGCTGCACGGCGCATTGCTGGATGCGGAACTGCTGGCCGAGGTCTACCTGGCCATGACGCGCGGCCAGAACACGCTGGTGATCGACATGCTGGAGTCTGGCGAAGGCGCGTCGGCCGAAGCCGTCGCTGTCGATCTGAGCGCGCTGCAACTGCCTGTGCTGCTGGCCACCGAAGCCGAGGCCGAAGCGCATGCCGGCGTGCTCAAGGAAATCGACAAGGCCAGCGGCGGCAAGACCGTCTGGACGCGCGAAGCTGTGGAATCTGCGCCGCCGGCTGCCTGATCAAAAAAATGTGCGGCCAGGGTATTTACACGGCTGCGCCTTTTCGCCATAATCTCGTTTTCACCGCATTCGGGTGGTTAGCTCAGCTGTAGAGCACTGCCTTCACACGGCAGGGGTCACAGGTTCAATCCCTGTACCACCCACCAAATATACTTCCGGTGAGTTCCCTGGAAGTCCAAAAACCCGCGAAAGCCCAAGGCTTCGCGGGTTTTTTCTTTCCGCTAGAGTGCGCTCTGGGTGGTCGACAGCCGGGGGTATGTGGGGGTACTTTAGGGGGTACATCCGATACCCCTAGGCGGAGATACCCCCAAATGGCGCTCACTGACACCGCGATCCGCAATGCGAAGCCTGGTGACAAGCCGATCAAGCTGTTTGATGGCGGTGGCTTGTTTCTCCATATCACGCCGGCTGGTCAGCGTTACTGGCGACTGAAGTATCGGTTCGCCGGCAAAGAGAAGCTGCTGGCGCTTGGCGTGTATCCCAGGGTCAGCCTGAAAGAGGCACGCAACCGGCGCGACGAAGCAAAGCGCTTGCTGGACGATGGTGTTGATCCGTCAGTCGAACGGAAGGTACGAAAAGTCGCGACTGCCGAGCGCGCGGCGAACAGCTTTGAAGCTGTTGCACGTGAGTGGTTCGCCAAGTACGCGCCTAGTTGGTCTGACAGCAACGCCAAGAAGGTCATGGGCCGTCTGGCGAACGATGTGTTCCCGTGGCTTGGCGAGCGGCCTATCGTGGAGGTTAAGGCTTCCGACCTGCTGACCGTGTGTCGCCGCGTTGAGTCTCGCGGGGCTCTTGATACAGCGCACCGGGTGCTGCAAACCTGCGGACAGATTTTCCGCTATGCCGTCGCCACTGGGCGAGCACAACGCGACCCATCGGGCGACCTGCGCGGAGCCTTGCCGCCAGCCAAGGGGAAGCACTTCGCGGCGCCGACTGATCCCAAAGAGGTTGCCGCGCTGCTGCGCATGTTCGACGCCTTCACCGGCACGTTTGTGGTGAAGTGTGCTCTGATGCTGGCTCCCATGCTGTTTGTCCGACCCGGTGAGCTGCGGAAAGCGGAATGGTTGGCCATCGATTTAGACGCTGGCGAATGGCGTTTCGTGGCATCCAAAAAGGGCGGAGTCCCCCATATCGTGCCCCTTGCCACACAGGCTGTCGCAATCCTGCGTGAACTTCACGCGTTGACTGGCCACGGGCGCTATGTTTTCCCTGGTGCAAGGGACAAGCGCAAACCCATGTCGGAAGCCGCCATTAACGCGGCGCTCAAACGCATGGGCATCGACACACAGAAGGAGTTCACCGGCCACGGCGTTCGGCCCATTGCGCGCACGATTCTGCGCGAGGTTCTGGGCTTTGAGGCCGAGGTGATCGAGTTGCAACTGGCACACCGGAAGAAAGACCCGAACGGTGCGGCGTATGACCGCGTTGCTTTCCTTGCTGTGCGCAATCAGATGATGCAGGCTTGGGCCGACTACTTGGACGACTTGAGGTGTGGCGCGAAGGTGTTGCCGCTCAGGGGTTCTGTGTAGACATGATCGGTTGCTACGGTCGTTGAGCAGAATCCGTCATAGCGTGCCCCTGCGTCGCATTGCCAGTGCCCTAGTCGGCATGGCGATCCTTGCCGCACGTCTGCGGCAAGCCTACAACGTCCGCAAGTTGATAGCTTTTGTTTAGCAGAGTAAACATTAATTTCCATCCGCGCCTTTGTGGTCCCTATTTTTTAAAGGGAATCACCATTTATTTTGTATAGAAGCGTACATTTGCCTTTTATTTTACAAGGTTGGTTTTTACAGGGGTTTCTTGCGTGAAACCTCTAGTGCGGTATAGCCTGAACCTGTCCGCCGTGGAGGTTGTCGGCACTCGCTGCACTAACTTCCGAGTCAGATAAGACGCTTGGCGATTTAATACGACGGGTTTGATCCAACAGTAATTCAGAAAAAAACCAAGCTGATTTTGGGTCGCCCGTTCTATACATTGGCGATAACGTGACTGCAAAACTTCTGCGCCTTTCTGCTGTTCTCGACGCCGTTGGGATCAAGAAATCCTGCCTGTACGAATGGATCCGTCTCGGTAAATTTCCCGCGCCCGTGCGGCTCGGTGCTCGCTCCGTCGCGTGGCGTCAGCGCGATGTCGATGCTTGGATCGAAGCGCGCGAGTCCGCCCGCCCGGAGGTGTCGTAATGAAAGCGAACTCCTGTTATAGCGCATTCCCGCGCTGCTTTGCGTTCCTCTTGCGCCGCATCTAGCACTTAGGGGCGAACCCATGAACCAGAATCTGAACCGGCTGCTCGCGCAGTCGGGTGGGAGCCCTTACACCTACGGCGCTGACCCCTGCTACGGCATGCGGCCTGGCGAGGCTGCGACCTACGTCGAGTTGCGCTGCTTGGATATCCAGAAGCGTGCCGCAGGTCTCACTCTTAGCGAGGAGTGCATCGTGGCTGTCTGTAGCGAGCTTGGCCGTTGCATGGCCGGGGGCGAATAATGGCGAAAGCGAATAAACGGCGCGATTCGTCTCGTGACGCAGGGGGCTTTGTGGCGATTCCGTGGGCCGTGTTGGATAGCGCCGCGTATCAGGAGCTGTCGCATCCGGCAAAAGCCCTTCTGATGGAAATTGCACGCCAGTATCGGGGTGATAACAACGGGCGAATGATTGCCGCGCTGTCCTACTTGAAACCTCGCGGCTGGACTTCTTACGACACGATCAATCGGGCCAAGCGGGAGTTGTTGGCCAATGGTCTGATTTATGAAACCGTGAAAGGGTGCCGGCCTAACAAGGCAAGCTGGTACGCCTGCACGTGGTGGGGGCTCGACAGGCTGGATGGTTACGACTTCGCTGCGGAAGCTGGTTTTGTCCGCGCCGCGTACCGCGATTACAAGGTGGAAAAATTGAAACCCTTACTCCGGGGGGCGGTGCAGCCGGCACCAAAATTGCACCGGCACGCGGTGTAGAAGCCCTGCGCACTACACCGCCAAATGGTGCTATAGCGATCCTTTCAATGCACTCTCTACACCGCCAGACGGTGACCCTCTAGAGATGCCATCTGCGAAGGGTTTGTCCTGAACTGGATGCTTGCGAGGCAACAACATGATTGATGGTCTGATTGGCGGCAAGGTATATGGCACACCCGGCGAGCGCACTGGCCAAAATGGAACGCGGTTTGTTACCGCCAAGGTGCGCGCCGTCGCCGGTGACGGTGAGTCACTGTTTGTGAACGTGATTGCATTCAACGTGGATGCACGGGTTGCCTTGCTGGCGTTGGGCGATGGCGACTCCGTGTCGCTGTCTGGCACGCTGACGCCGAAGGTATGGACCGACAAGAACGGGGATGCGCACCCTGCGCTGGACATGGTGGCCCATGCCATTCTGACCGCCTACCACGTCAAGCGTAAGCGCCACGCCGCCCAACATCAGGCGGCACCGGCCGGGGGCGATGGTCTCGAAGACGAGACATTCTGAAATGCGCACCCCGTGCGCAACGTCCTGGCCGGCAACCCCGTTGTCCTCGCCTAGAGCAAGACCGGGAGGGCCTTTTCTCTTGAACGTCTGGCGGTGGCGCGCAAGCGTGCCACCGATCATCTATTTCACCTTGGGCGCAAGGGCTTTGCACCAAGGTCCGCAGCGCGCTAGGGCTGCATTTCTTCGTGGCCATCCTTTATGTGCGGGCTGGGGGCGTGTCGACGAAGGCCGCGTCACTCCCGCAATTGTTGTTGACTACATTAAGCCGCACCGTGGCGACCGCAGCATGTTTTGGAATCGGCCAATTGGCAGTCGCTGTGCAAGACGTGCCGTGACCGCATGGCGATGGGCGAGGAATGGCGGCTTTGGCAGAACGCCGATTTCGCGCACCCGCTGGAACGCGCTTCAGCGCGTTTTGAGCGCGTGGCGCTCGTCTGGCTACCCGTGAGCGGCTCGCTTGCGAACGCGCAACGGCAGCACGGCGTCGTGTGCTGGTGCCGCCTTCCCGATAGGGGGAGGGGGAGCTTAATCTCTGGGCGCGCGGGGCGGAAGACCGCTGCCAAGCGTCAATTTTTATCGCCGCGTTTTTGGATAAGGGGGATGCACATCATGAAAGGCCGAAAACCGACACCCACGGCACTCAAAATCGTGCGTGGTAATCCCGGGAAGCGCGCTTTGCCGAAGGATGAGCCGACACCGCCGGCCGGTGCGGATGCGCCTGACTGGCTCTCGCCTTTGGCAGCTGAGCACTGGCCGCTGATCGCAAAGGAGCTTGAAGATGCCCGGGTGTTGACCGTTATGGACGCGCCCGCTCTGGCGCTGTACTGCGAGGCGTTCGTTCGCTGGAAACATGCCAACGAACAGCTTGTGAAGTCGGGGATGGTTGTGAAAGCGCCTAGCGGCTACCTGATTCAATCGCCGTATCTGTCCATTGCCAACAAGGCGTTCGACCAAATGACGAAGATGCTGATTGAGTTCGGCATGACTCCTTCCAGCCGTTCGCGCGTGACAAAGGTCAAGCTAGATAAGGACAAAAACCCGTTTGCTGACTTGGTGAAGCGTCCCGGTAGCAGGACGGCGTTACAGCCTAAACCGAAGGTCGATCCGTCATCCATTGACTAGACGGGAGCCCGATTTCATCAGGGGCGGCACTACGGTATCGCTGGCCATCTGTTTAGCAGAGGCTGAAACTTATCTTTACGGCAGTTGATACGTCTCGTGCGACAAAGGCACTGTTTTGCACTGCTGTTAATGATCGGTGGTTTCTTGGACATGCGAGAAAATCCCCTTCCGGATATAGCAACCTTAACTTATTGGGCTAACATTGCCGTTAAATTTTCCACGTCAGGGGTGTAATGACCCGGCGTATGGGCTACCCCGGCAGCGCGATCACGCACGCCGTGGTTAAGGTGTGTGTGGTGTGGCACTCGGCGGACGCTGCGGCCGCACTAATGCCGATAGCAGTAGGCCTGCCTGGAGCGTGATTGTCATATTGCGCCCTCGCGCCGATAGGATGGAGAACATGGACACCTTCAATCTCGACCCTCGCCAGCTCGCCCGGATCGAGGCTGTTCATGGCGGTTTTTTGTATCAGCACCTTTATGCTGCTGCGTGCTTGTTTTCGGCGGCCCGCGCGGACGTTACCCACGTCGTAGTCGAAAACGATGAAGACGTCGAATTGGTTCGGAACGACGAACGTATCTACGCGCAGATAAAGAAGCGGTCGTCGAACCTGATTTTCAGCGATATCGAGGACGCGCTGACGAGATTTGATGCGATCAGGGTCGAACACGCCGAAGGTCGACGAAACGGCACGTGCCGATTTGCGATCGTCTCCAACAGCGCTCCAGGTCCGGACCTATCGAAGCGGACTGCAGCGTCCGACTGGCCCTCCGATGTCACGCTGCGCTACCCGGAGTCAGTCATTACCGACGACGTCCTACCTCAGCCTGTCGCCACGCTAGAAGGTGCCTTCGAAGCCTGCCGAGCGGCGGCCGAGAACCTGCCATTTGCAGTTCTGGCTCCAGAAACGCTTGTTTGGAAGCTCGCGGGCCGGATCACGGCCGCATCGGGCGGCGTCGAGCCCAATCCAAACCACGCATTCGCGGTGGCTGACCTACCATCACTATTCGAGCAGCTTGTCATTCAGTTGCAGGATTTCCCGGCGCCGCCTCTTCGCTATCGCCCGCAGAGCAACGAACCGAGCCTCACGGGTGATCAACGCGTGCGCTTGATCGTAGGGTTCTCCGGTGCAGGCAAAACATCGTGGGTTTCGCAAACTGCGCTGCACGCGACCGACCGCCTCGCCTACTACGATATTGCTGATATTTCTGGCCCGGCTCTAGCCAGCGCCGTCGCACGAGAACTCGCTGCCCGCATGTACGCGGCACGGAGCGGCAAACTCGGCGAGATCCTTTTGCCCGGGGCGAGTGGAACGGAGATCCTTTTCGCGATTGGCCGTCACCTCGCCGAAGATAAGCTCACAGCCACAGTCGTGCTGGACAATTCCCACCGCGTTCCGGCCGCTGACCTCGTCTCCTTGGTGGGTGCGTCAGAGCAATTGCGATTTGTTCTTCTAGCGCAGCCGAGCCAGTCAGTCGCACGGATCGAAGCGACGGTCGGGATCAAGGCTGAGCCGCTTTTAGGCTGGTCAAACGAAACCGCTGCGGCCGAGGGCGCCTCGATCGGCTGCCACGGCAATTACGCGGACTATGAACGTCTACTGCAATTGACGGGTGGATTGCCGCTCTACGTGCAAAACGCCCTGAAGATCGCGAGCGAAAACTATGACGGCGATCTGAGCCGCCTCGTCGGCGCGCTTGAGGAGCGCACGCATATTGTGGAAACAGCTCAAGAGCTGATCCTCGCCGATGTTTTTGACGCGTTGAATGACACCGACCGCCAGGCGATCGCAGCGCTGAGCCTCAGTGATGTCCCTCTGACGCAAACCGAGGCGGCCGGCGTCCTAAAGAGAAGCTTCAACCTTGAAGCTGCTGCCTCGGCCGCAGCCTTTAGACGGCTCCGCTCGAGCGGAGCTATTCAGATTTTCGGCGTCGATCGCTTTAAGATTCATGACGCAATGAGGCCGCTCGGGCGCGCATATCTTGACGAATGCGGCGGCGGGCACCTCCAAAAGGCGAGGGAAGCGATCCGCGACCTTTTGATCTCGACTTTGCAGCAGGAGAATGACCGCCAACGAGTGTTCTTGCTCCTCCGCATGTTCGTCGCCCTCGGGAATGTCAAGCCGCTGGTCGAAATGGCCACCGACGAACTTTTCCATGAACTTGGCTACATGGATGAGATCGCCGAATTTCTTTCTACCGCAGCACAATCCGAAGAGATCAGCGCAGAGGATCGATTCTGGGCCCTTGATGGCCTCGTCTTTGCGCTCTTCAAGGCAGGCGATGAAGCCAGCATCAAGGAAAAGCTCGACCGCATGGTAGAACTCGTCCGCAAGGAAAAGCTCGGCTTACAAGAACGGCTTGCGGTCGGGATGAAGCGCATGGTCTTTGCAGCCCGCTCCCAGGACGTCGCGACGGTGAAAGCGATCATGCGCGAGCTGAGCCGCGTGCTACCTCAAACTCCTCAGCATCTCCGGGTCGCCCGGTACAACTACGCGCATGCGATGTACGAGCTGGGGCTGATGAATGAATGCGTTACATCCACGCTCGATCTAGTCTCGGAATATTACGGGGTGCTCGGTCTCACGATCAATGACGTGATGGCGCAGAATCCCGACAGGATATTCCCGCTCCTGAGAAAAGGAGAGGACCATAGTGATGATCTGAAGCACCTCGCCGACGCGCTGGACCTCCAGTCCAAGGCGGTCAGGGCGATGGGCAAATTGCCCGGCCTGGGGCCAATCCATGCCATGAAGTTCTATTCGATGGCGCACTCGCTAGATTCGTTCGTCCGTGTCGGGCAAGAATTGGTCGACGACTTCGTCGGTCGGAACGATTACATTGGCGCGCGCGACGTCATAGAGCGCAATTTGATGCCTACGATCATCGGCCTCAAGCTCGCCGGCCGAGTCATTCCTGTTCGCAGCCAATATGCCGTCGTGCTCGCATATTGCGGTGCGATCGACGAGGCTGAGGCGGAGATGGCTCGTCTGCTTCCTTACGAGTCCGGCCTTGATGAGCAAGGCCGGTTGGAGCTGCAAAGTCAGCGGGCTTTAATCGCCCATCTTCGCGAGAACCCGCCCCCGCCACAATGGGAGATGCCCCCCCAGCTCGACGGCCCCATAAAAAAGCCCTAGTGCGGCGATTTCGGCTACGACGCTATCCAGCGCCGCAGATAGTAATCTGTCTCTTTGTTGCTTTTACAGTGGTAGGTTTCGCGGATCATCTTGCGAATGGTTTCGCCCCGCGGTCCCGCTTGCTGCTCCCCCGCCGACAGGTCGACGTTGTCGAGTTCCTCCTGGGTGAAGCCATCTACGGGCATCGGATTTATAGTCCAAATCTCACTGAGGCTTGCGACCATTCCGTTCGAAAACTCGATGCGCCTCATTATGCGAGGTATGTGGTCTTCGAGCCCGTACAGCCGCGCTGCTCCCACCTTTGCGCTGACACGCACGTTCACGATCGGCTTGCGTTTGTAGAAGGTGACATCCGTCGGCTGCCCCGACATTGACAGCACCGTAAGCGTGTGGGCGAGCATGCCCTCGCGATCTCCGAAGTGTTCCTCCAACCGCGTCATCATTTCTTGTGGCGTAATGTCGTGCGCCATAACCTATTCCTCTCCCTCCCGCACCTGAGCGAGAAATTATGGGCTTCTGCGGTCCCAGATATCTAGACTAGTACCCGTAGCTTGTACCACGGGTAGGCGCAGCAACACCTTCCGCCACAGCGCGCACGCACGACCTCCGTTACAAGCCGCTGATGACGGGGGTGACCCCCGAATCAAAAATGCGCTGACGGTTCTGTTGGATGTGCAGATAGTTGGCCGGGTCGAGTCTTGTCAGCTCCTTGATAGCTACATCTTTCAGGGCTTCTGTGCCTGCTGTGTTGGCTTGACTCGTGCGAAGCTGGCGCTCCAGTTCCATCGCGTAGGTCTTCCAGTCGCGAGCGGTTCGTTCAGCTGGGAATGCCCGGCCAAGCGCTGCTCCATTGTGCGTGTTGCTCCTGCCGCTATCGCGGCAGGGCGCGACGGGCGTTTGTCCCTCTGGCTGCTGAAAGAATTTGAAATCTGATGTGCACTGGTCTCAGGCTGGCGTCACATTCACGTTGCATCGCGGTACGTGTAGTACACCGGAAGCTTGTTGCCCAAGATCAGGTTCGGCGGATTCTCGTCGACGGGATTGCCAAAGCTACCTTTTTCCCGGGACCTCAGTGACTTTCCCGGCAATGCCGTCGTACACTGTACATGCATACAGTATCGCGACTTTGCAAGCGCCGCAGATGTTGTATGGCGACATCAAGTTCGATCGCAAGTTTTTGCTTCCGAATTCTCCACTTTCGTCATAAACTTCGCCAATTCTTAGAAGGCGGAAATCCCTTGTTCTGTAAGGGGTGTATCGATAGGTCGGTGGAATGAAAGATGCAATTGAAGAAGTTGAGAAGGATTTCGCTATTTTGGCGAGGCTCGCGGCGGCACAGTCCCATGAGGATGTGCGCCTACTGTTGGCTCGACTCGTGCGGAAATATCGTCAGCACAACCCTGAGCTGGCGGCGCTGCTCGACCAGAGCCTGAAGGCAACGCAGACGCGAAGCTCCGGTGGTTCGATATTGCGGCGCGACACATCGCAAATTGATGCTCCGTTGCCTATTGACCGTGACTCTCGCCTCGCGCTGATAAAGCAGTTCGATGATCGCGGTGGCTTGGAGGCCCCCTTGCTTTCAGCCTCCCTCAAGCGGCAGCTCGAGGCTATCGTTCTGGAACGACAAGAGCGCGAGAAGTTGCTCGCGCGAGGAATTGCGCCGACGCGCTCAGCCATCCTCGTTGGCCAGCCAGGCCTTGGCAAGACGCTCTCAGCGCGATGGATCGCCAGCCGGCTGGGTAAGCCCCTGTGGGTGCTGGATCTGACTGCAGTAATGAGCAGCTTGTTGGGGAAGACTGGCAACAACTTGCGAGCAGCCCTCGACTATGCCAAGGCGAACTCTGCGATTCTGCTTCTCGACGAAATCGACGCGATTGCAAAGCGGCGTAGTGACGAATCCGACATTGGAGAGCTTAAGCGCCTGGTCACAGTGATCCTCCAAGAGGTAGACCAATGGCCGGATACCGGTTTGCTGTTGGCGGCGACGAACCATCCTGAACTGGTGGATCCCGCGTTGTGGCGTCGGTTTGACGCGGTATTGGAATTCTCTGCTCCGGACGTCGATGCGACGACGGAGGCGGTACGCCGCTTCCTCGGCCAGGACCTCGAAGAACTGGCGCCGTGGGTGGCCACATTGGCGTCCGGGCTCCAAGGCAAAACTCTGTCGGATGTCGAGCGCGCTGTTATATCCCTTCGGCGCGGACATGCCTTGCACCACGCACCAATCGACGTTCTCGTGGCGCAAATCATAGGCACCAAAAATCGAGGCTCTGCCTCAGGCACAGAGGCTGGAGTTAGCTATTCAAATGGCTAAGGACGGTCAGCACTCACACCAAGAGATCAGCAGGCTGACCGGTGTGGCGAGAGACACTATTCGAAAACATGCCGGCCCGTCGCCGCGGCTAGGAAGGGGGCTTAAGTAATGGCAGCAAGGTATCTGATCGGCAAAGGTGAGCTTCTGACGTATCCGATTGCCCCCCCAAAGAAGAATCCGGGCGAAAAAGCACATCCTTATACGCTAGAGGAAGCGAGGCGGGCACTTTTGCCGCAGATCGTCGCCACCAATCAAGCTTTCGCAGAGTTGCCGGCATCTGCCTGCCCTGATGGCTTGGCGGTGGCCATGGTTACGCTCCACCCAGCCTACATTGCGAAGTCTTATTTTCCAAAGCATTTGCTTCAAGCCGCCGGCCTGCAGCATTTGGGAAGTCGTACGCAGCGCGTACGACCGAGAAAGCAAGCCTCAACAAAAGCGCCACCCGAAGCTGATACCACGCAGCTGTTTGTGGCGGGGGAACGTTCGGTCCTTCGTGACCTTGGCGACTATGCACAACGGCTTGAGCCCGCAACTCGTGAAGCGATGGAGTTTGCTCAGATCGAGAGCATCGCTCCAATGAATCCTGTGGATCGCATCCGGCGCGGCTCGGTTGGCGGGAGGCATGTTTTCGAGGTCGGCTTGCATGTGCCGCCCGACGAAGATCCTGCGCGCATGCGAGCCGTATTCGCCAAGTATGCTCAATTGTGTGGCTTCGTCGTCAATCCGGCATTCGAATTTCAGGCGGGACAACTGCTTTTCCTGCCTGTCGAAGGACCACAAGAACAGTTGGAGCAGCTCGCGCTTTTCACTCTAATGCGAGTTATCCGCGAGATGCCTCGACTTCGTGCCGCTCGGCCGCTAACGCGGAATACTCCGGTGGCCGTGTCGTTCGAGCTTCCCTCCGCCGAGCCTTTGTCAAGAGAGCCTAAAGTGGCAGTGCTGGATGGCGGCCTGCCTGATGTCCACGTTATAGGTGACTACGTGCGACGGTATTTTCGCTCGGACGAAGAGGCGGACGATGTGGAGCCCTACTTGGCGCATGGACTTGGCGTAACGTCAGCATTCCTGTTTGGCCCAATTGAGCCAGGCGGACAAGCGCATCGACCCTATGCATTGGTTGACCATCATCGCGTTTTGGACGCAAAGTCGGACGAGGAAGATCCGTATGAACTGTATCGAACGCTCGCCCATGTTGAGACGGTACTGCTTTCGCGATCCTACCAATTTGTAAACCTCAGCCTGGGCCCCGATCTCTGCGTTGAAGATAATGATGTCCACGCATGGACCTCCGTTATCGACAACATCCTCAGCGATGGCGAGACATTGATGAGCGTAGCGGTCGGCAACAATGGTGAGAATGACGCCGAAGCTGCTCTGAATCGCATTCAAGTACCCGCCGATAGCGTCAATTCCTTGGCGGTGGGCGCGGTCGATCGAACCGCTAGCGACTGGAGCAAAGCCAGCTACAGCGCTGTCGGCCCAGGCCGCAGCCCCGGACGTAGAAAGCCCGACTTGGTCGCCTTTGGGGGCTCGCCGCGGGAGTATTTTCACGTCATTGCGCCAGGCAACAGGCGAGATCTAGTCGCGACTCTCGGGACAAGTTTCGCTGCCCCTTTTGCATTGCGCACTGCCGTTGGCATCCGCGCGATTCTTGGCAGTGAAGTTGCTCCCCTCACCATCAAGGCCCTGATGATCCATGGATGCGAAACACAGGACGGTGAACCCGTGGATGCAGTAGGGTGGGGCATGATCCCCATTGATCTGAATACCTTAATTACGTGCGGCGATGGCATTGCACGCATCATCTATCAGGGTGAGTTGCGGTCCGGCAAGTTTTTACGCGCGCCAGTGCCCCTGCCACTGACTCCTTTGGAGGGGATGGTGACCCTGAGCGCTACGTTTTGTTACGCCAGTCCGGTTGACCCTCAGGATTCGAGCGCCTATACGAAGGCGGGGCTGGGAATAACATTTCGCCCACACGTTGGTAAGCGTAAGCAGGGAGCACAGCACCCGACGCCATATAGCTTCTTTCCAGCCAGCGAGTGGCGCACGGAAGCGGAGCTGCGTGCGGATTTGCACAAATGGGAAACTGTCCTGCATGCGGAAAACTCGTTCCGAGGATCCAGCCTAAAGGAGTCAGTTTTTGACGTGCACTATAACGCGCGTGATGGAGGTGGGGTCGCTCCTGGCGCAGATCGCATTCGGTACGCTCTGGTTGTTACCGTGAAAGCGCCGAAGCATGCAAGTCTCTACCAAGATATCTTGAATGCCCATGCAGTCTTGCAGGCGCTTGAGCCACAGGTGACGCTGCCGCTGCGGAGCTAACAAGTTCGCATTCTGGCGCGACGAATGAGATAAAAAATTATTGATCGGAGACGAAATGAAATCCCGCGATCTGCTAACCACCCCGGTCCTAATCGTCAGCAACTACAGGATCTCCCCCCATGTGGGCGGGAAATTTCTTCATACGTTCACGCCAGAGTCGACAGATACCGTCTATCAGTTCATCGCAAACCAAGAGCCTTTGCTGGAAGCTGGGCATCAATACAACATCGGCTATACCGTCGAGGACGGTATCAACTGGGTGGACCCATCCGCTACCGCGAAGGCAACCGATGTAGACCCGGTCAAAAGCCACTATGTAGCCAGGATGCTAGGCGAGCAGCTTCGTGCAGTGGAGACGCAAAAATCTAGAGAGCGTGTTATGCACCAGCCCACAGATGGCATCTACTTGGGTAAGAAATATGCCTGGAGAATCTACGGCATGGCTGTTGGCCGTGACACATTTGATGACTATCTGGAAGCGATCCAGCATCCGAGCGTGCAGTGCTTCACCGACGGCACTCCGTCGACCGCATACAAGGAGGAAGGGCTTGCAGAAGCTATGGACGCGCTCATTCGATCCGTTCGCAGAAAGAGTGGCAATCGATTTGAGTCGCCTCTGTTGCCATCAA
>Ga0157372_10000832_pt1 | contig 33445 bp, 33 predicted proteins | sample C55metaG_FD_115307 | JGI IMG/M metagenome (GOLD analysis project Ga0157372, IMG submission 115307) | Corn rhizosphere microbial communities from Kellogg Biological Station, Michigan, USA - C5-5 metaG | ecosystem: Host-associated > Plants > Roots > Rhizosphere > Soil | place: USA: Michigan...
CGACAAGCTGGCGATCACGCTGGAGACGGCACGGAGCTACTCCAAGAGAATCTATGCGAAGATGGGCGTGCGCGGTCAGGCCGACCTGGTGCGGTCGATCCTGACCAGCGTTCTGACCCTCGCCTGATCGCGCCCCGTGCCACCCGATGGTGCTGTCAGACAAAGGCGAACCGCTCTCCACACGATGCACTTCGGGCTTGGTCATGACCCATCATTCACCGAACCTTGGGTTGCTTTGACAGCACCCTTCCCAGCGCTGTCATCGACACTTCGGCGTCGGGTTGCCCCGCCGGGTTTCCGCCCAGAGCCTTACGGCAGGGATGAACCCTCTCCCGGTCTGACCAACGTCGGGGGAGGGTTCGACCATTGCGCGCTACCTTGGCCCGGTCCCCGCCATAGGACCGGGCACCTTTTTGCGCCTTGCCGGAAGATTGATCGGAATCGTCGCAAGCTATACCGCTACTTCGGGACCGAAGCGATTTTCACCTTGCGTTCCGGCCCCTGCCAGAAGCACGATAAGAAAGATTAGCGTGCCGATATAAATGAAATTGTTGATGAATATCGCAAAGAACAAACCCATATCCGGCGTATTTTGAGCAAAAACCTTCGGCATCATGATCGAAGCGAAAGTGATGAAAGGTAAGGGCAATAGCCCCCAAGCGCCGGACTTCCCGCGATCATGCAACCGCCGAACGACCGCCGCAGCGAAAAGAGCTATAATCACGGCAAATACGATCGCCATCATCCCCATCATATTGCCCATATCGGGCATCAATTCGGGATGGTGGCCCTGAATGCTAATCGAATAGCTGCCCGGCCCCTGTTGAACCGTCGCCATGTCGGGATGCTCGGTCGCGAATTTCTGCATTCGCTCCATGCTCGCGGACATTTCCGGTAACATGACCGCCATCATGCCCGCTATCGAAAGTACAAAAACGAACGCCGCATACGGCCAAAACTGCGCGCGTGTCTCGCGACCGCTGAACGTCGCTAGGTTCACCAAGTTGTATCGAATCGTTGAAACAAGCCCCATCGCATCCCCCAATCATTTTGAAGGCATACGCAGATGACGGAAATCCGTCTAGCAAGCTTGGCATCGAAGCGCCCGGACCTAACGCGAACCAATTGGCGTTGCCAATTTGAGACAGATTGGCGCAATCATTGAACACGGCGAAGGCCATCGGATTGTCCCCCGCCTGCTCGCCGATATGGGCATATCGAAGGCGGACATTATGGTGGACAGCGGCGCTGTATACCCGGTAAGTGATTGATTTTATTGATTGAATGGCGGAGCGGGAGGAATTAATAACCGCTAATAAAACGGCAGAAATCCAGGCTTTCCACTCACGTTAACTGAAACTTTCCCACACCCGTTCCCACGGACGTCTCTGCTGGCCATAAAATCACCAGCTTAATAACATGATGACGGACGTTCTTGGATATGTCCAGACGCGAATATTCAAGACGATGGCCCATAGGCAAATGTCCGGTTGGGAGCCGGGATGGAGAATAGCTGCCGTTCCGCGGGTGACGGTTAAACGTCTGCTCACGCCAAAATCCGTTGTTCGTGTTCGGTCCAGCTGCTAGGCGGCCGTGCGCGCAATTTTCAGCCGCTCAGGCACCCGTAGCATCGTCATGGATGCTACCATTCATTAAGTTTGGCGTTGCGATGCGACCGCGCACTCCTCGGCATTGGGGCCGGCACGCGCATAGACGACAAGTGTGGATTGCGTCCCGATATTACCCAAGCTAGTCAACTCGGATGACCGCATTAGTGCCCGAAATCTATACCATCGACGTTCTCGCTGCAGGCGCCATACGCGACTTCATCAACATCGTCATCGTCACGGCAACAGATGTGGAGCGTGATGCGGTCAGAGCAGACATGCGGCCTCTTCACGGGACTAGCGGCCTAGGGCGAGTTAGGACGGCTTCGCACAGCTACTATCTCGGTTTCCTCGGCAAATATCCAGTTGCCCATGTCGAATGTACGATGGGAGCCGTTGGTACGGGGGCAGCGCAGAACACGACAAACGACGCCATCGCATTCTGGGCGCCCCGTCTCGTGTTGATGCCTGGCATCGCCTTCGGCATGGATTCAACGGCGCAGGCGCTTGAAGACATTTTGATCGCCGAGAGCGTCATCGCCTACGAGCCGGCCAGAGTTGGACCGGGAAAACTCATCCGCCGCGGTCGCGAAATTCCCGCAGGGACAACCATCCTCGAACGCTTTCGCGATCAGCGCGGCTTCCGAGTGGGTCGGACACCTAAAATCGGATTGATGTTGTCGGGCGAGAAGCTTGTCGACGATCCAGAATTCAAGTCAGCGTTATCACGCGACTTCCCGACAGCCATCGGCGGCGAGATGGAGGGCGCGGGAGTGGCGTCTGCATGCCAGCATCACGGCGTTCAATGGGGTCTCGTCAAAGCGATCTGCGACTGGGGCGACGGAACGAAGAATAAAGATCATCAAGAGGCGGCCGCAAAAAAGGCGATGGGGTTCGTGACGCTGACATTCTGGCAGGATGATCTGCTACCGAACCTTCCAGTCGAACTGACGCCGTCCGCCTACCGGCTAATCAGCGGGAAGCGCGCGCGCTTCCTTCACAGACCGAGCGAGATAGGCGCGATTGCCGACCTCTTCTCGGACGCAAGGGCATCTGCGTTGTTCGGCGAGGATGCAGCTGGGGTCCTCGCCCACGCAGCCCGAGAACTGATCCGTAACGCATTTATGCATGGTGGCGCCTCTACCGCCAGCGTCGAACTAGGCGAGCAAGGGATCATCCTCCGCGATAATGGCTCGGAGTTCGATCCACGAAAGCTCGCCAGGCGGCTCCGCGCACCGGGCCGTGACGCCGGAAGCTTTGTCGTAGCCGAGCTTGCCGGGAAGTCAGGCGAATTCGCAATAGATTACACACGCGAAGCTGGAGCCGAACAGAACGTCCTGTCTATCCGAATGCTGATTCGTCCAAACGTCGAGTCGATGCCCGCCTGCACAATGCCGCCGATCCCTTCAAGGGTGCCCGAGACCGACATTGACGATCTCATGACCGCTGCATCTGCGTGCCCAGAGGTCTATTACGACGCGCGGCATAACCTCGATCTGAGTTCGTCCTGGCGGGCCGTGACGATGCTGCTGGAACGGTTGGGAAAAGATCAATTCCTCGTGGTGTGCAATGCTTCGGATCGCCTGCTCGTTGCGCTTCTAGCTGAATTAAATCATCCACAGCTTCTATTCCGCAACATGGATGCGTAGATCACTTAGCCGACTGACCAGCCTCTAGACTGTCTCGCTGCAGCCCGGTTGCTGATCCGCTCCAACTGGCTGATTGCAGAATGACAGGTTTGGGCTCGTGGTGGCGGTGTAGCCGACATGCCCATACCCGCGCTGCCCCTCTGGCGTAACCAGAGGATGTCCATCATGCTTCTTAGTTCGGACGCTCAACTCAAAGCGTGGCGACCATGAGCCTTGGCCTGAAGCTGTATATCTTCATAAAGCGGCTTCATATCGTCAAGCCGATAGAGCCCCACATGAGCTTGGGCAAACTGATCCCTCACGGCGTTATAAAACCCATTTGACTGGCGGGAGAAGTCGCCCACGACCACGAGCTTTTTTCGAGGCCCCTGCTCGAAATGCTTCCAGATCAGGTTACCTTCTATCGCTCGTTTCCCGGCTTCCTTGAGCCCTTCAGCCGGTTGAGGCGGCAAACGCATCCCGTCGATCAGATTGTAGCAGCCGTTCTGATAGCCGAAAGGCACGCTTAGCGAGAGTTCGTACTCGGGCAAGTCGATCTCACCCGGTTTGTCGAGCAGGCTCTCGACACCGTGCTTGATGAACGCTTCTCTAAGCTTACGACGGATCTGAGGTTCGCGGCGGATCGGGTCTTGATCGCCGACCAACGAAGCGAAAAGTTCGTCAAAATCAGCAGAGGCATTCGACACCAGAATCGGCTGGAGCGGAGACAGACGGATTTCATTGGCGCGACGTGCGGCAAACTCGTCAAAATGCTTGCCGTGCGGGTCGACTTTGAACTGATCGAGCAGACGCGATCGGAACGAGGCCTTAACGAAATCCAGATGCGCCTTCGACTGCTTGCCGAAAAGTCTCTCGATTCGCGTTTGTCCCTTGGCGAAGCGAATGTCCAGATAAGGTTGATCGGGCACCACCAGCAGTAGGCCGATGTTGACAAACTCCAGCCGCTCAGGGACCGGACAATATTGAACAAGGGCGTATTTCCCTTGAAATTTCGACATGTCCGACCTCCTAAAGTCCCAACTGCCCTTGATTGACGATCGTGGAGATCACGATCTCCTCTACTCGCGCAGCACGGTTAATAATTTGCTGCGTCCAGCGCTCTCGGACCGCTTGCGTCGGCCCCCAAGGATGAGGAACGGCGGCGATTATCGCCATCACCTGCCCTTCGTCAATGCTAGCGATATTCTTGCAAGCCGATCGCAGGCCAGCCTCATCGACATGAGGCAGGAACTCAGGAAATGCACCATAGACCCCGGGGTCTTCGACAAAATAGGTGCCCGCAAGTTCAGTTTCCAGATCCGTCTCGGTAAAACAATGGGTATGATCGAAAGCAAGAAGCTCAAACCACCCTCCGATAGAGCGAAACATTACATTGTCCCGACTGGGCGCGGGAATGAGATGGTTGGGTGGCGGGCAACGGTCTGGATTGCGGACCCAGGTGTCAAAAGCAATCATCAGCGCTAGGTCGCTACGATTGCGCAATCTTACAAGACAGCTTCCCTCTGGATCGCCCGTGATGACCTTTTCCTGGGCTTGGGAGAGAAAGGCCGGCCCCATGTGGAGGCGTCTGCCGCTGATCGTCTCGATTTCCAAATCCTGGAGTTCTACGACCGCGAACGCCGGGACCGTCAGCCCTGCCAAGGCAGCAAGTTCCGAGCCGACCAGTTCACAGGCGAGCGATTCGTCACCCTGCCGATTACCCATTCCTTTGAGATAAGCATTACCGGAATCGGTCGCCACCTGAACGACCTCGGTGCTGCTCGCATAACGGTCGATCACACGCTTGATAACAGTCGGTTGCCAATCACGTCCGCATTGCATGTCACTATAGGTGAAGCGGTAAGTCGTATTGTCAATGAAATTGTCCAGGGAGCGTGCTCGTGCCTAGCCCCACCAAGCGGGTAGCTGAATGCCGCCCTTAGAATGTCAAAGTCCGTTAAAAAAACGGGCGCTTGCACAAGGTCCGCCCTTAGCTTTGAGACCAGTGATAAATGGTGCTTACGGGCCGTTTTGTCGGCTTCGTATAAACGCCTCGAGCGATGCGACAGGTATGAGTGTCATACTGCCGACCTTAATGGTTTCGATCGCTCCCTCGGCGATGAGAAGGTAGAGCTTCGAGCGCCCGATACCAGTCATGCGACAGGCATCCTTGATCCGGACCGTGATCGGCGCGGGAGATGGCTCGAGGCTCATGACTGTTCCTCCGGCTTCGCTAGGGCGGTCACCTCGCCGCTGTCGGCCCGCCCCAAGCGCCGCTCGACCAGTTCCATGAACCTGAGATAGCGGGTCTTGCCGAGCCGGGCCGTATCGCTGTCAAACGCGGGCTGATGGGCCACGAGCGTCAGTTGGTGGAGAATGAAGACGCCCAGCATCTCGGTCAGCACGTCGACCTTGCGCTCGAGCCGCTCGGCTGTCCGGTTCTGCCGATCAAGCCTCGGGCCAAAGCGCTGATCCAGTTCCTGCACGCCCTTGCGATCGAGCCAGGCATTGAGCGCATCGGTCAGGATCTGCGTCTTCGACGTGCCCGGGTTCGCGGTCAGCGCGTCCAGCTTCGCCGACAATTCGTCGGGAAGATAGAATTGATGGCGGGTCTTGAAGGTTTTCATGACCCGCAGGATCGGCCATGCTGCCCTTGGATGACAGTGCCTCCATGGTGCCTGCGGGTGTCTGTCGAAGGCCGATCGATCAGCCGATGCCCAATCCCCTGTTCCTGCCGTCAATGGTCCAGTTGATCGGACCGTCGCGCATGAGGCCCGATACAGGCTTGCCGACAGCCCGCTCGAGAACCGGTCGCCAGGGCACCAGGCTGAACTCATGCGCCTTCTCGATCATGGCATAGCGCTGGTCGCCGACCATGACGGCCCGGCGATAAACGCCCTCGACCATCTCGCCGGGTCGCGGCGTGACATGCCTCAAGCCCGTCTCCTGTTCGATCTGCTGGCTGGTCCGGCTGAGTTCGCGCTGCTGGAGGACGACAAGCAAATCGCGGCGGAAGCGGACAGCCTGCCCCTCCTGTTCTACCAGTCCTTGCTCGACGAGCCATGCCTGACGTTGGGCAAGGCTCTTCCTGACGTCCACCCCGAACCCGCCCGCCAACTGTTGCGGCTGATCGCTGGCGATCTCGCGGTCGAGCCATGTCGCGCCGTCATGGTGCGGGAGTTGTTCGAGCGGCCGGACGGACAGCGTCTCGATACGGACTGGTAGGCGGCGGCTCTTTTCCCGTTCGTAGCGTTCCGCGTCTGCCAGATGGTCTGGGCCAAAGACCCAACTGCCATCGGGCTGTCGCTCGGGTCTGCCGATCAGCCGCCGCATCGCCTCAAGACGGCGGACATGCATCTCTGCCCGGCCCTGGGTCATCATCGGGTCTTGGCTCAGGTGGAGTTCGATATTGTAGCGGCCTTGGTGATGGGCAGCGACTTGGGCCACGGCGCGATCAACATCGCGCACCTCGACGGGCGTGGGCGACAGGCGGACGATGCTACTATTTCGAACAGCCTGCTGGTCCTCGCCGATATCGACATAGTGGCTATGCCCATCAATGCCGTCGATGACGAGATAGCGCCGGTTACGGTGCTCGTCGGAAAGGCCGGTGGCGACCACCCTGCCGACGATCGCCCGATCCTGCGCCGGATCGAACAGGGCATGGTTCTGGGGTGGGCGATGAATGCCGGCTTCCCGAAGCTCGCGGTTCAGCGTCCGGATGATGTCGCCACGTTCGCCCAGGCGCCGCAGCCTGGGTTCCAGTTCGCGGTCGAGCGTCCAGCGCCCCTTCCTGCCTTCCTCGGCAAGGCCGAGCCGGGACAGCGTGCGTAGCCGCCCAATGAGCGAAGCATGATGGCCCGGATCGGTCTTGGTGACGCTGATGACGCCTTCTTCATTTGCCTCTCGCATCAATGCCCGGTCGATGCTGGTGAAGCGCTCCTGCTCGACTTCCCTTGCCACGCTGGCGGCGATCTCTTGGCTAGTGCGGGGGCCAAGATCGAGCGAGACGATCTCGATCGCCCGGGTACGAAGGCCTTGGGTCATATAGTCCCTTGCGATGACCAAGTCCTTGCCGATCTCGTCCTTGCCGCGCACGATGACATGGCTGTGGGGGTGGCCAGTGTTGAAATGATCGACGGCCACCCAGTCGAGTTTCGTGCCCAGGTCTTTCTCAGCCTGGTCCATCAGGCGGCGGACCACGGGCTTAAGGTCGTCATATTGCGCGCCGTCCTCCGGTGCGACGATGAAGCGGAACTGGTGGCGGTCGCCGGCTGAGCGTTCGAGGAAGGGTTTGCCATCGATGCAGTCAGCATCGCGGCCATAGAGTGATCCGCGCTCGCCATCGCGGGTCGTGCCGTCGCGCTGGAGATAGCGCAGGTGGGCGGCGGCGGCCATGCCCTTGCCGAGCTTCACGATGCGGCTTTTCATCACCACGCGGCGGGCGCCGGCGCTGGACCCGGACGCGCCCCGGCCGAGCACTCGGCCGACGCCGTTGCCACGGCCCAGCCGCGCGCCGGTGAAGCGACGCCCCGATCCGCCCCCTGGACCACCCGCGCGGCGGGCACGCGCCAGGGCCTTTCCGACCGTTGGTGTGTCGCTGCCGATGCGTCCGAGCCAGAGATCGAAATCATCACTGCCGGCCATGTCGTGATCCTTTCCCGCAGAAAGCAGGAAAGGATGGGAAGCCGCAGGCACAGGCTTCAAGGGCCTCCATCCGGAGAGCAGGAAACGCCGCATTCTCCAGCGATGTGGAGGCACTGGCCTCGGCATGCCTCCATCAGAAACCCTGTGCAGGCGCCATTCCCGGCCTCCTCGGGAGGCAGGGCTTTTATCTTGCCGTCCTATTTTTCCGTCAGATTTGCGGCTTCTCACCCAGAAATTCTTGAAACAGAGCCACCGGATCAGCCCCTAAAGCAGCAGCTATTTCGCAGAATTCGACGACGTCGATGCGTCGTTCTCCACCCTCATATTTTGCAACGAACGACTGCGGTCGATGCAATTTATCAGCCAACTGCATCTGCGTGAGACCCGCCTTGGCGCGCGCTTCGGCAAGCCGTTTTTGCAGCTGAATTTGCCGAGGTGAACGTAGGGATTTGGTCATCGAGAACGCCGTTGAGAACGACGCCCTGCCTATGCGGCGCTTGCGATTATCCCATTTTGGGATTATCCATCCGCGTCCAACCCGTGATTGCCAGCGCACATTCTTGCGATGCGATCAGCCGGAAATAGAGGGCAGTGCCCGTGAGCTAGGACCGAGCGCACCGATGCTGAGGGAACGCATATGACCACACCGAGCACTTCAGATTGGCACCCAATTTCTGAAGTACCAGACGAGCGGAAAGATGGTCGGCGCCTGCTGCTTTGGGAGGAGGATCAAGCAGTCGTGGGCAGGTGGGATGCCGACCGTAAAGACTGGGAGAACCCGGAGAGCATGCATCTCTATGAGGAAATCACCTTCTGGGCTGACATCCTCGCGCCTAGGCAACAGCCAAGCCAACAGCCTGCGAAACGTGGCCGGCAAAACCGAATGTGACGGACGTCTTCGACGGCCTCAGGGACATTTTTCTCCCGTCTGCTTTGGAGCGCAGAATCTCTGATTCCAGACGTTCGAATGGCACGACCCATAACAAGCAATGCGCGCACTGCCGCCTACCAGCATATAGCCGTATAACGATTGGACTTGCGATGCTGGTGCGAGACCAGCCATGCCTGACGCGTATGGAGCGGCCTCATTATCGACATTTCCGGTGACCAGTTCGGCTGGCCTCCGATGATCTTAAAACGTCTCTCGATTACTCAAGATGGGAGACGAGTTGCGCCATCCCTTCCATCTCAACCGGGAATGGTGTGGGCAGCAATGTGCGGATATATGGGTTGCCGCCCAGCAATATCTTTAAGCTGCTGACCGCTAAACAAAGAGGCAAGAGTGGTAAAATCCTTGAAGCGCGACATGGATATGGTTCGTGATCTTCTCCTAAAGATTGAGCAAGGCAAGACCGTCTTTCAGATACTTGATCCTGCATCGGTTGAGGCCCTTGGGATCGAACCTGAAGAACCGATGACCGAGGAAGAGGCCGAAAAGCTTGCTTTGCATCTCGATCTTCTTGCGGACGCCGGCTTCATCACGGTGAGGCGCCTGTCGGGAGGCTATTGGCAGATATCAGGCATTAACTGGTCTGGCCATGATTTCATCGACAGCGTTCGAGATCCCAAAATCTGGCATGCAACCAAAGAGGCCGCCTCAAAAGCTGGAGGCTTCAGCGTCGAACTGCTGAAGGGGCTCGCTAGGGGGCTTTTGAAGACACAGCTAGAGAAGTTGACCGGCGTAAATATCGACCTTTAGGCTATCCATCAAACTGATACGTCGGAAGCAGATCGTGACGAAATGGAGGTTTCCATCATGGAGAGCCGGGCCGGCAAAAGCATAAGTCCGCCCCAGGGCAGACACCGTTGCAATGGCCCAGACTGCACCTCAAACGTGCTGATCAAGGCCCATATTATTCCGGCTGGATTTGCGCGGACCCTTCACCATGACGGCGGCCATAATCTCTTAGTGTCGGGCGATGGCGCGCGGCGAGCGCGCCATCAACTAGGTACATTCGACAAGACGATACTCTGCGCTGAGTGCGACCGACGCCTCGGAGGCCTTGACGAATATGCGCTGCGGTTGAGCCAGAGCATGCCCTCTGTTCGCAGGGTCGGCGCGCTGGAGCGTTTCGAGGATGTCGACTGCGATCGTATCGCAGCGTTCGTCACGTCCGTCGTCTGGCGCGCGGCCATTTCACGCGAGCCAGCGTTCGATGCCATCAATCTGGGACCGCACCTTCATCGAGCCCGCGACACCGCGTTCAGCCATAGCGATGAAGGATTTCCCGTGATCGCACACCGATTGGCAAGCCCACATCTCAACGTCCGGCAGTTCTACGTCATCCCCGTGCGTCGGCGCCTGAAGGATCTCAACACATATGTGTTCATGCTTGGAGGGTTTCAGTTTCACCTCATCGCCGATAGCCGGCCAGTGCCTCGCCACCTCCAACCGCTCGTAATCAACGGACAAACAGAACTTGTCTCACTCACGATTCCTCTGGAAGGAACCGTTGAGTTTAAGGAGATGGGGCAACTCGCGCGTTCAATTCGACAGAAAGGCATATGACCCGCGCCGGTGGCCACGAACGCGTGACCACCGACCCAACCACGAACCGCTGCTAGAGCTTGAAACTCCCGCGATCCCCATAACCCTTGGGCAATACCTCAAGCCCCGCCACGCCCGAGAGCCGATTTTGACGACAGGAGAAGGTTTCACCCAAGCCCTGTGATGAAACCTGTAGCCAAGCGCCATCACGCCTTTCGAGCCAACCCGAAGCGTATGCGTCGCCGGCAAGAAAGCCTGCTCGCGCGGCCCCGACCCATTTTGCTCCATCGGGTGTCGGCCACAGTGCGACATGGATCGACAGTTCATCATAACCGGCGTCATGCACTGACCCAAGCGCCGGAATCCCTTCGATGTCGAAGGTGAAAACATAGGGGTGCTTGACGCCGTACTGATCGCCCTCTCTGCCGGGCCAGCGGTTATCTCCGGGTCGGATTGTAAACAGACGACGCTGGATCCCGGTATTAATCCCAGAGACCAGCATATTGCGCCATGCCCTTCGCCGCGTGGCTTTGGCGTATGCTATCCGGTCGTAAGCGGCGGACCTCGTCCGCACGACGCTGTGACCTTCGGCATAGGAGATATTGTCGAAGACCAGCGACCGATCATTTGACCTCATCTTGCGCCCGGCAACAGCCTCGAGTCTTCCCAGAAACGCCTGCTCATCAAGCAGAACGTGCTCGGGATCAAGAGGGTTGGTCTGACTGATCGCCGTTACAAGCGATATGCTGGTATTGAAGCCCAACGCCGCTGCTAGCGCTTCCGACAGATGGGATGACTTATCATCGGGAAAACGTGACTGAAGGCCACGCTTAACATCGCGGACGCCAGAAGTCGTTAACGGAATAGCCGCCATAATCACACCTTTACCTGCGGTCGGCGTCCACGGATTACACGCCGACCTGTAAGCAAAGGTCGATCGTAAAATTGATAAGTCCGCTTTAACCCCGTGGAAGGTCCGGCGAGACGGCCAAAACCATATTTGGCTTAGGTAAGCTTCTTGGTCAAGCCTAGGCGTCTGATTGTTACTCGGCCCGAATTTCTCTCAGACTCGTCCGAGTCGAGGCCCGTCGATCCAACCACGAGCTAGACCGCCTTTTAAAAGGGGACAGTCCTGGGTACCAAGGAAATACCATTCGCTATTACAATCATTCGTGCCCTGAACTGCCCGTCCAAAATGATCCTATAGAGCTACCATCAAGTGGACCGAGATGCGGCCTTGACAGACCCGCTAGTTGCAATCCGGAAACGTCCGGCGAACGAAAATAAAGGGCTGACGGCATAATGGCGGCAACGCGCCGATCGTGTTGAAAAGGCGGGCTTGAAATGATGACAGGGAGTTGATGCAATCGTCTTAGGGAGGGTGCGTCCGCGCCGTTGGCATCATGCCTCTCTAGTTGCATCGTGGATCGAGAACCTATAGAGAACAACGCAAGTTGCTAGATGTCTTTATGACGGCAAACAAAGCTGTCGGGATGGGTGTGCTGCGCCCTGTCGTTCCGATCCGGTAACACGTTACATGAAACGGTCCGGGTCGGACCCGCGAGGCAATTAGGTGAGCGATTTTAGAGGGGCCCGGGGATCCAACACCGGCGATGACTATCATGAGCTCTGGGCGGCCCGGCATGCACTGCGGCTTCTGGATGATCGCGATCCGCTACAGGCGCTAACGGTTGAGGGAATCGTACCTGCCGACGAGGCCAGCGCTTCGGACGCGACTTGGGACGGCGTCGATTGCGGGCTCTACGAAGGCGGGCGCAATGCGCGCGACGCAAGTCAGATCGTATTGGAGCAGCTCAAATATTCTGCCGCAAATCCGCAAAGCTCTTGGACCGTAGCGCGATTGGTCCAGGGTGAAAAGCGCGAGGACAGTGTGCTACACCGGCTGGCTCGAGCCTGGTCTGGTATTCAGGCGCTGGGACCAGGCGGTCCGGTCAGAGTGTCACTCGTTACAAACCAACCTATCGCGTCTGCGACGACCGCCGCAACGGCGGCCATCTCCGCAGGCGGTATAGTCGTGCCTAAAACGCGGCCTGTCAAAGAAGCGCAGGATGCTACAAAGCTGGCCTACGCGGCCGGACTCGCGAAAAAGACATTGCCCACCTTTGCAAGTGCGCTTGAGTTCAGGGGCGGCACCGGCTCGCGCTTCGCAATCGAAGAGCAACTGCTGGCCGACATGGCAGCATGGTCTGATCTCGAACTACAAAAAACAGTCGCTGATCTACGACAATTCATACGACATCGGATGCGGCCCGAATTTAAGGGAGAGATCATCACCAAGGAGTCAGTTCTACTCGGCCTCGGCGTATCGAGCATGGGCGCGCTGTTTCCCTGCCCGCCGGTGCTCAAGCGAATTGCAGACCCGATTTTGCGCACCAGTGTCGCCGAAGCGGTCGACCGTATCCTAGCTGGTGAACAGCATATTTGCCTCCACGGACCCGGCGGCATTGGCAAAACAACCGCGCTCCAGCAGATCGAGGCAGCGCTGCCGGCTAATTCCATCATGGTAACCTTCGACTGCTATGGCGGCGGCACTTTCATGGATGCTGGCGCGCTGCGACATCGGCCTGACGACGCCTTTTTGCAGCTGTCGAACGAACTCGCGACCCGATTGCGGATGCCGATCTTATTGGGGCGTCATCAGATCGCAGACCCCGCACGCCATTTTCTAAATCGGCTGCGCCACGCATCCCAGGCGTATGGGGCTGAATATCCGGACGCTCTGATCGTCATTGCGGTAGACGCTGCTGACAACGCCGTGACCGCGGCTGCGTCCCGCAAACCAGCCGAGGCCTGCTTTGTGCAGGATTTTGTCACGCTTGGCGAATTGCCTGCTAATGTGCGGTTCGTCGTCACCGCACGAACTGGACGGCTAGCTGAGATCGCACTTCCGCGCAGCTTCGGTACAACTGAGATTCGGCCATTCACGCGCGAAGAAACAGAAACCCACGTCCGCCGGACTTGGGATGCTCCAGCCGACTGGCTCGACGCTTTTCACCGGCTGACCGCAGGCGTGCCACGCGTCCAGACTTACGCAATGGATCTGGGTGATGCCCATCCGGAAAACGCAATCGAACGTCTTCTACCAGGCGGCCGGACGCTCGACCAAGTATTCCGGGAGCAGTTTGAGCGCGCACTTATTAAGGGCGGCAGTCCTTCCGATGTCGCGAAGTTCTGCGCCGGGCTGATCGCGCTGGCTCGGCCTGTCCCGCTATCGGACTTGGCGGCGGTTCTCGACACTCCAGAGCCCGCACTGGTCGATATCTGCGCCGATATGGCGCCAGCGATTCGGCTCGAGGAGGACAGGGTTAGCTTCGCTGACGAAGACTTCGAGCATTTCGTGCGCCAAGAAAGCATCCCGGCGCTCGACCACGTTACCGCTGCTGCCGCTGCCTGGCTCTTGGCACGTTGTGAGACTGACGCTTATGCGGCGCAGCATGTCGCTGGCGCCTTGGTCGTGGCTGGCAAGGGCGCTGAGCTGCTTGACCTTGTCGAGGGTGAGCCATCGCCAGCCATCATCTCCGATCCGGTGCAGCGCCGCGAGGCCGAGCTCACCCGCCTCCGGCTCGCCATCTCGGTTTGCCGAAACGCCGGCGACACCGCGCGTGCAATGCGGTTTGTCCTAATAGGGGGAGAAGGGCTCAAGACCGAGCGGGCATTGCGCGAACTGCTCAAGGACAACCCCGATCTCGCCGTCCGCTTCGCGCCCGAAACGGCAGGTCGACTAATCCTGACCGATCCGGAGCAGGTCGGCCATCACGGCGCTTTTTTGCTCCACAAGCAGGTGATCGATGCCGCGGCAGGAGACCGTATCTCGCTGCGTGAGGGGCGGCGTCTAATCGTGGCTTGGATGGCAGCGCGTAAGGAACGGATTCAGGGTTCCTTACGCTCCGAATGGCGGCTTGAGGTGGCAGATGTTGCGGCGAGCGTAGAGGCAGCCTTCCGCGCGGGCGGTCCCGAAAAGGGCCTTGCTTCACTCTGGCGATGGACACCACGGCGAATCCGCATTGAGGTTGCCAAGATTCTCGTGCCCAGAATCCTCGCGCAGGGAGAGGGCAATCTCTTGGAGGCTATCCTCGACACGAACCACCTGAAGCCTTGGGAAGCATTGTTCCTGCTGGTCCCGATGGCAATGGCGGGTATGCCGGTGGACCGAGCATTGCTCGCGGAGGGGCTGACCGGAATTCGCAAGCGCCGCTTAAATCTTACTCGTTTCATGTCCGCTTCGGTGCATGCAGAGGGGCTTCGAGCTTCGATCGTCGACACTGCGATGGCCGCTTGCGAGCTGCTCGCGACCGATGAAGCTGCAGCTCCGCTAGTCGACGATTTTCTCAATGAAGTGCTGCGGCCCGGCAACCGCCAAATCGCGGGCCATTCAACAGGCGGGACGCCCCGCCTCGACCTATTATTCCGCGCGCACGCGCTACGAGCGGCGCGGAGCGGCCAGATACCCGATGCGACAACACTTTACGAGCCGCGACCAGAACCGACCGACAAGGAGCAGCGCCGCCGCCGCGTCGGTTACGAGGACGATGCGGACCGTAAACTCCGCGAGCTTACGGCGTCCCGCTACCCTGCCTATGCGGCAGCAGCAATGGGTCTGGCCGGGAGGGTAGCACCAGACGCTCTTGAAACGATGCTGGCGGCCGCCGTGAAGCGGCGCGAGGACGATCAGTGGCGTTTCTCTCGCGAACTTGGCGGTGGCGCGCTCGCAATGGCATCTGCACGGTCGATGATGGTATTGCTCGCCTGCGGTATCGATCCTCAGATGCTTGCCGGTATGGCCCGCCGCATGCACGGGCGCTGGGGAACGGCTGACCTAAATCCGGATTTGGAATTTGCCGAGCGGTTGGCGCTGTGCTCAGCACTCCATAGTACGATAGTCACCGAAATTGACGCCTCAGTGTCAGAGATTCGCGGTCGGCGCATGGGAGCAGAGGAAAAATCAAAGGCGCTGGTTGCTTACGCCCGCCAGCTACTACCGATCAGCCCCGGCGACGCTAACGCGGTATTTCATGACGCAGTCGAGGCGGCGAGCCAACTCGACCGCGAGATCATGGCACAACTCCGCCTGCTCGGCGTGTTGTTTAAGCGAGGGCTGCCAGCCGTTGGCGACAAAAGAGCGGCTGCTCGAGATTTATCCGAAGCGCTTGCCGATGCCGCGATCCGCCTTGATGGTGAAGCGGAGCTGCCTTGGGACGAGGTAATGAATGTCCTCGCCGCCCTAGACCTCCCCCTAGCCCTAGCGAACGCGGCAAAATGGGAAGACGCCGACTTGGCGGGTTTCCGACACACACTGGCGCCGGTGTTGAAATCCGGCCTCGACACTGGCGGGCTCAATTCGGCCGAGGCGATGGCTCTAGAACTGCTCCTTCACGGCGACCATGGCGTGATCAGCACCGCGCTGGATCAGCGCGCTCGCGACATGCTTGAGGGATCGTTTTTGGAAGAAGCCGCCTGGGATGCTCTAATCCGTCACAACCACCGGAGCAATGATACATTGGCCCGGCGTATCGCCGAGACGAAGGCCAACGGGCATTGGGCAAAGGCGCTTGTCGAACGCGAGAATTTTCTCGCTCAGCTGCCGAAGGAGGAGCCAGTCTCGGCTGGGCATCGACGGGGACCACATTCGACGCCTGAACAGACCGCACCCGTAAGGCCTGTCTGGACCCGAGATATACTGCTCAATCCGGAAGCTTTTGGCGAGGTGCTGGCGGCTACGTTGGAAGAAATGCGAGCCGCGCAGCACTACATCTCCGCCACCGAAATTATTGGCTGGGCAGCCGACAGCGTTGAGATGCGCGACCGCGTCGCCTTTCTCAACATGCTACGCAACTTGAAGGCCGGCGTTTCCGGCGAAGTGACCGAAAAGCTACTTGCCTTGGTCGAGCAATGGTATTCACCAGCGCTGCGCAGTTGGGCCGCAACAGCGCTACCAGAAGTGATTGCCGCGCGGCTGCCGGACTTTATTCGCTACATTGCGCATGGTGAAACCTCGCTTCCGCGCGCCCTCGAACGGACAGGCCTAAACTCGACGCAGATCGTCGACCTTCTGTTGCGCAGCGTCGAGTTACATGGGCAAGCGCTTGGCGGCGACCAAATATTTGCCATGTCCGGGTTGATCGGTGAGCACCTCGATCCCTTTTCGGCGGGGCGCCTCGGCGAATGGTATGCGCGTCGTCTTGCCGATCGTATCGAGCCAAATGACCGCGACCAGATCTGGTTAGAAGCTGAAGTTCCTGCGGCGGTGACGACGGCGGTTGCGCGATTGCTCTATGCCTGCATGGGCGATTACGACGTACGGGTACGCTGGCGTGCCGCGCATGCGGTACGGCGACTGGCGCGGCTCGGTGCAGCACCGGTGCTGAACGCCTTCATCGCAGAATATGGGCGGCGCGAAGAGAAACTGTTTCGCTCGCCACACCTAGATTTTTACTGGATTGCTGCGCGCCTTTGGTTCGTAATCGCGTGGGATCGGATCGTCGGCGAGGTACCGCAGTTTGGAGTCTTGGCTGGACCGAAGCTGTTGTCGATCGCACGCGATGAAGATTTCCCGCATCTTCTTGTCCAATCGTTCGCGAGGGACGCCTGCCTGAAGTTATTGGCGGCCGGGCAGCTTGCCCTTGAGCCAAGCGCTATCAGGGAACTCGAGGGCGTCGCCCGGTCGCACCTTCTACCCCAGCCCGTTCCGAAAGGTCGCCCCCACGGCAGGCGTGGCCATGCGAGTGATGAGGGACGCCGCTTCCACTTCGATCCTATGGATTCGATTCCCTATTGGTATGATCCCATGCTCGACGCCTTTGCCGATGTCTCCCAGGATCAGTTGCTCGCTACTGCCGAACATTGGATTATTGATCGCTGGGGCTACCCTGGCGACATTCGTCGGTTTGAAGCCGAGCGGCGGCGTCACCGATTCTCAGACCGTGACTGGTCGCTAACAAGTAACCGGCACGGCTCAAATCCGACGCTTGAACGGCTTAACACCCATCTCGAATGGCATGGCTTGTGGTGCGCCGTTGGTGAGTTGATTCGCACCGAGCCGTTGATCGCCGAGGAGCATTTCGAATGGGATGCGCTCCCCAGGAGAATCGCACGAGAGATGCTCTCTGGCCCGCCGCTCTGGTCTGCTGATCTGCGCGAGCCAGTGCCGCTCCGGCCCGACTTCTGGAACGAGCCGCGGGAACCACTGGCCGAGTGGGTAACAATGGTGCGCGAGGAGCGCATGCGCAAAGAGCTCCTACCGGCTGATCGCCCGGGCTATGTCGTTGTCGGAGGCAGCTGGCACGTTCGGACGTACGACCGGATTGAGAATGTCTCTTGCTCGAGCGCCCTCGTCGACCCGACACTTTCGGCGTCGCTCTTGCGAGCAGTACAGACAATGGACAGCGCTTGGGACTACGGCATCCCAAGAGAGGGTGAGGAGGATGATCTAGATCCTGAAAAGGGGCCGTATCAGATGATACCTTGGCTACGGACCCCTAATTCGGATGGCGGTGTCGATAATCAAGATGTGCTACGTGGCAATGCGAGCCTGATCAACTGGCAACCCGGCCGGCGAGTGCGCGAGGCGTGTGCCCTGCATCGCGATCCCTCTGGGGCGCCCTTGTGGACTGCGCCAAGCCGACCTCCGATGTTTCGCTATGAGGTCTGGGGCGAGCACGACCGCGACGATGATCGCTATAGTATGAACTTAGCGGTGGCGGGCTGTAGATTACTCGTGGAACAGGCCCAATTGCAGGAGTTTCTCGCTCGCGAAGGGCTCGAGCTGATGGTTGAGGTGGAGGTCAGACGTGAAGGACGCGAAAATCGACGAAGCTATGACCCGGAAGACGATACGCCCGATTCGCCCTACGACCGAGTCTACCGGCTCGACAGCGCAGGCAGAATCCACGCCGCCGAAGGATGTATTGGAGCTTGGACAGGTGATTGTCCGCCAGCTTGAGCTCGATCGGCGCGGCGAACTCCCTTCGCGTTGGATGGCGCACCATCTAGCTGAGCTGATTACGACAGCCAAAACCGCAGAGGGAGAAGTAAAGCAGCAGGCACAGGATCGCGCTTCCGAGCTCATCTTGAAACTGTGGACGAACCGGCGTGCTCTGCCGACGCCGGCTGATCCGCTGCATGGCCATCTCGCAGCAATTAAGGTCTTGGGCACGATGTTGCCGGCTGCGGACCCTTGGCGCCGTTTTCGGCGTAACGGCGACGATGAACTTCTGGGAGACATGTTCAGCGCGCTGGTACAACTGGTGATGGGTGGGCTGATGCTCACCCGCGGTGAAGACATGCGTAAAATCGAGGACGCGGAATGGGATGCGCTCTCCGAGGAAGAGAAATTCTTGATTGAGATTCTCAACCGCTGGCAAGACTTTTTCGTGAAAGCAGAACCCAAGGAAATGTCGCTCGAAGCTTTCTACATGGATTTTCTAAAAGCCGACGCCGAAGGCGAAGTCGCTGGTGTGGATCCTGAGGAACCTCATCCAGAGCTAGATCCAGAGCGAGAACAGCGGGCTGCCATTTTGGCGCACGTTGAAACATTCCAGGTACGGTTGGCCGACCTAGTTCAGCGATGGCGTACGGCCGGTGGATTGGACGGTCCCGAACGTGCCCTCGACGACGACGAAGAGGCGTAATCGGTCTCGAAGGACATCGTCACCTGGACGGCAGACGCAAGTAAACGAATATCTGGCTTGCCGGCAAAAGATGCGTAGTCTGTGGAATGGGGTGCGCATTCAGCCGCCGGCACTGGGGCCATCAGTTATCGCTTCAGGCAGTACGCTCCCCATTCGTCCATCAGCTTTCGCCTCTTCGCTAGGAGGTTTCCACGCCGGTACGCGGCTTCCGTCTTGTCCTTGACCCTGTGGGCCAAAGCCGCCTCTGCGATTTCGCTGGGGTGATTGGTTTCCTCGCTGACCCAGTCCCGGAAAGCCGAGCGAAATCCGTGGGCGGTCACGTCCTCCTTCATCTCGCGAAGCAATTTCGTGAGCGTCATGTCGCTCATCGGTGCGTCACCTCTGGCTCCAGGGAACACAAGCGAACGCGATCCGATCCGCAGTTCCCGGCATCGCTCCAAGATCGCAAGCGCCGGTGCGGACAAGGGAATGACATGCTCGCGTGCCGCCTTCATGCGCGCAGCCGGGATGGTCCACAGCTTCTCCTCCAGGTCGAATTCTTCCCACGCCGCGCCTCGGACCTCGCCTGATCGCACGGCAGTCAGGATGGCAAAGCGTAGCGCGAACCGGCTGAAGGATTCCCGCTCCGTGAGCCTCACCATGAAAGCGGGCACCTTCGCATAGGCCATGGCTGCGAAATGCCCCTCCTTCTTGGGCTGTCGCGGAAGCCCCTTGGTGATCGCACGCATAGGCGCTTCAGTCTCGCGATAGCCCGAGGCGTAAGCCCAATCGAGAACGGTGCCGATCCGCTGCCGGACCCGTCGCGCCGTTTCGGGCTTGGCGAGCCAGATATCCGACAGCACGTTCCGGATCATGGGCCCTGTAATCTCATGAACCTGCACATGGCCGATCTGCGGGAACACATAAGTCTCGAGCGTTTGGAGCCACTGCTTCTCGTGCTTCTCGTTCCGCCATGTCTTGCTGTGCGCGGCGATCACCCTGGCCGCCGCCTGCCGGAATGTGGGAATGCCCTGCGCCTTGCGCCGCTCGAATATCGGATCCAGCCCGAGTTCGACCCAGGTGCGGATTTCTCGTGCCCGTTCCCGGGCTGTCGCCAGCGAGACTTTGGACGCGCTGCCCAGGCCAAAGTCGCGCCTGTTGCCATTCTTCTGGACCCGGCACATCCAGCTCTTGCCGCCGCTAGGCTGAATCACAAGAAACAGGCCGTCGCCATCGCCGAGCCGCCCAGGGCGTGTTGCTGCCTTCACAGCGGTAGCGGAGAGCTTTCCCATGCCACCAAATCTCCCACATTCTTTCCCACATTTCCAATCGGTCACCGGTGGACTGGCAGGGATGAACGTGGATGCGAATCACGCTTAAAGCCGCAGAAAAGCTGGGCTTTAGTGATTCGGAACGGATGTGAAAGGACAGGGTGGTGGCGGAGCGGGAGTCCGCAGTCCGCCATACTCACTCATTCTCAGCAATTATCGAAGTCTATATATAATAATGACTTATATAAAACCCGTTCTCAGATATGCTCGATCAACATTGCCCATTCCCAAAATTTATGTGGGGCGATATGTGGGACGCGAATGTTGGACGGGATGTTGGTTTTATGAGTGGATTCAAACCCACAGGCACACACAGAGAAAAGCGCCTCACCGCTGCTACGGTAAGAACCGTCACGAAGACAGGACTCCACGCGGACGGCAACGGGCTGTACCTGAAAGTTGATTCCAATGGATCGAAGCGCTGGATACAGCGCGTCGTCATCAACGGAAAGCGCCGAGACATAGGTTTGGGATCAGCTTCCCTAATAAGCCTCTCAGAAGCCCGCGAAGCAGCCCTAGAAAACAGGAAGAGCGCGAGGGCGGGTGAAGACCCACTTGCGGTCAAGAGGCTCTCACAGGCCGTCCTAACGTTTAAGGAAGCCGCCGAACAGGTCCATGGGCTTAACAAGCCGACATGGCGCAATGAGAAACATGGCGACCAGTGGATCAATACGTTAGAAAAGTTCGCTTACCCGTTCATCGGGACAAAGCGCATAAGCACTATCACCAGCGCCGATGTGTTGTCTGCCCTGTCCCCTATCTGGAACACTCATCCTGAAACGGCGCGGCGCGTCAAACAGCGTATCGGAACGGTAATGAAGTGGGCGGTGGCAAAAGGCTGGCGCACCGACAATCCTGCCGACGCCATAGGGCAGGCATTGCCAAAGCATGACCGATCAAAGGTCAAGCATCGGACGGCTTTGCCCTATGATCAAGTAGCCGATGCCATCTGCAAGGTTCGTGGCAGCGAAGCGGGCTTGGCAACAAAGCTGGCCTTTGAATTTCTGGTACTGACTGCGACCCGATCCGGGGAGACACGCGAAGCTGTATGGAGTGAATTTGACCTGGATAAAAAGGTCTGGACGATCCCGGCAAGCCGCATGAAGGCTAAGAAGCCTCATAGAGTGCCGCTGACGGACAGGTGCATGGCGATCCTAAAGGAAGCCAAGCCCCTTAAGCAGGATAATTCCGACTTGGTGTTTCCCGGTACACGCGCCGGTAAACCCCTTTCTGATATGACGCTTTCCAAGTTGATGAAGGAGTTGGAGATACCAGCCGTGCCGCACGGCTTCCGTTCATCTTTCAGGGATTGGGCAGGCGAACAGACGCACCATCCACGCGAAGTGATCGAATTTGCTTTGGCGCACGTTATTAGGGACAAAGCCGAGGCCGCATATGCCCGATCCGACCTATTTGAGAAACGCCGGGCGCTTATGGCAGATTGGTCAGAATATATAATCTAAGATTATTGGATGATGTTCTAACAACCGTATCAAGTGTTTAAGAAACATAATAGTAATCGTGATAGTAAAACGTTAATAACGGCTCATTTTTTACTTGCGAGGCAGTTCCGGCGATCCCATATACCGCCTCCCAAGCAAAGGAGGCGCACAATGGAAGACGAAAGATATTTGCGGCGCACGGAAGTAGAGGCGCTGACAGCCCTGTCTAGGGCGTCGATTTATCGCATGATGGCTGAGGGACGGTTCGTTCGACCCTACCGCATTGGAAAGAGCGCTGTTCGCTGGCGATATTCCGAAGTCCAAGCGTGGCTTGCCGCCCGTCCGCGATCCGCCCGAGGTTGGCTTTTAAGCCGCTTGTTTCACGCTACCGGGAAATTTAGACAAAGAGGATAAAGGCATGAGTCTTGGACATCAAATCGTAGCGAAGTATAACCGCAAGATTCTCCATGGCAGAAACGTGGCTGCTGACGATCTAATAGGTATTTCGAATAAACTGCACGCACTTAGCCATGACAAGTGTCTCACCGATCTTGAACGCCTAGACGTTGCAGACGCGAATACTATAATAGAGAAGGTAATAAAGCGCATTAAGCCGGTTAGGGAGCTTCCATAACGAAAGTGCCGCTACACTGCTGATCGCAGGTGATCGCGCTGTACGGGCCTTCTGAGGGCAATTTAGAGCATGCTCATAGATGGGGAGGGCTGGTGATTGCTGTCGCCGCCCTTCAACTGGTACAGCATGTCTGAAAGGGGTGTTTAGCCGAATGGCAGCTTACAGCGGCTGGAAGTGTGAGCCGGACACTTTCTCAAGCGAGAGGATTGGCACCAACGAGCCCTCCGCCGGGGTGCCACAATTTCGTGCAGACGTCCATTCACGAAAACGGCTTTAGGATCGCAACCTGAGACGTGGTATGTTGGCGCATCCCGGCTTCGACTCCGTCCATGGCCGCCGTGACTGAGAGACTATCGCGCTCCCGCCCGACGAGGAGAGTGACATGTCCACCTCACCAAACACACCGTTCCAATTGCCATTGCAGCAAACTGTCCTGCATGCTCGAGTCGAGCAGCTAGGACTCGCACTGGGTGCGGCGCGAGAACGAACGCTTCGTGCTGGTCTCATACTGGTGCCGGGAGAAATTAGCCCGAACACGGCTATCGACAGATGGGAAAATGAAGGCGGCAGTCCTTCCGATGTCACCACGCCGCGAAGTACGAAAATATTCCGGTTCAGCGCTGATCTCTGCCGTGATGACACCTTAGCCCGCGCGGTCATCATGAACGCGTCACTTATTCTTATTGCAGCAACTATTCTCATCCTGATGTACGATTGAGGTCGGAAAGATGGAAATCGGCCAAGAAACCAACAATTGTCCAACAGCAAATAACCTGGATCTCGCGGCCATGATCATCAAGGCTCAGTCTGGCCTGGCCAGTACGCCCAACAGAACTCAAAAGCATCTTCGGACTCTTGAAGGGCTGCTCACCAGTGCGCGTGACCAAGTAGCGCGCGGCGAACTTCTGACTCATTCCGACGTGCGTCGGCTCAACAAGGCTTTCGGCGACGTGGCGGCACCTTAGAAACGCTGGGCTAATCACCCGGCTTGTCCGGTCCGCAGAACGAAACCGAGGTTCAGCGGTGTCCGGCTCCGAAATTGTAACTCTACTCAAATGGATATGGAATATGTCTGATGCGCAAGGAGGTCAAAGGCGCTTTAGCGCCTTTCGATCGGCAGCCGAAGAAGTAGGAATGGCTAACGAACGAAACGCGGCAGCAGAACCCCGTTCGAAATACGTGGTTCGGCAGAAGGCTGCATTACAAAGCGCTTCGCAGAAGTGTGACCAAAGGAATGTCATCGCTATGAATAATGAAAACACTGATCTGGAACGCCGGGTACTTGCCCATGAACGCATATTGCGGGCCTTGATCCGTCATATCGCAGAAGAGCAGCCCGACATTCTGATACGCCTCAAACAAACATTCGGGCAAGGTCATGTCCTCGGGGAGCATGAACAGGATTATGTGACCACGCAGCAATATGGTGATCAATTCATCAGGGCGATTGAGCTGGCGATAGCGCGACAGGCTGACACGGTGTAAAGCCGCGCGAAAGACCCCGCACTGAAAATGTTCTCGCTTACCAGACAGTACAGCCGTGTGGGCTCTTCGCTCGCCTTACCTCGAGATGCCACCGCCCTCGTTCTCCCATTCGTCAAGAGCAGTAGCGAGTTCATCTCTCCTCCCCCGGCTCCACCAGGGCTGATCGTCCAGCTTGTGGTCCGCAGCGCTTGCCAGCGGACGCCCGTGGCGTCCGGCCAGCCAAATCCGGGCAGCGACGATTTTCTCATAGCCGAAGATCGATCCGGCATTGGCTATTCCAGCAGCAGCGCGGAAGACATAGTCTGCCCATTCGGCAGGTCCGGCCTTGTTTTTAGTATCGGTAATCATGATGAACTCCGCGTCAGCAAGCGGGAGCGCAAAGGTCTCTCAGTCACGGGATGCTTGCGACTAGAACCGGGTGATAGTGCATCTTATCATAGTTGAACGAACCAGAAGAGTCCTGTTTTACCCCCATTGCGTCGAGCGCGGATGTACGACCGCAACTGGCCTGCCGCACCGCTGTCTTCGGCGTCAACAAGTGGTCGCTTCATGCCTTTCCCGCGTCCAAGCGTGAGGATCGGCATTCGTACGGCGATCCCTGATCCAACAGTCGGTCAAACCATCCAGATTGTATTTCAAACCCAGCATTTCCGGCATTGGCGAACTGTCAGTGTGTTAAAAGGATGACACACCTTAACGTGTACCGGGCGTGATTTAACACAGAATCGTAGTATTCCATAAATAACCCTATAAGTTAAATAAACTTACGGACAAATGGATTATCTAAGTACAGGCTTTATGTAGTTAATAAGGCAATTAGGTCGATATATAATAAGCAATCTTCTAGCGGTTGTGACCCCATAAGATCGGTCTATCCCCGCGTTCGTACTCATTGAATGCGAGGATACACATGGATTTAATACAACTGCGCTTCGATTTCATGGATGACGGTGACCCTCTTCCTACACCCTTAAATGACAAACCGCTTGCTGATGTAGGGCCATGCGATCACCGGCAAAGGGAGCCCGCAGTCCTGATGCCTAATGCACCGGAGCAAGCCCCCTTTCGTGAAGAGGCTTAACCTTTCGATCACAGTGCGATTGCGTCCATCGAAAGCGCTTCACGTTTGTATTATAAATTTAAACCGGTTTGAATATGTCAGTTATACAACCCAATTATACAGATTTCATAACCTATAAACTCTTCAAGAAATGCTTACCTAAGGTTCTATCTATAGATGAAGCCATGGATAAGGCTTCCCATCTATCTTTCTTATTGAAACCTATTTCTATTGAAGCAAAGGCTCTTGTAGGAATCCTTATTGAATTCTCTAAGCCAGACATGGGTAGGCGGAATAAGCTTCCCCATCAATTTATCAACGCCATGGAATTGACGATTCCCATGTTGATTAAGGCGGCAGGGGAGGAAGATGGGGGCTTTCTGTACCGCTCTATGGCTACCGGGAGCTTCAAGGCGGGAGCGTTCGGTAATGACACCGCCACTGGAAAAGCGGTAGGTCATCGTGCCTTTACGAACGTGGTCAATGGTCTGCGGCGGGAAGGATTCTTGGAGGTCATCCCCGGCTATATAGAATGTACTGCAGTGGCTTTCGGGCAGGGGATGGCAACCCGATTCAGGGCTACTGAAAAGCTGATCGACCTTGCAAAAGGCTATAATATATTCCCCGAATTATGGTCCTATCATTTCGCCCCGGCGCGAAGGCCGTCAACGGTTTCCGATCCGATCATGTTGAAGGCAACCAGTGGTAAGGAGTGGGATAAAGACAAGGGTACGCGCAAGCGCAAAGGGGAAACCCTGCTGGTCGATTACAGCCTACCCAACGTCGCGGCATATGCCGATGCAATCAACCGCCTGAACGCCTATTTCGCCAAACAGGATATCCAGCCCGCCCATCTGCATCATCGCTTCGTTCGGGTCTTTGGTGAAGGCGACAAAGCTGGTGTCGATTTCAGCAAGGGTGGTCGTCTTTACAGCCATGGCATCGGCAAGGGTTATCAGAACGTCAAAAAGCATATCCGTAGGGCCATGACGATCAGCGGCGAAGCTATTGCGGAGGTCGATCTACGGGCAAGCTATCTGACGATCTTGCACCAGCGTATGGGGGTGCCGCTGCCAATGACCGATCCCTATGACATGCCGGGCGTACCGCGCGGCATTGTGAAAATGTGGGTATCGATTACCCTTGGCAATGGGGGCTTTCATAAACGCTGGCCCGATGAGTCCAAGGCAAAATACAAGGCCGAAACAAACGGCGGCGATCTACAGGCGGATCATCCTATCGGGAAAACTCAGCGGAAGATATTGGAACACCTGCCTCTGTTGGAGGAATGGGCAAAAAACCCGGTAGGTTGGGGTGACTTGCAAATCATCGAAAGTACCGCCGTCATCGATGCGGTAATGACGCTCGCATTTGGCCACGACATACCGGCGCTGCCCCTACATGACGCCCTGATGGTGCCGGAATCGAAGGCGGACATTGCGGCGCGTTGCTTGTTTGACAGCTTCTATAAGCATGTCGGTATCCGCCCGCATATTACAATCAGTACACATAGGAAGGGCGTTGGACATGGGGTGCATTGAAGGGAGGTGTGAGCTTTCCTGTTAATCGGGGTCCGAAGTGTGCATGGACCGGAGAAGGCGAAAGGCAAATTTTGTAAGACTTCGCCCCTCCTTCATTCGTCATCCTTCGGTTATGGTCAGTGGCACTGCCTCTCCCATCGCCTTCATGCAATCATTCCTGGCCCTGATTGCCGCTATCATGGCGTCGGTATCATCGTTGCTATCGATGAAGGTTTGCCCATTGATCCATACAAAGGGCTGATAACCAACATAGGCCCCAAAACTATTGCGACCCAATATCTGCCCATACATGCAGCGCCCCTTGGAACTGACAGTAAGGTCTTTGAACTTAACGGAAGTAGGGTCTTTCATGGCGTCCCTAGCGCTCGCCATTGCCCGTTGGGCAAATTCCTGATCGGGGTTGGCAGGCTTCGTAAGGCTCAGCATGTCATTGGCGTACAGGACGACAATAAGGATGCCGATGAAGGGCGCAGCAACGCAGCCCCATTTTACTGCCGCTTCCGTCCTCGGCATATCATTTACAGGTTCGGTCATCCTTTAGCGCCGCTGGCTACAGGATGGCAGATCAGATTGGCTTGAAGCTGTAGGCTGAACGGGTCCACATATTCGTCGTCAATATCGCAACCGCTGGTGAGACGGGCGACTTCCCTGTTCCAGTCCCTCACGATCGATCCGCGCTTACGACCAAACATCGTGGGAATATGATAAACTGTGATCTTGTCGCCGTAGTTGCGGACCTCGAATGTTTCGCCGTTGTGCTGTAGCTTATGTTTCTTCCCATCTGCCGGGACCAGCATGGGTCGAACGCTTGGTTCCTGCGCTGCCACCATGAGCGCGACTGCTGTTAGGATCATTTTGCCCCCGTACAAAGTTGGAGGCGACCCGGACGTAAGCCGGGCATGGTAATCCCTGGTCGTGGACAAGGGCGCGGACACCTTTAAGCTAAAAGCTCTGGACATACGCGCCCGCTGCCCGGCCACATTTCTGTGACCGGCCACGAACAACAAGGAGATTACCAGCCTCCACAGCCGGGACTCACCGGACTGCCTTATCGTCATGACAAACCATGGCGGCGACGTAAATCCCCCTTAGTATTTACCGCTTCCAAACCCTTGCAGCCTTAACCAGCGCGGCAATGCTGGTGATGATCGCCGCCACTCCCATCAAAACTGATCCATCAAGATTCATCATTGCCGACTCCATTCTTGCTGGCTATGTTCCTGATATGTTCTCTTCTGTGCCGTGTAGGAAAGGAGATTCTTTGTCGTGGGGATCGTGTTTCAACGTCCGATAGATTGAACCTAGCCCACTCTGACCCTAAGCCGGGTAGTCGATCGAACGGCTGCTGGTTGGGGTCTCATGGAAAATATGCTTGTTCGTTTGCTGCCGCGAAGAAGGTACGGTGTTCTTCTGCGATACGGCGCAACAGGCATCATTGTTGGCATTGCTACCTTACTCCGATACTCCATGGATGAACTGCTTGGCGGTTTTCCCCTTCTAATCTTTTTTCCAGCAGTGTTTTTATGCGCTCTGCTGTTCGACAGAGGGTCCGGGTTTTTCGCTACGGTTTTAAGTGCCCTGATAGCTGCTTACTTTTTTATTGAGCCGTATTTTTCTTTCAGGATCAGCTTCCCAAGCGTCGTTGCCGTATTCATCTTCGTAGTCATATGCTTCACTATGGCTGCGGTGACAGAAGCTCTTCGCAAGACGATTGTCAGGCTGGATGAAAGCGAAAAAACCAAAGCGTTATTGTTCGAGGAACTAGCTCATCGAACAAAGAATGACCTTGCCATAATCAGTTCTGCCATCACGCTTCAAAGCAATGCCAGCGACAATCCGGCGGTCCAATCAGCATTAAAGGAAGCTAACGCCCGCGTCTTAGTTGTCGCGAAGGCACAGGAACGCCTCAGGGGCGACAAGGACGGTGGCTTGGTGGACCTCTCCAGCTATATCTCCGCGCTTTGTCAGGGCCTAGGAGACTTGCTGAGGGGAGTGCGCCCTATTGCAGTGCGGGTTAGCTGCACGGCCATCAATGTACCTAGCTCAGTGGCGGTACACGTTGGGCTGATTGTCAACGAACTGGTCACCAACAGCTTGAAATACGCTTATCCCACAGAACGCGGCGGCATCATCACCGTGGAAATTTTCGTGACTGGATCATCACTCGAAGTGAGCGTTGCCGATGACGGCGTAGGCTGTCCCGATGATGTTAAACCCGGCTTGGGCTCGAAGCTGATCCGGTTGCTCGCTAAGCAATTGGGCGGAACGGTGGAGCGGGAGCAAGCTGAACCGGGCTGTAGGGTGCGGGTGAAATTCGATGAAGGCGCATTGCTACCGGCGTGACCATTGGTGATTAGCGCCGGACATACATCAACTCACCTTACGGTTGCCCCTGCATATCGCTAGTGATCGGCCATCGATGAAACCGGGTGGGCGTTCGAGCATTTTCGCGTCTCGATTGACGGGGCTGATTAGATGACATCGCTTAATGACCGGGCATATTATGAGGCCCGACTTGCAAAAAACGCCAGCTTGGCTGAGCGCTCTTCGTCTCCCGAAATACGCAAGATTCATCTCAACTACGTTCGGCTCTACCGCCGTCTGATGGATGCTGCAGAACAACCAATATGAACATAGGCTCTGCCAAGAGCTTGCTGCCCAAGGGACATGCTGCTGATCCATCCTGCTTACCTACCGGCAGATTGCCCGCTCTGCATTGTACCTAGGCCAGACCACAGCGGTTCCGCTGTTCACCATGGCGCAGTTGATTTCTGTATCCTGCTCATTGCGGCAGATAGCCGCTACTCGATTGTAGGTTGTTCCGGTCTGTTCGCATTGTAGGGTTTGTCCACCTGCTAATTGTTCAAGCACAGCGGTCGCGGCAGCGCCGGAAGCAGATGGGCAAGGATGGCCCGGCCTACAGCTTTCGTCGCTCTCTCTTGCTGCCACCGCGTGAAGCCGGACCTTTGTACCATCCGAACAGCGGAGCGTGTCGCCATCGGTTATGCTGCTGACGTTGCAGAGGAAGCGACTAGACGGGGACTGAGTAACGTACGTTTCAGCTTGGCTCGCCCAAATTGGGGCTTCGGACCTTACCGACAAACTACCCCGCTCCGATCTGCTAGGTGGAACGTCATATTTCGAGGTTGTTGGTCGCGACGATGTCACGCTTGAGGCTTGCTCGGGCGGCTTACTGCTGGGCCGGAAGAAAGCAGCGCAGAACGTGACAATGAATAGCAGGACGGCCAGAGCGTAGACCTTTGCAGCGGCGTACTGGCGCTTGCGCTTATAGCGCTGCTTCTGCTGCCATTCCCGGTGGTGGGCGTTTGCCCATGTACGATGCCGTCGCCGATCCCCCATATAACGAGGTATAGCAGCTTTGAAATTTGCCTCTAGCCCTGCTGACAAAGCCTGTTACATTAGTGGCAACGAACGTAGCGACTCATGGAACATATAATGGCACAGGGGAAATTTGTCTCATACCTTCGGGTCAGCAGTTCTAAACAGGGCCGTAGCGGCCTTGGTTTGGAAGCGCAGCGCAAGGCCGTAGCGGATTACCTCAACGGCGGCGCATGGGAGTTGTCCGGGGAATTCGTCGAGGTCGAATCGGGAAAGCTGGACGGTAGGCCGCAGTTGGAAGCTGCTCTGGCAATGTGCGAACTGACCGGCGCAACCCTTGTCGTCGCTAAGCTGGACAGGTTGAGCCGTAACGTGGCCTTCCTCGCAGCACTGCAAGACAGTGGAGCGCGGTTCGTTGCTGCCGACATGCCCGAGGCAAACGAGCTAACGATTCACATTATGGCTGCTGTCGCGCAGGCTGAGCGCAAGGCCATCTCGAAACGTACTAAGGAAGCACTGGCGGCAGCGAAGGCGAGGGGTACCAAACTCGGCGGATCTAGAGGAAATCTAGAAGACCTGAGAAAAGGACCAGCCGTTAGCGCCATGATCAGGTCGAAGGCATCAGCCGAGCGAGCATCGAAAGTTCACCGACATATTCTAATTCTTCAAGCCGCAGGTGTCACCACACTTCGTGGTATCGCTAATAAACTGAATGATGCGGGTATAACTACACCGCGTGGCGGGAGTTGGGGGCCATCACAGGTCAAGCGGATTTTAGAAGCGGCGCAAAAGTAGAGGGCTACAGCAACTGCTTTTTCCGCTGCACGGTCGGCTTCCCGGTGCAGCGGCTATGCGTGTTACTCTAACGGCAGACTGGCAGTGCCGCCGGTTTCAATTAAATCGAAAAACCTCTTGTACAATGCCGATGCACCGCTTGAGCCGGGAGGGAAGTTCTCAGTATTGAAGTCTTGATCCTTCAATTTCGATCGTTTGAAGATACTGAGAAATTCGCCTTTATCGGGAACCGAGGGCTTTGTAGTTAGATGGAGATATGCATCCCTCAGAAAGCGCATAGATGCATTAAAACCGTTTGTACGGGTTAGGATTGCACCTTTGCCGTTCGAGGCCCATGCATCGGGCCAACACTCCTTTATCGCTCCAAAATAGTTTATCAGGATCGCCAGTATCTTATGATCTTCCTTCTGCCGGAAGAACGGATAAAAAATTCGTTTCTCAAAATCTTTGGGTCCCCGATCTGGCCAAACTCCGATCCGCCTGCCGATATCCCGGTCAATAAGCGGATCATTAGTGATGTACGGCAGTATCCCTTTAACAACGGTGGCCTGTGAAAGCGTCTCACCGAACACGCCGTCGGTGGCGGATCCCAAGCGCTTGATCAAACCGTTGAAGGGACTCTCGGGCATGTCATTCAAGTTCACGACTATTTCGTGACTCGTTTTCTCTGGGCTCCTTCCTTTATCTAAGGAAAAGAGATCGTAAACAATGCTCTTATTAACCTTTGTTTGCGCAAGGTTCACCTTCGAGAAGATCATTGCTTGGGTGCCTTCATCGGCACCAACGAAGATGTTTACCGGTAAGTCCCAATCGATAGGGGTGCCTTCAAATGCTTTCAAACGATGCTGCCCATCGATGATCGTGGCTACGCCCCGGAACGGAATTATTATCCTAGGATCCACCGGGTCTTCGTAGGGACGAATGACAAGAAGCTTGCGGCCATCCTTCTCACCGAAGGAAGCGCACCGCTCATCAACTGAAATCACTATAGATGTTGGGAAACAAGCATCCTCAGTGGCAATGTATTTACGGATCTCCTTTACGCGATCTTCCTTTAAAGGTCGCTGAATGCCGAGGAACTCTTTTACGCCATTATTCTCTTTAATCTGTCGGAAGTCAAACTGGCAAATTTCCAGAAGTCTTTGGGCTGAGACTGTGCAACTGTAGAACGTACCTACGTTCTGCGCAACCTCAGTATATTCCAAAGAAAGTGTAGTCTTATCCATGTCGACTAAACTCCCGCCAATCGCTCTGCATTTTATCCGCTTCTCTGCTAAATACCTCTGCTGGATTAGGCGGTGTAATATTCATGTAGAATAGCAGCAAATAATTGATCCAGAGGAAAAGAGCGTAAAACACGTAACTCCATCCAACAATTCTACTATTCAAAATAGTAGAGAATGTGGGATCTACTCCGAGGAAACCTACAATCGGAAAAACCGCGAATGTTCCTATCGTGCCGAAGAACACCCTTGCACCATGGCGCGGTCGATCTCCCTTCACAAACGCAAGCCAAAAAATAGTCCCGAATATACCGTAGGAGAGTAGGTAAATCTGTCCTCTGCCAACAAGCTGACTAGGATCGGCATAGGTGCCATCTGTCTTTTTTGCCGATTCGACCAAAAAAGAGATGAAGAAGGGTAATAACGAGAATATAGCCGTCACTACGACCTCAGACAAAGCCGCCCTATGACCTGCTGGATCACTAAAGTACTTGCGGAACCAGTAAATCATATAACCACCATCAATTCGGTGATCGTAGCGCGTCCAGTAGATTTTCCACTGATTACTGAACTACGCGATACAGAACTCAGCGCACCTAAATCACTGTACAATTCTTTCACGCTGGCATGATCAGCATTAGTAACTATGATAGACGCCCCTCTACGTCGCGCTGAGTCTAAAGCATCTCTTAGTCTTAATTGATCAGACCAACTGAATATCGACTCGTTATACTTCACGAATCCATTTATGTTGTGCTTCACCGTATATGGCGGATCAACAAACAGAAGATCCCCCTCCTGCGCACATTCGATCGTCTTTTCAAAGTCTTGGGCATGTATTTCGGCTTTTTGCAGTATCCTAGATATTGCTCCGAAATCTTCGCCCGGTATGACGATGCTATTTTTAGTGCCTATGGGTACGTTGAACTCGCCCTTACGATTAAGGCGATAAAGACCGTTCCAGCAGGTTCGGTTTAGGTACAGCGTGCGAGCGGCTCGGCCAACTGGGTCCGAAGGTAGCGCTGCCCGCATCGAGTAATAATATTCTTTGGAGTGCTTTTCTTGATGCTCACTCATCGCCAGCCCCATCGCCTCTGGCTCATCCCTAAGAAGGCGGTACAACTCGATGAGATCGGAGTTAATGTCTGAAATTATTGCGCTGTTGGGTTGCAGCGCGAAAAAGCCTGCGCCGCCTCCTAGAAAAGGCTCGATGTACCGGCGAAACGGCGGCAGCTTCTCAATGAAGGAAGAGGTAAAAAGCCAACGCTTTCCACCCGCCCATTTCAAGAATGGTTGCACCTAACGCCCCCCTACGTTTCACCAACCTCGACTCGAAGCGTGCCGTAGTCAAGAAGGATGGAAAGCAGCAAGGCTATGATAGGAAAGTTTTAAAAAATCTTATGTTGGGCGGCTTGTGGGTCTATCGCCGCACAAGGTATTAAAAGACAGCATTTTCAGTAACTTACAGGGAAAGCTGGCGGAGCGGGAGGGATTCGAACCCTCGATACGCTTTTGACGTATACTCACTTTCCAGGCGAGCGCCTTCGACCACTCGGCCACCGCTCCGCATTGCACTGGAGGCGGCTCCCTATCGTGCG
>Ga0157372_10000834_pt1 | contig 33431 bp, 37 predicted proteins | sample C55metaG_FD_115307 | JGI IMG/M metagenome (GOLD analysis project Ga0157372, IMG submission 115307) | Corn rhizosphere microbial communities from Kellogg Biological Station, Michigan, USA - C5-5 metaG | ecosystem: Host-associated > Plants > Roots > Rhizosphere > Soil | place: USA: Michigan...
CACCTCAGAGCTATGCGAAAACCAAGGCATGATGGCAGTTACGCTGCGGGTGATCAAGGAATTGAAAATCACGGGCGTGAGCGAGCAAATTTCAGAAGACTACATTCAGAGGACGGAGAGCGTCTATCGCTCGTATTATGATCCCGCCCTGAAATTCGTCCGGCCAACCAGGCAAATCAGCGACGCCATCGGTTTCGGCGAACTCTTTCCCGAGTTTCTCTCGCTATGGCTGTTCAGTCGCAAACTCCTGACGGATGAAATGATCACCAACCATCTTGACCGGATTCCGGTGTTGTTGCCTTGCAAAGATGCTCCTTATCCAGAGGCCGGCGGCACGGTTCGTCCGATTTTCATCGGGCTCACGAAGGAAGGCAAGGGTTGGGATTATTTCACGGACACATGGCATCCCATGATCAGCAAAGAACACGGCGCCAACTACGCAAACCACAAAATGGATGGCATCTACTACAACGGTGCGAGTTGGATGCGGACTGAGATATGCGGATACGTGGCAGGGAAACTTCATGGATGGACGAAAGCGGACCACGCCATCTCGAACCGGCTATGGGCGGAGATAAATATTTCTCCCGACTACGCCACCAGCCAGGAATATTTAGCTACCGATCCACGCCATCCATTCTTTGGGTACCATCGCGTGTTTGCGTGGAACGCATTTGTATTGCGGGCACTCGAGATGGCGGGGTTGCGCACACCGGAAATGGATCCCGACAATCCAAAACATAGCGCCTGCTGATTCGGCTGCAAATGAACAACGTCGCGGAAGGAACAAATAATGAATAAGAGAACATTCCTAAAGGCTTGCTCGGCTGTACTCACAAGTCGGGTGCTCTCCCCCTTGTTGACGTGGTCCGCCGATCACAAACTAACCAACTGGGCAGGCAACATTGAATACGGTACCGACAAAATCTATTCCGCAAAATCGGTGAAAGACGTCCAAGACTTTGTCAGGAATCGCACGAAGCTTAAGGTGCTCGGTACTCGCCACTGCTTTAATACAATTGCCGACACTACCTCTGAGTTTCTTTCGCTCAAGCCGATGGACCAGGTTGTTAAGTTAGACACAACCGCAAAAACCGCGACCATTGAATCCGGACTGAGCTATGGACAGCTTTGTCCATATCTGGATCGTGGGGGGTGGGCATTGCACAACCTGGCTTCGCTACCGCACATTTCCGTAGCCGGTGCGTGTAGCACGGCAACTCACGGTTCGGGAGAGAAAAACGGGAATCTTTCCACCGCGGTCTCTGCGCTCGAAATGGTCAATGCCAATGGCGACTTGGTGAAATTATCGCGCAGTCAAGATGGGGAAGCTTTTCGTGGCGCTGTGGTCGGGTTGGGAGCAATGGGCGTCATCACAAAATTGACGCTTGATATTCAGCCCCGCTTCATGATGAAGCAATATGTGTATCAAGACCTGCCAATCAGTGAGTTAAAGGAACATTTTGATGCCATAGAGTCGGCGGCTTATAGCGTAAGCCTCTTCACGGATTGGCAAAAGCCGCGCATCAATGAGGTGTGGCTCAAAATTCGCATGCCCAAGCACCCCACTTTCGACGCTCCCGCGGAATTTTATGGAGCCAAACGTGCCACGCGAAACCTTCATCCGATAATCGAGCTCTCCGCCGAAAACTGCACCGAGCAGATGGGTGTGCCTGGTCCCTGGTATGACCGCCTGCCCCACTTTCGCATGGGTTTTATGCCCAGTGCCGGCAAAGAACTTCAGACCGAGTATTTCGTTCCTCGCCGCAATGCGATTGATGCCATTCTCGCCGTCGCTCGGCTACACGACCAAGTGAGTCCACATCTGTTGATTACAGAAATTCGAACCATTGCCGCCGACGATCTCTGGATGAGTCCCTGCTACAAGCAGGAAAGTGTGACTATTCATTTCACGTGGAAGCCCGATTGGCCTTCGGTGCAACGCCTATTGCCAGTTATTGAAAGAGAATTGAGTCCATTTCATGCCCGGCCACACTGGGCAAAATTATTTACGCTCTCTCCTGCAGACATTCACTCCAGATACGAACGCCTGCCGGAATTTATCGAAGCTTGCAAAAGGTATGATCCTCACGGCAGGTTTCGAAACGAGTTTCTAAATAGAAATATCTTCGGCAATAAAAAGTTATCAGCATAAATACGAATTCTTATAGGTCCCGAACGTCGGTCCTAAAACCGGCACATTTCTGGCGCACGGCGACTGATCAAGACTTTGAGCTTTCGGTTACATGGAATTGCGGTCGACTGATCGGCCAGGGACACGCCACAACGGTTATATTCCGGCCAAAACATGCGCTTGAAAGTCGATAGCGTGAAATTCACACTGCCATTATGAATCTGACTACGACCTCAAACGGAAGCGAGGCAACCGTAAGCGAACGGAACAGTTCGCATCGGAGCCGCCAAATCAAATCACTGGCATCGTTATTAATAGTATTTATCGTATTCATCCTTTATACCGGGCAGATGTTTAGGTTGATCTCCCGGTATGCGGTAAATATATTCTTTTCCGACCAGTGGGACTTCAACAATGGGAACCCTCTTCTACAAACACACCCTTTGGCAAAATATTTACTTGGCAGCACGGGCCACACCGTCAGGGGCTGGGTGGGCTCTTCGAGAAAATGGTTTAGCCGCCCTCTGCGCAATGTGGCTGAGGAGAAGACTCTATGGGAATTTCTCTCTTTTCGACATAGTAATCCCGGCAATTTGTGTTCATTCCGGGCCAGTGGGCAACATGGTTTAGTGTTGCGAATTTTGCTCATGGTCCGTTTCCGCTTCTACTCATTCTGCTTTACTGCTTGGCGTGGAGCTCCACCACGCCCTTTGTTAAATATTCGCTGGTGCTTTTCATTAATTTTTTAACCATTTACACAGGATTCGGGCTTTTCCTTGGCGTGCTTACGCCTATTCTGTTGGCGCTTGACTATTGGGCGAGTACACATGGATCTCGCTTGTCCAAAACCTATCTCGCAACTGTTTTTCTTACGTCGGTTGCGTCTCTTGCTTCTTTCTTCATCGATTACAAGATTTGGCCAACCGCAGATTGCTTTTCGTTCCACCCACAGTCGCCAATCTCATACCTGAAGTTCGTTGCGCTCATGTTCGCCAACTTTTTTGGGATAGCGCACTTCCCACTGTCTGCACAATTGATCGGCACGATGATTATGGCCGTACTCCTAGTCGTAGCAGCAACTCTTATCTGGTGGTTGTTGGAAAAGAAGCGCCCGACTTTTGAGCCTCAAGACCGGAACAGGCTGCTCATCATCGTATGCTTGATCGCCTACACCTTGCTTTTCTGCCTAAATACCGCGTATGGACGCCTCTGCCTAGGGCTTCACGCTGCATTGCAGTCGCGTTACGTGATCTACCTTGTGCCAGCCGTACTTGGCTTGTACTTCTTTCTGGTGGGTCTTCGTCACTCAGTGACGCGTAATCTGCTACTGAGTGGCTTCTTGATAGCCGTGGTAGCGGCCTCTCTTCATCGGGATAGGATTGCTATGGGCGTTAATAGGGATATTAAGCAGACGTGGAAGAAATGCTATCTGCAGAGCGAGAATATCACCGAATGTGATAAGGTTGCGGGTTTTCCTATCTATTCACCTTCACCGCAACAGATTCAGCGTTCTCATTTACAATACAAACTGGAATATCTAAAAAAGACCCGGCAGAACTTGTATTTGGACCAATAGGGTCTCCAGCTGAAGCAAACTTATTGAGTGTTAATTGCAGGAACCCGTTGCAGCGGAATTTACTATTCCGAAGCGAGATATCTAACTGTGTTGATTGAATCCGGAACGCATTAGGTTCCACTTCGTCGATGGCCTAGGCTGACGAAGAGTTCACTTAAGCTATTTAAACCCCAGTATAATGTAGCTGAAAAGGGCTGGCGTCAGCGGTGCAACTCCGTCCCTGGGGCCACCATCATTCTGAAGAACTTAGTTCGATGGCCTCGTTACCTTCCGGTCCCCTTTCGTATCGGCATCTAGCACGTGGTGCGAGGATGACGTGGTGCGAGATACAAACGCATACGTCCGCGTGCTTGAAGAACTTATCTTGAATTGTCTTCCAATTCAATCCGCTGTCAGTCCATTTTTGTCTGGCGCGTGCCTGAGATCGCACAAACGTACCCTTATCCGGACAACGCTGAATTCAGGTCGGCGAGGTCCCGCAGCGGTAGAGTTCCGGAAATCTGATTGCGCGCTTCGATCACGATCCTGTGAGCGTCATTTTGTCCTTCCAAGCTGACGCCATAACCTGGCTAAGCTGATCGCGGTACGAAAAGCGAATAGGTTTGCTTTTTGACAAAGTGCAATCTTGTGAGACAGCATGAAGCACTTCTCGGGCTCGGAGGTTGAATGTGAATTCTGAGCTAACTGGAGTTCGCCCTGGAGCCGTCGTAGTTCGGCTTCATAAAATCGTTCGCCGCCCTGAATCGCTTCTAATGCTTTATCTATTACCTGAAGTCCCGCCTCGTTTCGACCATTCGTGAGTTGACGGGTTGCCCGGCCTTTGGTCTCCTTGACGGCGCCTACAAAGCGGGTGCCCCGTTCTTCGCGTAGTTTGCGAAGGGCGGGAGTCGGGAGTGCAGGCGCAAGTTGTTGCTCCAGGTTGCGTCGTAACCAATCCGGTGGTGGATGCAGCATCGCTGCCCACCCTTGCAAAAAACGCAAGGATGGGGCACCCTCGGCTGGAATGGCGCACACGGAAAATCATGAGAGGTGGGCCACCCGCCCTGAAAAGTAACACCGGGTTCACCAACGACGTAGATGATGCAGCAACGAACTCAGCGCACTCGATGAGGATCATCAAAGCATGTTTCCAATGCCAATGATTTCTGCGATCCTTCTGCTAAGCCTGACGCTTAACTCCGTGGGCCAGCAGGTGCAGCAACCGGAGAGCAGCGTGGTCGGCGTTAAAGCACACGTTGTTAAACAAAAATACTGTCGCGGTGATGCCGACGCGTTCACGATCTCGTTCGATGTTGAGATGGTGATCGAGAACTCATCGGAGAAGCCTGTTTATCTTCTGTGGCCCTTAGTTCCGTGGGTTGGTAAGGTCGCTTCTAGCATTAGCGATGCAGAAGCCGGAAAGTTTCTGTACGAGCAATCAGCTAGTCACTATCCGCAGGAGCAAATACACTTCGAGCGGCTGAAGCTCGAACCAGGCAAGAAGGTTTCAAAGAGGGGCGAATACTACTTGATTGCTAGACACGATCCAGCATTCTCGCTGGCCAAATCCGTCTCCGCTGGCAGCTACGGCTTGATTCTCGTGCTCAGACCGGAAGAGGAACCGCCAACCCAACTCCAGGGTCCCGACACTCTCCAGAGCATAACGACGGAACCCTTTTTAGTTCGTGTACCGAGCCACCCGAAACTCGCGATATGTCGGGAGGAGGGGAAGGCAAGGTGATAAAGGTACGATTCGCTGGATTCAGATACGACGACTACCGTCACTTGTGCAGATGACGCACACGGAAGCACGCTGAGTGATCCCACTGGGAAAACGTACACTTGGGATTTTGAAAATCGCTTGAGTTCGGCCTTCGTGGACGGGTGGCCCGGCCTTTGGTCTCCTTGACGGCGCCTACAAAGCGGGTGCCCCGTTCTTCGCGTAGTTTGCGAAGGGCGGGAGTCGGGAATGCAGGCGCAAGTTTGTTGCTCCAGGTTGCGTCGTAACCAATCCGGTAGTGGATGCAGCATCGCTGCCCACCCTTGGGCGGGTGGCCCTGGCTTTGATGTCGCGGGTATCGCCTAGGATCGGGTGCCCCGTCCTTCGCGCAGTTTGCGAAGGGCGGGAATAGAGACTGTTAGCGCCATGCGGCTTATCTTGGGAGGAGGCGACAGTTGCAGTAATAAGCAAAGCCGATTGCCTTAGGTCTTCGGCTGCGCTCAGCAAAGGCTCTTCGCGGCGTTCAAAGGGTGGCGATAGCGGCTGCGAGCTAGCTCCGAGCTTTCCGTTCTACATTGTTTCGCTCTTGCATACCCGGCTGGGATCGTGGCGCGCCGAATCACAAATGGGAAAGCGAATTTCCGACAGCCTTCAGCAGTTGGATCCGGAAGTGTTACAAATCTCAAGCTGCCGGCCGAAACCGTGGAATCGCCTGACCACAATCTCATACAACGACGTGCTGTATGACTTGCATGACACGAAGAAAGGAACCTCACGGAGACAGTTCGTATACGTTTTGCGCAAAAAACCCCTTTCCGGCGTGGTTCGAGGGCTGCACCATTACAGCCCGGACGAGGTTCTGAAGCCGTAATTTGAGAAAACCGTTCCGCCCCTGAAAGTGGGCATTAGACGAGAGCGATAACGTGAAGCCGCGAAAATTTACTTCGACAACCAAAGGACGGACGGAATAGTACCAAGAGGGATCGCCCGTGCCGTTCAAATTGCTGCTTCATCTGACGAAAGACTGTAAAACCTGCCATCTGCTGCACTGTGTGTTGCTGAAGTTACATTCATGCGGATTCGATCTCTTCCGTGCTCACCAGTTTTTTCAAAGACATGGTGCCGAGTTTTCGGCTGCCTGCGAAAAACGCTGTAGATGTTTTGTGACTGTCAAAACATCAGAGTCCAACCAAAAAGACGAGCCCCTTGTCCGTAACCAGGAGGGCGGACACCTGGGGCGAATCGGCAAAATACTGTGCTCAAACTATGACTGACAGGTCAAACTGCACAGAACTCGTGATGGATAGACTGATAAGTCGTAGAAAGTATTGGAAACGCGCAACTTACAGTTGAGAATCCTCCGACTCAAAATCCGCCGGTGCTTAGCACCTTGGGGTTCAACTCCCCCTCCCGGCACCATGATTCCAAAGTAGTTGATGGAGTTGTCGACGCCATCTATGACTGTGTGCCCGTTGACCCTTATGGCTGGACGGGTGCAGCAACTGTCTGTGATCCACAGACAGGGATTGCCACATCTGGTGATCCTTATCAATGCCTGACGGCAGTCGTGAGCCAATCATTATGGAAGAACTGAATTGTGTTCACATTGCTATTTAAAATGCACCCGCGAGACAATTTCTTCACAGATAGTGCGGTCAACCGGGCAATGATAGCTAATCAGATAATGCAGCCCTCCTGGTGAAAACAGTTCGAAGTCTTTGTCTGAATAATTTGGATGGCCATAAGGATAATAGGAATATCCTTGTATCGCCGGCAGACCATCTACGGTGGTTCTGGTCACCTGTACCAAGTCAGTGCTTCGTAGAAGGTCATCGACGTTATGATCGCCTGCAGCAGTGTTTTGGTAGATTGACACGGCTGACGTTTGCGTCTCGGGTTCGCGCTCTCTAAATATCTCGATATCGGTACCTGTCGCGTCAGTTTGCCAGCCGTCGGGCCCAGCTATGCGTATGGGGAGAATGCCCTCGTCAATGTTTTTCCAGCCTTCATGATTTGTGATTCCCGGAACAACCGTCACAGCTGAGCTACTCACGGCATTCTGGGGCACGAAGAGAGATGGTGGAATTGTTAAAACACTAATTTGCGGCACGACCCTGGTTCTTGCTGCGAGGTAGAGAACTCCAGCGAGAGTCACGCTGGCAATAACAAAGATCCAAAATAAAATTCGCCTCCGAAAATTGAGTTTCATACAAAACTTATTAAGGCTATGGGTTCAGTATGAATCCCTAGTGATTCCAAACAACGCATAACTCCCACTTGACAAATTCCACCCATATGCTTTGCTGAAAGATAAGTACCTCAGCCGATCTCCTCCCTGGCGGCCTTACTGGGGTCCGTAGAACGTTTTGCGGATCACTCCAGTCCACCAAAGGAGATCTCCCGTCATAACACTCCAAGGTCAACTGCGCTATGGTTGGCTAGGCAACGCCCGACCAGAAGGTGAATCTGCCAGTTTTGTTCTTTTTGTTCCCGGCAAGCCTGCGCTCAAAGTCGTAGCCCAAGACGGCAGCCAGTTCCCGCCCGAGCACCTAATCTCATACGTCAATTTGCGAGCCGAAGTCCGTGGCGAGCAAGCAGGCGATACTTTTCGCCTGATAGGAATCGAAAAACTGGAAAGTCCCGAGCTCCCGTACATCTAACTAACGAAGTGCTCCCAAGACCGGCCACGCGCGGTCTATTTTTTAAACCAAAGCGACAAGTATTAAGCAATCCACCTGCCAACTCTTTTTCAAATTCCTTTGTCAATCTGGCCTGCAAATCTGTACAAACGGTATGAGAGAAAACATCCACAAAACGGCGTCCGCGCTCCTCGTTTCTCTATTCCATAACCCATCAACCAGCCGAGTAGTTGTAGCTCCGGAATGCGGTGGTAATCACCGGATTCAGCTTTCTGCCTCTCCGGCGAAGAACCGGCGCACGATTTACTGCTGGCCGGACATCGTCATCGCGCATGGCGACGAGGTACATGTGATACTGGAACTCGAACAAACAGGTATCGTGAGCCCTGGCAGAATCGGTGGAAAATTATTGGCTGCCTCATTGTGCGACAACGCGCACTCTGAAGATTTGGGTCACGATGCGCTGCGAATCTGCCGCGATGCGACGTTTATTCAAGTGGTCAACACACGATCTCTTCGGCCTACGACCGCAAAACTGCGGCAATACGCGAACTGTGAGGCGGGGATACGTGAGAAGAGGCTGCCGCTCGGCTGTATCGCTCGATACTTTCTAATCCCCGTGCTCGCGGATGAGACATCTCCATTCGATGGGAGAAAATACAACTTACTGCTAGAAGCAGTTCACGAATGCCTGTCCTGACCAACCTGCCGCCGGTCAAAACGCAAAAAAAAACCGCGCTGACGTGCGATTTGTCCTAACCCTCCACCCGCAAAATCCGTGACCCAAACCTCCTGAAAAACCCGAGTCCAAGCTCGGCAAAATCCGTGACCTAGGTTCGGTCAGTTTTCGCTAGGCCAGTTGACATCAAAAAGTTTTGCGAATTCATCGTCTACAAACACCAGCGGTTTTGAGGTCAATCTCGAAATATAAGATCCATGCTCCTGATGGGTCCTTCACAGGCTTCAGTCCTTTCAGCTTGAAATAAATCTTCATGTTCGTCCTCTGGCTGAGAGTAATGCGAACAAAAGCCTTCTCGAACGCTATCCGGAAGTATTTGCCTATCTTCGCATTACACGCGGCCGGTATTCGTGGTATCCGCCCCGTAGACTCAAGAATATCTTCGTCAAGCACTGGACCCGTGCGGATACTTATGGGGTAGGAGCCGAAAACCTCATGCGGGTAGAGGAAATGGGCAGCCGATTCGCGCTCCTGCAGGACATGAATCATGATGCCAATCGCACGAGCGTTAACTGTCCTCTGACCAATGAGGCCTGCAATGATGCCAACGTTCGCTGTCTCGGTTTCGAGTTTGTACTCTACCTCTCGGCGCCACCGCATTTCCGCTTGGCAGTCAGAAAAATATGTCTCAAGAAAGGAATCACTCTTCGCCATGATGACCTCTCGGAACGGCGCTCTGTCGATTTCATCCCATATTACACGCGCCCGCAACGGCATCCTTGACAGTCCACCAGACTCGTCGCTCCGTGAACATAACAAGCCCGCGCCCGGTGGTCAGAAACTAAGACAGGTTAACCATGTTGAACTTCTCAAGATCTTGGCCCACAGGATGGAATTGATCCGTTAGTTGGTTATTTCAACCGTCGGTAGACCGACCACACACCCAGCCTGGCGATCTTTATCAAAGCTGGCGATTTTTAAGGTATCCTCTTGCGGGCCTGTGCGAGACGCGGAAGGAGACCTCGGATGAGTCGAATCAATGTGCTCTCGATCGATGGAGGAGGAATCCGGGGAATCATTCCTGCCACGATCCTCGCGGCAATCGAGGAAGGGGTTGGCCGGCAGCTGCACGAGGTCTTCGATCTTGTCGCGGGAACCTCGACGGGCGGAATCATCGCGTTGGGAATCGGCACGAGGGCAAAGGCTGGCAAGCCATACCGGCCGGCCGATCTCGTTAGACTTTACGTTGAGAACGGGCCTTCAATCTTCAAGAAGGACTTGCTCACGCCAGCCAGGTCCTTCATCGGCCCCAAGTATTCGCCAGTCTCCTTGGAGCGCGCTCTGGAGAAATTCTTCGGAGACACGGACCTCGCCTCCGCCCTCACGCCGCTGCTCGTTTCGAGCTACGACCTCGCCGCGCAGTTGCCGTACTTCTTCAAGAGCCACCGGATTGCGTCTGACCCTACTTACAACTGGAAGGTGCGACAGATAGCGAGGGCGACCTCAGCTGCGCCCACATTCTTCCCACCTCTCCGCCTGACGGGCGACGGCAAGGAGCATGCTCTCGTGGACGGCGGCATCTTCGCGAATAATCCCGGCATGGCCGCATACGCGGAGGCATTGAACCTGTATCCCGACGCTTCGGAGTTCTTCGTAGTCTCGGTCGGGACCGGCGACCGTGAAGACCGGATCACCTATGCCGAGGCGAAAGGCTGGGGCCTCATCGGGTGGGCACGTCAGATCCTCCCGGTCATGATGGACAGCGTCTCGGAGGCGGTCGACTACGAGCTGGATTCGGTCCTTGGTGCGGCGGCGACGCGGCGGCACTTCCGACTCCAGCCTCGCCTTACGATCGCTGCGAACGAGATGGACGACACGACGCCGGAGAATTTGAACAACCTGAAGCGTGAGGCAGAGGGGTTCCTCCAGAGCAGTGCCGCGAAGATTCAGACGATGTGCGCGGAGCTGCGCTCCGGCCGCGGTTATGCGATGCCGGGTATTGGCCTGCCGGGGAAGGGTAAGGCGAGCGCTCGGGCGGTTAGCAATCCGAGTTGATGCTTCCGCGAAGCTACGAGATTGTGTACGGCGGAGCGAACTCGGGGACGCCGGCGTGGCGCCCTGCGATCCACCGGAGTACGTACACCTTCTTCGGGTCGGTCAAGCCATGCGTAACAGAGTTTGGAATGACCTCCAATATCGTGTGCGAAGCCAGGTCCTTGAAGTAGTCGATATCCGGTTCGACCTTGATGCAGTCAACTCCGTCGATCTTCTTTGTGTCCTTCTCGTGAAACGTGAGCTGGACGTTCGCCTCGCCGAACTGGATCTGCTTGAAGCTGGACGTCGCGTCGGGATGGAAGAGGCCGGGACCGGGCTCGGGCGCGAATTCTCCCTCCATCGCCGCTCGCCTGACTTGGTCGACGATGGCCTTGTCCGCGTAAGCAAAGAAGCGATCCTGGGCTAGCGAGTCGTCCCACAAGATCTCCTTGAAATAATCGAGCGGCGTCTTTGACGGGAGCTGGATCGACTTCATCGCGGAGGCGAGGTTTAGAAGCGAGGCGAGCGCGGACGGCTTCTTCTCGCGCAATGCGTCGTACTGATCGTGTGCCTCCGAGTCCGTGCTGCCGACGGCGATGAAGCTGGCAACGACCGGGTCGGCCTCCTTCACGCCTGCCCAAGTGGGAAATTTGAAGTCCGCCTTGTCTCCGAGGAGCATGAGGTCAACTGGCGCTATCGCCTTTAGCGACAGCTTCACGGGATCGAAGCCTGCGTCCACACAGCCGTCGCCGGAGGCGAGGACGACGCACCTGTCCTGAAGGTTGTCCCTGTACGGCAGGTGGAACACCGTGGTCGGCGCGGGCCTGTAATCGTCGAAGAGTTTGTTTTGGAATCCGTCGAAGATGCGGATGAGGATTTTTTTTCCTCCGATGGTTTGGCGCGTGCCGTCGTAGAGGGTGACGACCATTGTCGCTTCGGTTGCGCTTGCAGCAGGTGCGGTCGCGCGGGACTTGGCATTCTTCGGTGCGGGTTTCGGCATGAGCGCTGCTCTCGCGGCGCCTTATATCACGAGAGCGGGCCGACAGCACATTTATATTTCTCGTCGGTAAACCGGAGCAACGAAGAAACTCCTTGCCGTCCACGTAACTGTGTGGCAGGATGTTGCCGCTTCCCAACGGCCAGGGCTTCTTCCAACTTCTTTATCCAACGAATGCCGAGACCGAGGTCGAGATTGGCTTGTCGCTCGGGAAGAGCGACTCGTACACCTGAGTGAGTTGCCAAATGTTGGAAAGAGCAATCGCCTTCAGCAAGGGCCCCTTGCTGTTGGTAACGATTCTTGTCCTCGCCTACGGGCTGCGGTCCCAGTCTGTCGAAAGCGACACTGCTTACAGGGCCAGGGGCGACCGCTGGGAAGGAACGATTCAACCTAAAAAATCCGGTAACAAGATCGAGCTGATGTCCGCGATCGTAGATTACCGAGAAGAAAGCCCTGAAATGCCGGCTTCACTCGCGATTCGTTTTTATCTCCGGGAAAAGAGTCCGGTTTCAGTCTCTGTGCGAGGAGTCCGTGTTGCTGAAGATTATTGGATGAACGAGGTGCGCCCGAAGCAAAGCTGGGCACCGGGGTTCGGGAACGAGTTCCGCTGGCGGACGTCCGAGGTCATCCAGAAACTGCCGGCAAAGATAGAGAGTATGTACGATCTAGGCGTTGTCGTGTGCTTGGATCCCAGCTGTGACACGACGGACAACCTCATCATGAGAGTTGCTCCGGCTGTCTTTTATCACTCCGACTTTCCGAGGTCGATCAACGGCTATAGATTCACGTTCAAGCCGATCGAGCGTGAGAGTCTGACGTTCAACTTGTACGAGGATCTGAATGGCGATTCGAAGGGAGCTCCGATACTCAGCCGCGTATTTTCAGACGTACCAGCGGGAGTTCCCTTCAACGTGCAATTCGATGCGCCCGTGCTTCAGGGATGGTATCAGCTGAAATTGAACGGCCTAACACGTTACGACAAGGAGGAGGTCTCCAAGACGATACGTTTTTACCATGCGCAGGTCCCCACGAAGTGAAGACATCGCATCGAGTTCAGAAGGAACCGGCGTCCCCCTCTCGGCGAGGGATTTTATTGCTGGTACTTGCATTGCCTTCCGTCATCGCGGTCGGTGCCGCATGGATTTTGAAGGACAGACCGTATGCTAGCGACATCACACTGAGGCTCACGGTCAGTCGATTCGCGTTTGATTTGGACAAGACCTCCCTTGGAGACGAGCTGGTTAGAAGTTTGAACGTAGGATCGATTGCGATGAGCAACGTTGACAAAATCGAGTTCGGAGCACGACGCGTGCTTCTAGCTGACTCGAAGAAATACGATCTCCAAACAGACAGTTACCCCGAGGACGCATGGAAGGAAATCATGACTAAGGACTCCCGTGTGGTCCTTAGGGGAGGGTCGGCTCCCGCGTTGCCGCTCATCCGGATCGAGCCGAAACGCCCGGAACGAATGCTGCAGACTGACCCGGTCAGCGTCAAAATCCCCTCTCAGGTTGTTCTCGAGGTCACGGACCAGAGCAACAAAGGTCCAGAAGTGGTCGGCGGTACTCAGCGGGGTATGGTCAATCACGAACCTGTCGAGCTCAAATTGACCATTCAGCCAAGGGAAGGGGTCTTCAACGTGGCGACGCGGATGGGACCAATCCAGATTCAGTTACACGACCTGTCCATTCCGGGGGACTCCCGACTGGCGTCGAATCGGCCCGCGACGTTAGTCGTAGAGTTCGACCAAAAGAACACGAAAGTCACGATTACTCCCAAGTCCGGTCCCTTAGATCTCGTATTCACGCCACTGCTCTCGAACCTGGAGCAGAACATGTTGCCGGGTGGCGCCCTCCAGCTGTCCCACCCCCAATTTCTTTCTTCAATACCAAACGCCACACCACACCCTGTTCCGCAGCAGAATGCGGGATCTCTCCCCTACGAGTCGTCCATCTTACGCGAAGGTCAACTTACGAACCGCGAATTTCCCGAGAAGACAGCGAAGATTCCGCCACGCGCATTTCTCCATTTCAATGATGAAGCGACCTGGCGATTGACGACCCTTTCCGTTTTGTCGACCGGCGCCATTCAGGTCGAGCTGCAAGGTCATCCCTTCTTCATCTACAGCACCTCAGACTTGTCCGGCTCAGACCGGGTGTCCTATCAGATGACTTGGCTCGACTATCTGATGGAGAGCAAGCCAACTCGACTTTTCTTCGCGATAGGCGTCTGGTTCGCAACCACGACCTTGGCTGGGTACAGGCTGTTCAAAGAATTCCGGGGGGAAGCCGAAGCATGAAAGTGATCAGGCCCACCTCTGCAACGATCGTTTTGTGGGCTTTCGCATTGGCGCCTGCGGGTTTGGCGCAAGCCAACGACCTCAAGCCTGCGATGGCGAGAATCAGAGATTTGAACAACCAAGGTGGTGGCAGCGGTTTTATTTTTAGACACGATGAAAAGGAAAACGTTGCTTACCTGCTCACAAATGAGCATGTGGTCCGGGGGAGAGAGAAGGTCAACGTACAATTCTTCTCCGCCGACAATTCCGCCCCCAGCAAGTCCGTCATAGGGACGGTAATCCGTCAGGACAAAGCGAAGGACCTTGCGATAGTGAAAGTGTCAGGCGGGGGCAACCTTCCCCCCGATGTGATGGTCCTTGCATTCGGGCATGCGTCCGCTCTCATGCCGGGCGATTCTGTTGAACTTCTTACATATTCCTCAGAAGACGGTGAGTGGTCCGTCCTGAAGGGAACCATCGAAGCGCTTCGACCCGAGGTGGTGGGACCAGAAGGATCGGAAGCCGTACACGCCATCAGATTCTCCGCCTTTATCAGGGACGGGGATTCAGGGGCACCATTGATCATGGGTGATCAGGTATTTGGAGTGGTCGAATCCGCTCCTGTGCCTAGTAGCAACCCCGAGTCTCCCAGAGCGATCCAGATCGCCACAATTCAGGAGTTCCTGAAAGAACTGTTGCCCGATCCAGATCCCCATCCATTTTGGTGGCACGCAAAACAAACCGCTGCGCCGCGCCCACCACTGGACAGGGATGCAAAGGCCTGTGCGACATCTTTCTTGGACCTGCTAGTTCACGATGAGATCAGAAAGGCGTATGGCCTGGTATCCGATGCGACGAAATCGTCGGTGTCTGAGGATTCTTTCATGAGCACGTACCAGTCCTTCGCAATGCGCGCCAAGGGCGGGCTGATTGACAGAAGGCTTGGCGATTCACAAGCTTTCTCCTACCCTCCGAGCGCCCCGCAGATCGTCGCTCCGACATTCATAATCATTTTCGAATCGACATATCAGCCCGACACGACAATCCGGGTCTACGAGACTGTGACCGTCATAAAAGAGAATCGTAACTGGCGGGTTATGGATTTTGTGTGGAACCCCCAGCCAAGCGGCACGTCGGAGAGATAGTTGGTGTCTATGAATGATGCTGAGATTTTCGCTTCCATTCGCGGTCGATGGGTCGTCATCCTGCTCGCTGTCGCTTCCGTATTGCAGCCTGCCATCGGAACGCCACAGGCAAAGGATCGAACGACGAAGACCAATACCGACGAGGACCTGGCCAAGCAGGAGGCGCTTGCGGCACTGAAGCTGCTGCATGAGAATCAAATCCCCAAGCTTTACCGCGAAAAAATCTCCGATCTTCAGAAGAGCACGGGACTCACAAGCGAGGCAAGAGCAATCGCTGCATACGGTCCTACCGCACAAAGAACCCCGGGCGCGCCCCAAGAGAGGAAATTGCTCTTTGCGCAACGTACAGAAAAGCTCCCCCTCCTCTTTCAAGACATGAAAGCCGACTTCTACAGCTTTGTGTTCCTTGCGAGATATCCCGCGGGCAGCTTCCAGGAGGAAGTTTACATGGTGAAGGAAAAGGCCGATTGGAAGATCGCCGCAATACTAGTCCGCAATGCGCTCTAATCGTCCCAATTGTGTCGATTCGAGGTTGAACACAATGCTCAATCTATTCGGAGGTGCACATGAAGCGGAAACGCCAAAAGCATTTCACGTTCGCTCGCATCGGCCTGCTTGCGGCCATGGCCCTGTTATACGTTGATGGCTCGCCTGCGAGCGCCACTGATCCGGGTTCATTTTCCGGTGAATGGATCTCCAGGTCGATCGAAGGAGCAGGCCTTGTCACCAATGATCCGGGCTGTGCGGCAGTGACTTGGACTGACCGCAAAATAAAGCTGGAGCAGATTCCAGGGAATCCGAACAGGTTTCGTGGTGAGTGGGTGCGTAAGTATCAAAGCCTCTGGATGGGAGTTCACGGAGACACGTGCCGCTTCCAGGGGGAGACGACTTTCGTCGATTCTCATATTGCCGTTCTCGGATGGACCTTGACGGGCGCCTACGATCCAAAAAGTGACAGACTGCGTTTGAGCGGTGCCTACAACGACTGCAATGGTAACGTTTGCCCGCAGATGCAGGCTGCCACCAAAGACTTCAACACCGAGCTTGGCATTGTGGCAGACGACTTGGTTGACGCCGACCCAGCGCTGAGTCGCGAAGAGTGGCACCATTTCATTTCAAGCGCGTCAGAACCCCAGCGTGCAGATGAGGTCATGCGGGCCTTGAAGCCAATGCTAGACCTCAATGACAAAGGAGACTTTGACGGCCTTTACCGCTATATGGGCTCCATCTTCCGCCAGAGTCTCTCGCCGGATCAGTTCAGAGCAAATGCCAAAGAACTGCGAACCCGGACAGGCCAGCTACTCTCACGAAGCCCGATGAGTACGATGTATGCCAACTACAACCCCTCGAGCAAAAGTCCAGGACAGAATGCGATCGTGATGAACGTGGTGTACTTCCCGGGAAACGTGCGGACGATAGAGTACGTCATTCTGACAAAGGAATCGGGAGAGTGGAAGATGAATTACTACTATCTCGGCGGGGGGGCTGCAGGCCCGCCACGATAGATGTTTGCGGCCGTATGGGATAAGGATTGCTAAGGAGGCTAAGTGAGAAACATCACCGCTGGGCTGTTCTGCTTGTTGTTTTTCGGCAGGTTGGCTTCATCGCAGGCTGGGCGATCAGTCGATAACAGAGAATCGTTTGTGGCCGTGTTTTCGCAGACGCTATCGAAGGTAGTTGAAGCGAGTGGAGACGGATTTCGCACCATAAAAGGACCGCAGGATCCTGCTTCAAACGGCGAAGCGTGGTTTTCCACGCTGCAACTGCCCACTGCCCGACAGTGCCTGGTCTGGGTCTACAGAGATCGTTCGCTCGGCAGGAGATACTCCTGCGATTTTGGAAGGACCTTTAGTCTGGACGAAGCACAAAGCCGTTACAATCAAGCTCTGCAGATTGTGAGTCAGTCACTCCAGGGGTGGTCGAAATCAGAGAGCGCTCGAACAAGCAGGAAGACGCCCAATAGGGCTGAATTCACCAGTGCGTCTTCGAGCGCTTCGGTTACCTTGCGGCTCTCCGATCACGGCGCACATGGCTACTTGCTGTATGTGGATGTTAACCCTCAGGATTGAGCGCGGCGGAAATTTGCCATTAGTCCCTCTCGTAGGTAGTGAATGGCGCGAGATCGATAGCACGCGGACTGTCGCGAGAGGAGCGTACGTTTGCGCTTGACCTATTTATCCGCGTCCACCAAGCTCCACGATCCAGGGACACATCTCGGTTCGCCAGCCGATTCCGAGTAGTCGGACAGGACGATGGCCGGCTGAAGCGGCGCTGTAACCATCCGCCGGGTGTCGCCTTGCGCTACCAGTAGAACTCCGCAGTGCTAATGTGGAAAGATAACGCTTTCTGGCCAGACTCCCAATGCATCTACATGCGGTCCAAACGGAAACGTGGATTGCGGCAATCGGAGGCTATCAGATTGACTGAACCCGACGCTCTTGAATACTTCTCTGGTGGCGTACCATCCGGTGAGTACTTCCGGATGACACTGGAGGATTTGAAATCGATTTCGGACTCAGACGATAACGACCAGCGAGGAGTGAATCGGCTCCAAGAGTTGTGCTTCATTGGCCTTATTTCGTATTTCGAAGCATTCTGTAAGGATCATTTTGCCGCGCTGGTCAACATCGAACCGACTCTTGTAACCAATCTCAAAGCCGCCGGCAAGGATGTTCTCATTGACGCCGCCCACGTGGCGCTCTATTCCGACAAGTGTGCGCACAGACTTGGCTTCATTCTGGCCAACAAGTTCGATTTCGGCACCGCGAGCGCTGTGAACGGTCTTTACGGAGCGCTTCTCCTAACCACTCCGTTTAGCAAGGATGAAGCACTCCAGTTCGGAGGGCTGCTGCGGGATCGGCATCTGCTCGTCCATCACGGAGGCACGTTTACTTTGGCATACCTCGAGCAGAATCGACCTCAATATCCGGATCTGGTGAATCACGCGTTTTTCAATTCCCGAACCATCGCTCGTACAGACGTGAGCGACGCGATCAAGTTCATCGATGGAATTGCCCAGAAACTGTTGCGATCCTCGCATTCAGCGCTTTCGAGATACATTCAGGAGCATGGACTGGTTTACAGTGAAGAGCGTGCAAAAGCGCTGGGTTACCTGGGGTATTGGGGAGACTAGCGCGACCCGCAGCACCTGATCAGATTGCTGCGCTGGGATCATCTTCAGTTGCAAACTGACCGACAGTATCACGCCGCAAATCCATGGAACCCGGGCTCGGAGGCGCGGACACATCCGCTATCGCGAAGCCTCCTGGGTCCACCAAACTCATCGATCCACGGACAACGAAGTGTCTACCCAGGGCAAAATCCGCATGCTTGTTATAATCTCGCCAATTGATCAAACCTCATCTGTGTGTGACCAGCACAGTCGAATCAACCACCAAATTTCGATATCAGCCCCTGTGAACAATAGCTTCATTTAGCGCTTGCACAACATCTTCGATGATCTGATGATTCTTGTCGGAAATAGGCCGCCTTTGCTCTCCCGAGGCGCTTTTCAGCACTACGTGATACGTGGATTTTTTTCTGGTCCACCACCACACTCCAATCGCAATTAGGGCCACTACAAAAACAAATGTACCGGGCGGCGGTTGCTGTTTTGAAGTGAAAGTGCCGATAACGCCTAACAATCCGATAAGGATCAAGACAATCGGGCCCTTCCTGGACGGCGATTCCTCAATCGTGGTCACGGATGTGATACCGCTCATTGCGTAAGTTTGGTTTGAAACCATGAACCGGGTGTTGGTAACCTTTATCCCTCCAGCCTCGTAAAAGACCTGTTCCGGTATCGGTGCTGGTCGAGCGGCAGCCGCTTGCACTCCGCTTGTTACATTTACGCTGGTGGACTTTCCACAACTCGAGCAGAAACCAGCTCCAGTTTCCACTGTGGCCCCACAGCCCGAACAGAACGCCATACAACACCTCCCTTTTAACGAGAGCACACTACTCCTTTCCAAACCCTTAAGCAATGCCCTTTCTGCATTGACACCGCACACACGCCGCGTAGGATTCAGCTATAACCATTCAATTTCGACTTATGCGTCACTCAATCGAATCAATGGCAGAAAACCACGGTATTTCAGGTTTCGAGTCTCAGCAGAGCGCGGAATCAGCCGCAGAGATTGTGGAGTACAGCCAGCATGAGCTGGTCGTTCCGGACGCCGACCTTGAAAAGGCAGAACATATCGTGGCCGAACTTGGCTTGCATTGCCAAAAACGGGAATCGCGAGCCCGCGAGTCTTTGGAAAACAGCGCGTGGGTGCCAGGCGAATACACGCTGTCACTCTTCCATGACGTCGAATGCTCCCAGTTGATAAGCCGAGAAATGACCAGTCAGGTCTTACAGGCAATGCTCAGCGCAAACCTCACGGCTCGCTTTGCAGAGCTTGGAAAGAGTGCCCAGGAAGGGTCCGACTCAAAGGCAGAAGCAGCCGCGTGAGATGGTCAGCTTGTTTCCCAGGTGTTCTACGGGTGAATCGCCCGACCAATCGCCCGATTCAGGTTTCGCTCTCGCTGGTGCTTGCCGCGAGCCGCAACGGCCTAAGAACCACCTAGAATTTTCACCCTCTTCCCGTCAGCAGCCATTCAATACTCTTCCCACACCGCTGCGAGATTCGGAGGAGAATTTCCGCGCTGATATCGCTCCTCCCCTTCTCATAGCGGGAGAGCTGGCCTTGGCTGATCCCAAGCTCGCGGGCGAACTTCTCTTGGTTCGTATCGAAACCGCGGAGCTCTCGCAGACGTCTGCCGACCGCCTTCCAATCAATTTTGGCCGTCATGGAATATTTTTATTGCAATTCTATATGCCAGTATGCATAAATTATGCTAGCTAGCATGGTGCGCCCCAGATTGCCATCTTTTATAACCCCGCCTCGAACACGGGGCAATAGCGGGGTATGTCAGAAGGAACTGGCTTCTGGCGTCTACCCATGCGAGCGGGACACTTCCCGTGAGGAGAACATCAGTGAACAAGACGACCGAAACCATCAGCCCCTCGCCAAACTTCGAAGGCACCGGGCTACTGCATCCGCTCGACGGAGTCGTCTCCGAATCGGCGGAAGGCGGCGCGGTGCTGCAGATGCAAACCGGCCTCTTCGAGCTCGGCCGGAAGCGCGCCCTTCTCGGCGGCGCGACCAAGCCGATAGCCGAAGACCAGAAGAACCTGGAGGATCATGCTCGCGCGATGGCGCGGCGAACCTACCGGGATGGCTTTGACCCGAGCAAGCACGCTCACGACAAGGTGCGGGACGACGAGTACCACAGCCGAGTCGCCGGACGCAATGAGCTCCAGCAAGGCGCCGCCCATGCACGCGCCAACCTGCGCGAGGCCGAGACGGCTCTCGCCAAGACCCCGAAGGCCGGGGCAGGGCCCGTACCGAATCCCTGGCTCGTCGCCGCGGCGATCGTCGCGATCGACCTCAGCGTCTCACCCACGCTGCACGACCGCTTCTTCTCCACACTCAGCGACGACTTGCTCGTCTGGTTCTTGTCGACAATCGGCGCGGGCTTCGTCGCGGCATTGCTGACGCTCGCGATCCTCGCCGGACGCCATGGGCTCATTCGGAGGGTCGGCCTGTTCGCGGGCATCGGCGTCGGGATCGCGCTGGCCGCCATCAGGCTCTCCACCGCGGAGAATCTCTCCGAAGCGATGTTTGCGGGGGGCCTCACAGTCTTCGAGATCGCCGCGGTGCTCCTCCTCGAATGGGTTGCCCGCAGCTTGAGCGAAGCCGAGAACAAGTGGGGCGAGACGAAGAAGGTCGAAGACGAGGCGGTCCAGCTCCACGAAGCGGCCAGGTCGGATCTGGGGCGCTGGACGTCGCGCCTGGAGGAAATCGACAAGGCCGTCCGGGATCACCTGGCGTACGTGGAGGAGCGCTCCACGCGCAACTTGCAGGTCTCGGAACTGGAGTCCGTCGCGGTGAAGGCGGCGCTGGACGGCTACAACGCCGGGATCGGGGAGAACATGGGCCGCATTCTCGGGGTCAGGAGAACGCAATGAGCAAAGCAAGCGTGCTCGTCCTCCTGGCGTGCGTAAGCGCGGCCGCATTCGTCGGCTGGCGCGTTCAAGCGATGAGTGGTGCGACCGTCAACCACTTCGCTATCCTGGAAGACCCGTCGACCTCGTACACCGGCGAGTGCGAGGCAGCGATCGGCTCCGCGGAGGAAGTCCTCCGCTCCCCTGGCGCATCTCCGCGCTCGAAACTGATATTCCTCGCCCTTGGCGATGGCCTGACCGCCAACGAACCGCGAGAGCTCGGCAAGTACGACCTGCCCATCAGCCGCAAAGTCATCGAGGGCGGGAGGACCAAAGAACGGCATGAGGCCGCTCTCCTCGAAAAAATCTCCAGAGCCTGCCGGTCAGTCCGGTCTACCTCCACTTCCCCCATCTTCCTCGGCGTGAAACAAGCTCTCGCCGATCTGAAAGCCGCGGGCTGCGCCAAAGGCTCGGGTTGCAAACTGTGGGTCAACTCCGACCTGGAAGAGAACGTGGAGCCGAGCATAAGGATCCGCCTCGGCCGCGCAGACGGACGCGGATCGCTGCCTGCCGCGCTCGACAACGAGGGCATTGGCGTCACGTTCTGCGGGTACGCCTCGACCGCCGGACGGGTCCTTGATTCGGGCAATGAAATACGCAGATTCGGAGCGCGCAACCCGGAGCACGAAGACCGGATGCAGAATGTATGGCGATCCCTTTTCGTGAATGCCGAGCGCGTGACGTTCGAGCCGTACTGCCCCAAGCCGGGCACTTCGACGCTTTACTAGACATCGCACTCGGATAGCCGCAGGAATCGTCGTGTTTCCTGCGGCTTTTTTTCCCGCATCGCTTCCTCTTCAATTTTTCCCAAACGGAATATCAATAAATCCCATCTCGTGGCGTCTCTTTTAGCGGGACCGAAAAAAAAGATCCCCGAAAAAGGAGATTGCATGGACGTTGCTGAACATATCGGGCGAGGCGTGAGGCTCTACCTCAAGGTGTACCTGACCCTGCTCGTCTCTTGCGCGCTGCTCCAGATGCTCATGTCTTGGATTTGCAGCATCCGTCTCACGATTGAAGACAAGTTCGAACTGTGGCTTGCGTTCGCGATCGCGAGCGTCATCGCCTACTGCTTCCATAGGTATCGGCACCCCCGTCCGGCAAGGACCTTGGCGCGGCACGGTTCGGAACGCACTCCCCTGATGCCGAGGAACGGAGGCCGTGGATGATCACTCTTTGGGCGCGCGATCGCCTCAACGGCAAGCGGCTCAGTCGCAAGACGCATGAATATTTGGAGCGCCTCGGGCAAGAGCCGCTTATCGCGGCGCAGAGCGCGACAACGGCGCTCTTGCGGAAGCTCGCCGCCGAGGCCGGACCTCACGTGCAGTTGGGCGAGACGCCGTTAGGCGAGCGCGTCAACGTCCCGCTCCTCGAACTCGTGAAGGCCTGCGGACTGACGACCGGGGGCATGGGCTCGGGCAAGACCATGTTCGCCATGCTGCCGATCGCGGAGATCGTCCGGCAGCTGCCGGGCCTCAGGAGCATGAGCTTCGGCGTGCTCGATGCCAAAGGCGAACTGTTCGAACGAGCGTTGTATCTCTTGGGCGAACGCCTCTCGCAGCTGAAAGGCCGGGAGCAGGAGGAGCTGCGGGAGCGCATCGTGGTGATCGACTTCTCCTCGCGAGAGGCGGTGAGCTCCTACAACATCCTCGCGCGCTGGCCGTACACGGATCCGGACTTCTTCGTGACGAGCCGCTCGGAGACGCTGCGGGAACTCCTGCCTGCCGGCGAAAAACTCTCCTTGCGTGGCGGCGCGGTCCTCAAGAACGTGCTGGTGCTGCTCGCGGAGTTCGGCCTGCCGGTCACGTATCTCGACTCGGTGATCGGCGACGATCCCTTCCGTCTAAGACTCCTGTCGCGTTCGAAGAATCCCGCCGTGCGTTTGTATTTCCAGAAGCACTACGTCATGGAAGGCAAGCAGACGATCGCGGCACTGCGGGCGCGCATGGAATCTCTCGTTGGGTCCGAGAGCGTGCGCCTCGCGCTTTCCGGCTCCGTCGCGCCGGATTTCAAGCAGCTGCAGAGCGAAGGCAAGATCGTGCTGGTTAATTGCGCCGGCCCAACGATCGCTCGCGGGGTGCGACTTCTCTTGCAAGGACTCGTCCTGTCAGATATTCGCCAGTCCATCTTTGCGCGGCCAAACAACCCGCCGGTGACATACCTCTGGTGCGCGGACGAAGCCCAAAATTTCTTTCTCACGAAACAACAGCAGGAGGACATGGCAGACGTCCTGACTATGGCACGATCGTTCGGAAGTTTCTTCTACTTTCTTTGTCAAAATCTGTCGACAGCGATTCCCGATGCCCGCATCCTCGAGCAGCTGCATACGAACATCCGCTGGTCGCTGACGCTCCGAGGCTCGCCGCGCGATGCGCAGTTCTTGCGTTCCGCTCTGCCTGTCGCCGGCCGGCTGGAGAAGCCTGACTCGCAGCCGTTCCGGGAAAAGTCCCTGTATTCGCTGGAGGAGGAGCGCTCGCTTCTTCTCGACGGCGTTGCCCACCTGCCCGATCGCACCGGGTATCTCTGGCTGAAGGCCCGCTCGCCGCAGGCGATCAGGCTCCAGACGGCCAAAGCTCCGCTACCCGAAGGCGAGAAGTTCCGGGAGGCTGTGGAATCGCTGCGTCGCAATGCCGGGATCGGCTGCAGGACTTCTCGCGCGGACTACATGTCCGCGATTGCAGCGCGCGACCGGGAGTGGTTCGGGACCGCAGAAGAAGCCATCCCGATCGAGAGACGCTGGGAGGAGCAATACCGACTTCAGGAGGCGGCATGCCGAAGCTGAAGCGCCTGCTGCTGGACGTCCTGCTGTTTCTTATGGCGAGCCCCATTCTCCTGCTGCAGGCGCTCCGGCGCGGCGGGAGGAAGGTGCGATTCTTTGCGCTCGCGTCCCGCGCGTCCCTCTTCTGCGAATGCGGAGAGGAGATGTCGCTCGTCGGCATGTGGAAGTGCCCGTGCGGCTTCACCTACCGTGGGCACCTGGTGACTGTCTGCCCTGTGTGTGACGCCGTGCCGAAGGTGGTTCGCTGCTACGGATGCGGAGTCACCGCGAGGCTGGCCGATCCGTGATGAGGATCCGGATCTCGGAACGCGACCGGCGGGTCATGGTGAAATGCGCGGTTGCCCGCTGGCTGACGACGGGCCAATTGCAGCGGCTCTGCTTTCGCGAGGTCAGCGCGGATGCCGCGCGCAAGTCGCTGCGGAGGCTCGCCCAGAGCGGGCATCTCGTCACGCACCGCGAGCATTCCATGGCGGAGGCGATCCATGGGCTCGGACCGAAGGGCAAGGTGACGCTCGGCGCGAAGGGCTTCGCAGCCGAAGCCTCGCGCGAGCCTCCGCGGCAGTTGGAGCACCTTGTCGGTATAAACGATGTCCGCATCGCGGTGGAAGCCAGTCGCCATGGGGTGCTGTACTGCTTCGCCTCGTGGGAGCTGCAGGCGCTCGGATGGGCGCATCCGCTAATTCCGGACCTTGTCGCCGGGATGCGATGCCCCGAGCGGAAGGCCTTCCTCTTCGAGTACGACCGGAGTACGGAGGGTCTCGCGATTCTGGCCAAGAAATTCCGCCTGTACGAGGACGGAATTCCCGGAGTTCCTCTGGCCGCTCTGGTCATGGTCGCGGATTCGGACCGCCGGCTTGCAACTCTGGCTCGGAAAATCCCGGAGCTTGCAGGCGAACGGCCGGTGCTCGGCTGCGTCCTGTCGGAGCTCGCAGCGTCAAGCATAGATGCTCGTATTTTCACTGATCTTCGCAGCGGTACTGGAAGACTCGGCTTGATCGAATCAGCGGAATGAGTCCTCTTGCGAAGACTCTCGTCCAGAAGAGGTGTTTCCAAGGTCTGTTCCTTCCATTTCAGCTGATTACACATCCCGCTTCACCACCTATTAAGGGCGGATATCAATTCATTGCTGTCCGGAGCGTCTACCCGTGTGAAGGAGGAATCCGGCGAGACGGGCAGCTGCCTGATGTATGGAAAAGAAAACCGAGAACGTGATCTTCAGCTACACCGACGCGGAGGCGTTAGCGGATGGTGTGCTGGTCTCCGTCGATGCATCACCTGTCAACCGGGTCACTCGCGCGGTCTTCGACCACTTGGCTCCGCAGTTGGAATTCAGAGGTCGCGGTCCGTTGTTCGACCTCAGTTCCCTACGTGGCGCCATCAGTGCGGTGCTCGCGTTGAAGCCAGACGAGGGTGGCTGGCGGCGTGGTTCGTACGAAGGCAAGGAGCTGTGGCTGGTCCCGAACGAAGTGGAGGGGCTCACGCTCATGTTTCCCGAGGATTACTGACGACCGTAAACTTGCGGCTTGCCCGGAACCGACCGGATTCCTCCCTTCAAGTTCGTCCCGTTCCCGTCTGCTGGCGCTTCTCGCCATTAAGAAGAAGCTGCCGGACGACCCTATGGACCTCGGCAATCTTGCCGGCCTCGCTGTGCCCTTCGTTCCGCTTGCGGCACTCGCAATGCTCGTCAAGCACGAACGCAGGCTCAGCCGATGGCTGCGGAAGAGTCCGCGGCGCCGCAGGAGAAAGCCGGCGTGTCCCAAGGGGCTCGCAGCGCGGTGAGCTTCGGCAGCGCGGGAGCGGGCGAAGTGCAATTACGTTCTTACTTCGGATTCTTATCGGGCATGTCAAAGATCTTCGGTGCGTGGCGTCTATGCATATGAGGGGCGGTACCGGGAAGACGAAAGGAAGGAGGACGAGGTGGAAATCGCAAGAGCAGAGCGGGGATGGGCGGGCGACAGCGCCAGCCGAGCTAACCGCACCGGTACCGCCGATGTTTCTTATTCCGCAATTCAAGTTTGTCCGGTCGAGGGCGAGGAGGAGTTCGCACAAGCTCACAACGTCGAGCGCGGGCCAGTCCTTCTCGCAGCACCGGGCATTGCAGGGAGGCAGGGCGCTTCGCTGGCTGACGGATCTCACGCAGATGCTCGCAGCGAGGGATGCGGCCTGCCCTCCTTATTTATCGCTTACCCGCCGGGTCACGGATCCGGGATTATTCGTAATTCATGCTCTATGGCTTGGCGACCATACGAGAACCTCGTTGACGGGGAACTCGACAACCGCACTGCCGGTCGGGTCACCGGATGGGTGCGCTTCTTCAGGCGTGGCATGGATCCACTAAAGGTCGACTTCTATCTGGAGGGAGACTTCCACGAGGACATCCGCGGGTCGGTGGTCAGGCTAAAGAACCCGCGGCCTGCTGATAGGAATGAAGCACTCGACAGGGATGGCACGTACATGGAGGGGTTTTGTCCGGAGCAGCGCGGCTCCGTCGGCGATATCACCGCTGGCTTTCCGCTCGGCTTTTGGACCGAGGATCTTGCGCGCAACCTCAAGGAGCGACTTGAGGCGCTTTGGCAAGAGCGCGGTCTGAAAGGAGAGGAACTGGAAGAGGCCAGGCGCAATGCCGACGAGCTCTTCGCGGAGAACGTCCGGAAAGCCAAAGCCCAGCACGCGTACGTCAGCTATCCCTACATCGAGTGGTATTCCGACAACGGCCGCGTCGTTTTGGAGCTCGATCCCGCCCAAGTGGAGGTCCTTTGGGGAGACGAACCGGGACCGAGAACGGCCAAGGAGCTTGCCGATGCCTCGCAAAAGCGCGCTCGGGCCTTTGCTGATTACATGACCGGCATGGCGGAGGACCTGTCGAGAGTGTCCCGTCAGGAACAAGAGGATGCCGATTCTACCGGCATGCATGAGGCGCAGTGACTCCGGGGCTAGCGCCCCGGCGGGTGAGCGGCCATCGAGTCTTTTTCAGGCGTTGAACATCGCCGTAGATTTCATATCAAAAGAATCTCTTTCGTGCCGTCTCTTTGTACGGAGGCAAATGGCAGGGACACCCTGATTTCAAACAATGCAAACACATTCGTCAGTGATCGAGAATTTTATTCGGGAAGGCAAAGGCGGCAAAGGAACGTACTTGAGGGCGACGGATGACGTCCTTTTATCCAAGATCCCTGATGTCTATCGGCCGTACGGGCACCGTGTATGGGAACGTACGGCTGCGGGTCAGACTGCTGAACTCGCAGTCCGGTTAAAAGATGGCAGCATTCTCACTAATGGTGCACGGTTTGATACACCAATCGAACAGCATCAGCAGGAGCTCATCAATACGCTCGAAGCGTCACATCGCCGATTTGGCGTAGTGCCTTTCCACTCGATTACTGCAGCTTGGACCGATGGCAGAATCGACGATTGGTCGCGGGCGCCTTTCGGTATTTCGGACCTTCAGAAGGAAGTGAGCGTGGTAGTCCCGAGCGGCGGTGAAGAATGGAAGGATGTTGAGGTGAAAGACAAGTATGGCCGAGTCACGATGCGGACGATTCACACGTTGGGAGACAGCGTCCTTCGCGTAAAGGACCGCTTCTATCTCTCCGGTGTCGATGAGACCGGCAAGGGACGCGGCATGTACTTCTTTGCCGAACTTGCGACCAAGGACGCACCGTCCACGGTCAGAGAAGCCTATAACATGCTCAAACCCAAGATGGTCCGGGAAGCCGAAGGCCGCGGACAAAATGTCCTACGCCAAGGCGAATGGTTCGCAATTCCAACGCAAGTCCTTACGTCGGAGCTGATGCGCGACGTGGAACGCGGCATTGCGAGCTACCGCCAGCGCCATGTGCTTGGCAAAGATGGTCATCATGAGCTGGAGGAAGCCGTCTTGTACAAGGCAGGCGAACGCAAAGGTCAGGTCTACGCCCGAGGCGTGCTTCGTCACACCCAGGACGAACACGCGGATCTGGATCTGGGCACGGTGCGGTGGTACCTCGTGGTTCATAACGTGGTTGGCGCGTCCTATACCCTCTCCGGGGGAGGGACCGCGCAATTTGATTAGGTGTGGAACCTCGCCATTTGCCTCGATGAACTGGCCTCATCCTTATTATTGCGATTATTGTGCGTCTCGTGCCTGCGCGGAAAACCGGACTTCACCAGGCGCCAAGAATCACGAGCGGACCGTGACAAATCGATCAGTACGAGGGCGTCTCCGGGGAGGGTCGCATCGCTTCTTGCAGTCTCATGGCGACTGTATGTGATCGGGGGCTGCGTGGGTCAATGCTTATTCGAGCGAAGGACTTGCAACGGCGGCGAAGCAATCTAGCACACCATGAATCTTGAATGGCTCACGGCCCAGGAAGCCGCCCGACATCTGAAGGTCAAGCCGCGAACATTGCTGCATTGGGTCCGCCAAGGAAAGGTGAAGGCCTTCGCGCTGTCCGGCACTCGGCGGCGCGTCTGGAGATTCCGCAGAAGTGATTTGGATTCCACGCTGAGGGAATCCACCGTGCTACACTCGATCCCGCTTTCCGTGCGCTGCTCAAAGGAAAGGAGCATCGATGAAAAGAGCAGCGTTGGTCGGTAGTGTCACGTTCAACAGACGGTTTGGGACATGGGTCCATCTTTGGTGGGACAACGGCAAACGGCGTTCCAGAACGATCGGCACCGTCGAAGATTTTCCAACCAAAGAGGCCGCCTGGCAGGCGGCGAGAAACAGGCGCAGTCAGGCACCTGAACCAATTGCAGGAAGCTTAGGGATTCTGATCGCACAATACCGGGACGAAAGAATGCCCAGACGACAGAGCACGAGACGCGGGTACAACACTTGGCTGGATAACCATATCCTGCCGAAGTGGGGTGCTTCACCGATCTCGTTCCTGCAAGCCCGCCCGGTCGAGCTATGGCTGCGATCAATCCCGGTGTCGCAGAAGAGCAAACTGCACATTCGGGGAATGCTGAGCATCCTCTGGGATTACGCGATGTGGAGAGGAGACGTGCCCACGCAACGCAATCCGATGGAGCTCGTACGCATAAAAGGAGGGAACCAGAGGCGGAGAAAACCACGCAGCCTCACCGCCGAAGAGTTTCACGCTCTCATGGAGGCCCTCGGCAAAGATGTTCGTTCGCGCACCATGCTGCTTTTGGCCGTCAGCTTCGGTCTTCGTATCTCAGAGGTGCTCGGCCTGAAGTGGAAGGATATCGATTGGCTGGCCAAGACGATCCGCATCGAGCGCGGCGTGGTCAAGCAGATCGTGGATGATGTGAAATCTTCGTATTCTGCCGGCACCATGCTCATTGCTGACGTGCTGCTCGAAAGCATCAAGCAATGGAAACAGACCACCCAGTTCTCTGATCCGGAGGACTGGATGTTTGCATCCCCCGTAAAGTTGGGACGTCAGCCATTGAGCTACACCCACGTATGGAGGACCTTGGACCTCACAGCCGCAAAAAAGGCGTGCATTGGCCACGTGAGTTCTCATACATTCCGGCACACGTACCGGACGTGGCTCGATTCAGTGGGCACTCCAGTGGGCGTTCAGCAAAAGCTGATGCGTCACTCCGACATTCGCACCACCATGAACATCTACGGCGATGCGGTGACGGATGACGTGCGAACGGCAAGTCACAAGGTGGCTCGGATGGCGCTTGCAGTGACGTAACGGATTTGCTGTGGATTTGCGAAAGCTGCAAATGCTTTAGATTCTGGGGTGGGAGACGGGAATCGAACCCGCAACCGTCGGAGCCACAGTCCGGTGCTCTGCCAGTTGAGCTACTCCCACCGAATCTTTTGATTATAACAAGGTAGAGGTAACGATCCGCAGAGCCGACGTTTATAACGTCGATCGGTGGCCGGGTGCCCGCGCCATTAAGACGTATCAAGCTACCTCTCTACGTCACGGATTAAACTCTGCCGACGCCGACGTATTCAAATCCCATGGCGCGCAGGCGAGCGGAGTCGAGGATGTTTTTTGTGTCTACGATCAGAGGGCGGCGGAGGAGGGCTTTGATTTTGCTGAAATCGAGGGCGCGAAATTCCGGCCAGCCGGTGCCGACCACGAGCGCTTCCACGCCTTCAGCCACGGCATAAGCCGATTCGCAGTAGTGCACTGTGCCGTTTAGTTCGAGTTTGGCATCGGCCATTGCAACTGGATCAAAGGCACGCACCCGGGCGCCGCGGGAAACCAGACTCTGCGCCAGTTTGATGGAAGCAGAGCCGGCGACTGAGTTAGTGTTGGGCTTAAAAGCCAAGCCAAGAATTCCTACGTCTTTATTCTGTAAAGACTGCAGGCAGAAAGAAATTTTCTCTGCCATCCCGTCGGCTAGAGACTGGTTTACCTCTCTCGCCGCACCCAAAATTCTTAGCGGGACATTATTTTGCTGAGCCAGGGTGGCGAGTGAATCCATATCAGATTGAGCGAACAGGCCGCCCATCGAGGCTCCCGCCTGCAAACAGCGCGGCCCGATTTTTTTATCCAGCCCAAGGGCCAATGACAGATGCACTGCGTCACCTTGTACGCGTTCGCAGAGACCGGCCAGTTCATTGATAAAGGAAATTTTCGTGGCTACAAATGCCGTCGCCGCCTCGCGAACTAACTCCGCAGTTGAGTGATTGGTAACGATGACCGGAACACCGCGCATCACCAGCGGATGGAAAATGTGCTTGATCGCGACCACGGCTTCGCTGGAAGTCGTTCCGAGAACGATGCGGTCGGGCCAATTGAAATCTTCGACCGCGCATCCGGCGGTGAAGAAGATGGGCTGCGAGACGATGACCGCTTTTAGTCCGGCATCCTGCAACCGTTTCTCCAGTGCCACCCCGGTCCCGACTGAAACCGGTGTAACGATTGAGAGAATTGGCGGCTTGGGCGCGGCTTTTGCAATTCGAAGCACCAGCTCCGGCAGGTGCTGTGCACTGTCTTCTGACAGGAAGATTACGCCGCATTTGCGCGCGAAAGAATCAACATCGGTCGAGTACGCGAGGCGTCCGGAGCGAACGCTGCGCTTGATTACTTCACTTAAATTCTTTTCATGGAAGGGAACTCTGCCCTGGGCCATCTCAACCATCAGGGAGCTATCGGGGTGGCAGCAGGTTACCGGAGTGCCGAAATCCGCCAGGCAGGCTGAAATCACCGTTCCCAGATAGCCAGCCCCATAGACACCGATTTGCATCGATCCTCCCGAGGCCCAAAAGCGATCAGCCTGTCGTATCTTTTATTTACGCTGTTGCTTGGGGTATGGGCAGAGTACGAGAGGGACATGCAGGGCGCGAAGAAGTACAGTAACGTGCATGTCTGGTACTACAGAGTCCGCCAGGGGCGGCAGTTTTGGGGGATTGCGAACGTTTGTGGTCAGCGAACGATGCCAGCTGCGCCAATTAAACGTTGTCCGAGAGGGATTTCGGCCAAATCCGCCCACTTGTTCTGGGCCTCTTCCCGGACAAAGACCAAGTCGCGGACCTCAATGCATCGAGATTCGTCAAACTCGGCCCAGCGGGTACGGGCGACCCGGTACGCATATTGTGCCTGGTCCTCGGCGCCCATCTTCACGATCGTCAGGTGAGGCATATAGGGCCATTCTTCATGGCAGGCCAGTGCGTTCACGTTCAGACGATCGTGCAATTCGCGCATGCGATAAGCGGCATGTGCGACCCGAATGAATACCGTCGGTGTCACGGGAATAAAAGTTTCCACCTCTCCCAGCGAAACCTCAAACGGGTCTACTTCCTTGCAAAGTTCCTCCATGGTTTCGATCGCGACGGATTCGCTGCCAGCCAGGAATCGGGGGGGAAGCAAGGTTACGTGAGCCGCGAGGTGAGGCAGTTCGGGATGGAGTTCCTTACGGAGAGATTCGACGAACTCTCCCACCGGGTTCCGTACGTAGGCTACGAGTGCATAACGCTGGTTCCGCGGCATGGTGGCGATAGAAGATTATAAACGCATTATGTGTGATGCGAACCGAAGGCGTTTCGCTTGACGAAACCTTGAGGGAAGGTGATTATTTTGAGGCCGTTCCACTCATTTCTCGAGGTGCGCGATGTTCCACAAGCGATTATTCTCCCGCGTTAACTTGTTGTGCTGCATAGTTTGGCGTGTGGCGTTGGGCTTCCTGTTGCTTTTGTTGGCGATTCCGCCGGCAACTGCTGCACCGGCTCCGGAGTCCACGAAAAACGCGCTGCGCGTTTATTTTGTGGATGTTGAAGGCGGACAATCGACCCTGTTTGTTACTCCGGCAAATGAGACGCTGTTAATTGATACGGGCTGGCCGGGTCACGAGGAAAGAGACGCAGACCGGATCGTGGCCGCCGCAAAGAATGCGGGCATCAATAAAATTGACTTTGTCCTGATCACGCATTTCCACACTGACCATGTTGGCGGGCTGCCCCAGCTGGCAGCCAAGATTCCGATTAATGCATTCATTGATCACGGAGATAACCGCGAATCGACGGACGCGGAAACGGTCAAGGGATGGAATGCCTATCAGCAATTGGTGGCGAGCAAAAAGTACAAGCGTATTACGCTAAAGCCCGGCGACACTTTGCCGGTTAAGGGATTGAACGGAGTGATAGTGAGCGCCGATGGGGTCCTGATTGATCATCCGTTGCCGGGCGCGGGTGCGGAAAATGCAGCGTGCAAAGATGCGCAGAACTATCCCGCGGACCGGACCGAGAATGCCCGGTCTCTGGGTTCGGTCTTTACTTTTGGAAAGCTCCGAATCCTCGATCTGGGAGATTTGACCAGCGACAAAGAAATGGACCTGGTGTGCCCACAGAACAAACTGGGGAAGATTGACATCTATATTGTCTCGCATCATGGATGGAGCCAGAGTGGCAGCCCAGCGTTGCTGAATGCGATTGCGCCGCGTGTGGCGATTATGGACAACGGAGCCAAGAAAGGCGGGACTCCATCGACGTGGGACATCATTGAAAAATCCCCGAATCTGGAAAACCTGTGGCAACTTCATTATTCGGACGAGGGTGGCGCGGCGCATAACGTTCCTGCGGAGTTTATCGCCAATGTTGAAGGCCCGGACGCGGGTAAATATTTAAAACTCACCGCATGGCCGGATGGAAAATTTGAAGTGTTCAATTCGCGGACGCAGCAAACCAAACAATATCCTGCAAAGTAGGTGTTCGCGATCGAAGTTCAAGGTTCGTCACGCAGCGGACTTCCGGCCCTGCGATTGTTTGGCGGTCAATTTCTTTTTCAGGTAATCGCAGAGAACAGCAGCCGAGTTTCGCTTGGGATCCCGAGCCCCATAGACCAGGGTTACGGTTCCTTGTTGCGCCGCGCGCACAATCGGGTCGGAGGCCTCCGCATGCTGCTTCAGTTCACTCCGGTAGCGCTTTTGAAACTCAAGCCATTTTATGGGATCGTGGCTGAACCACTTGCGCAGTTCGGGGCTGGGGCGACATTTTTCAGCCACGCGTCAAG
>Ga0157372_10000835_pt1 | contig 33420 bp, 34 predicted proteins | sample C55metaG_FD_115307 | JGI IMG/M metagenome (GOLD analysis project Ga0157372, IMG submission 115307) | Corn rhizosphere microbial communities from Kellogg Biological Station, Michigan, USA - C5-5 metaG | ecosystem: Host-associated > Plants > Roots > Rhizosphere > Soil | place: USA: Michigan...
ACCGCCCCCCGGAGCCTCTCTATACTGCGCCCCCACAAGCCCTGATGGCGGAATTGGTAGACGCGGCGGATTCAAAATCCGTTTTCGAAAGGAGTGGGAGTTCGAGTCTCCCTCGGGGCACCACGTAGTAGTATCTGAGAGTCTCTACCAGCCTCTCAGACCCAGAGAAACCGGCCACTTGGCCGGTTTTTTTGTGCCTATCTGTTTATCCCTGTCTCCCCTTATCCGTTGTATCCCTGTATCCCTGCTTGTATCCTGAGAAAAATACCGAACTTTGGGATACAAGGATGAAACGCGCAGACATCAAGCGCCGCCCTCTCGCCGATACCACGCTTGCAGGGCTTGAGCCGGAAACGAAGGAATATCGAGAGCTGGATGCAAAAGGCCTGTATTTTCGGGTCAAGCCGGACGGTGGCAAGTCATGGCAACTCAGGTACAAGCGGCCTGCGGGTAACTGGGCATGGATGGGTCTCGGCGGCTATCCAGAAGTCAGCGGCGCACTTGCCCGTGAAAAAGCAGCCGATCTACGTAAGGTTGTCAGTAGCGGTGCCGACCCTCTTGAACAGAAGCGTTCGGCAAAAGCGGCAATCGATGCCGCTCGAACCCGAACCTTCAGAGCAGCTGCGGAAGCTTGGCTAAAGGCAAAGGAAGAGAAAGGTCTCGCTCCCTCCACCCTCAACAAAATCCGCACTTACCTCGACAAAGACATTCTTCCAGCGCTTGGTGATAAACCTCTGGACGAAATAACCCGAACCGATTGTGCAAATCTCCAGGCCTCCCTCGAAGCTCGGGAGGCGCATAACGTTGCGGAGAAATGTCGGACGTGGGTCAATCAGATCTTCGGCAGAGCAATCGGATTGGGGCTGACAGAAAACGATCCAGGTAGCCGTCTACGCGACATTGCAGCTCAAGCACCGAAGACTCAACAACACCCTCATTTGCTAGAGCCCGAACTCGGCGAGTTCCTCACCGCCTTAAAGAACACCCCCAGCAGGCTCACCGCCAGAACGGCGGCATGGCTTTGCATATGGACAGCCTCTAGGCCGGGAATGGTTCGTCTCGCGGAGTGGAAAGAGTTTGATCTCGATAAAGCTCTTTGGACTACACCTGCATCTAAGATGAAGATGCGCCGAGACTTTGTGTGTCCCCTTCCGCGCCAAGCACTGACCGCCCTTAGAGAGCTGCAAACTTTAACCGGGCGCAGCCGCTGGCTATTTCCGGGAGTAGGCGCGAAGAATCCTACAATCAGCGAAAACACAATAAATAAGGTATTCGCGACCATTGGCTACAAAGGGCGTCTAGTTGGTCACGGTACACGGCACACGGCGAGCACCTTGCTGCGTGAACACGGATGGCCAAAGGAGCATGTGGAAGCGCAATTGGCCCACAAAGAAGAGGGCATCTCAGGGGTCTACAACAAAGCTCAGTACCTCGAGCAACGGACAGCCATGATGCAGTGGTATGCCGATCATCTGGACAAGCTGCAGAATGGCAACGTCGTTCTGGGCCAATTCGGACAAGCCATTTGATCATGCAAATCCTGAATCCTCAAAAACGCGGTGTTCCGCGTGTTCCATGTGTTCCTAAACTGCTGAGAGCCTTTAATTGTTTGACTTTCAACGGTGGAACACCAATAGCGCCCAACTGGAACACATGGTCGATGGCACCCAAAAGATGTTCCAGAATTAACAACACCGGCAAACAAAAATCCCCCCCTCCTCACTGGCGGCCTCACAGATCTGCCGGGCGCAAGCGCTCGCATTTTTTCGGGCACGGAAACGGGGCGAGGGGTGAATGTTGAATAGAAAGTTCTACTTGAGCGCTCCCCTCAACATTGAGGGATGGGAGATTGTCGAAACGTTTGAGCGATTCACGCTATACAACGAATTCGCAGAACGTATCGATGATGCTCTCGAACTAATACTAGAAGGCCAGGAGCATTGGGCGAGCCATCTGACAGATGGGGAGTGGTCCGCTGAGTCTATTAGAGTGCAGGCAAATGTCAGACGGCTCTCCTACAACATACGCCAACAATTTGAGCGCTCTAGCGACGATTTACCTCGATGCATCCACTGGACGGTAGGTGAATCATCCAAATCAGCTATCGCTGACAGCCAATACGTTGCTGCGATGGCGATTGATCGAGCCTGCCGCGTCATTGAGACACTGGAGCGGTGGTTAAGCGGCTTCGACAAGGTTCTATATGCGGGAAACTATGAGAATCGAGTGGCCTCGCTCGCAGATGTTTCAGAGGACTTCATGGAGTTTGTAGGCGAGGTACGTCACGAGCACTCTCATGAGGAAATCGAACTTCGTGAAATGGCTGCGGATTTGATGGGCGAAGCCCGCCATTATCTGACTTTGGCTGATGTCTATGCCTCTCCGCGACTAAATTCTGCCGACAGGATTCGGATCAGCTCCAGAGCTCGCAAAGCAGGAAGTAGCTCAGGGGCCGTACGCCGCGAAGCCACATTCGAGCGCGATAGGAGCATCTGCGCGCATGCTAGACGCTTACTCAGTGGCGGCAGAGCCGCGAGGGAAATCGTTGGTATCATCGAAGGTACTGATTCTGCGTTAAAGACGCCGGGAGGGCTTATTAAGCTTTCCACGAAACAGATCCGCAACATTTTGATCGCCGGGGAAGTGCTTCCTAAAGCCAGGAGTTAATAAAGGGAAGAAATTTAGATTCCTCTAATACTTTTTCCGGCCCAGTCTGATACTGTCTCAGCCTCAACCCCTTTGCTGGTTCTCTAGGTGCAGTGATGGAAGACAGTGCCGTCAATAATTTTCCAACCGAAAACTTTCATCAATCCAACCGAATGAAGGGGAGCAAGAGAATTGCTAGGATTTTCCTTTAATGCTATGACGAGGTACATTACCTTATTATCGTTATTCATTTGCGCTCTGCTCCTACTAACACTTGGCCCCTCTTTCCAACAACATGGACTGGCGCTGTTAACCAGCCCTAGCTCAAGCTTATATCAGAGCGTATATAAAGACGCACTCATCAGCTTCCCTACCTTCAAGCAGTGGATTTCTAGCATTAACTACTGGCTTTACAGCATTGGCGCTGCCGCCTTAACGTTTTGCCTTTATAAAAGCCGCTCAATGAGAGGAGCACTAATCCTCTGCTCAGTTTCATCATTTGCATTCATGTCCATCCTTGATGCTAGCTCCTTTATTATATATAAAAGCATCACAACTTCTGACTTTTTGTCTTCGATAGCGAGCAACATAGTAGGCGGCCCACTTACCGCCGCGATTTTGATTGTTACTTTGTGGATCTCTGAGCGCTTGAGAGGAAGCATAGCAGAGCACGCCAAACTGGCAGAAATAGTTTCCTCCTTTGTTCCCGCCGTATTTGGCCTGCTTATTTTTCTTTTCCAATACTACGCACTTACATTATTTTTTAGTCCTGCGCCGTCAAACCTTGAAATAAAGACCTCACCCAAATCTGGTGCAAGTTTCTTATTTAGTCAAGAAATGAAAATACGGCATCAGAAAAACTTAAAAAACGAATGCGAGTGTGAAAGTGAGGAAAAAAGCGAAAAAAAGGATTTCAAATTTTTAAATGGCCAGTTTGATGGCGATTACCTATTCCAGGGAAAATCCGACAATGCAAACCTATCTTGGAAGGCAACTTCTTCGGAGGAATTCGAAGTTTACATCAGCGCGTTTGATGGTTGCCTCACCGAAGATTTATTCAATGCTAGTCGTGATCGTGGCAAGCCCCTGAAGATACAAAACATTAAGAACCTTTCCCTTACATTAGACTCAGGAATGGTGATTCTTGGAACTCGAGCCATTGATGGTAATATTGAGATAAGCCAATCCGACGTACAACCTTCATGGCATTATACAAATGATGAAGGCCATGTACTTCATCGGTTCGCAACGGCCGCTGATACAGCTGAGTACTGGTCGAATAAAGCCAATCTAAAATTCTCCTTACAACTTCCACTTTTAGACCTGGATAATTCGAAGGCAACACCTATCGAAAGAACCATCAAGCTCACGGTCAACGATAAAACCTATTCGCTTACTTTCAAACCCAGTGACAATCAGGGCGAAGTGCCCCCCAACCTCTGTGCGCCTTTTAATCTTTCACCTCAGCCATTGACCCTTCGCACAAATATTTCGAGAGGTAGCTCAATTAAACTTAGCATTGAATTACGTCAATCTCAAAAGCCTAAAACATACAATTTTACGAAACAAAATTCTATCGCTCTTACCGGCCTAAATGGCTGGCATACAATAGACCACATTAAACCAGAACGAATTGAAGACTTAATCTCTCCGGGCGAAATGCAAGGCTTACAGATCGCAGGCAATATTGACTATTTAAGACTTAACGGCGAAGCGATAAAAAACCTTCATGAGCACGAGTATTCTTTCTACAGTGCAAGCATCATGGGCAGAGCTGATGATAAGGGGAGTATGATTTATCAAGGCTCTGCGGACTGGGTTTGGGTAGACGGAAAAAGGTTGAACAAAACACGGTGGGAAAGCCTAGACAGTGCTACACAAGGCATCCTCCTTACTTTGGCAGGCTTACTGGTAATCGCGTTCGCTAGAACATTACATGTCTGTATGAAAAAAAATGACTCCTACATTATTTAGCAAAGCAATGATTGAGTATCAAAGAAGGTTTATCGTGAATGCTCTAGCATGCCCGAGGCCATGAAATTCCTGATTGTTCGCCTTTGCACTAGCTCTGCGGGTTACACGCTCTGCCTTTGGAGGATGTCGTTATGAACGCCCACGGGGGTCATTGAAAATTTGAATAACGTGGGGAAGTGAACAGCCGTTCATTTCCCCTCACTGAATTAGCGTTAGCCCTGTAACTCTCCACGACTACAGGAAACGCTCAATGACTGCCCCGACGCTTCAATCCATCGTCCCGCTTTCACCCTCCGCCACTGATTTACTCACTCCCGATCAAGTGGCAGCCACTCTGGGTCTTTCGCATCGCACACTCGCCGCCTGGCGCAGTTCGCGCCGCAATCCGCTGCCGTATGTAAAAGTCGGAAGCCGCGTGCGATATCGGCCTAAGGATGTGTCGACGTGGCTCGAAAGCCACACGCACATCGCTGCTGCAACTGCGAGGAACGAGAAATGAAACCCTCTCGCCTCCACTCCTCTGCAAACGACTCTACGCCAATCGACCCGTCGCTGACGCTCATCCGCATCGCCGAGGTAATGGCCATCGTCGGCCTTGCGCGCCCCACCATTTACAAGCTGATGAATGAGCCAGAAAGCGGTTTTCCTAAAACCGTAAAACTCACGAATAGCAACGCTCGCGGCGCTCCAGTGGCCTGGGTTTTGTCGGAAGTTCAAGCGTGGGCACGTGGTCGCATTGAAGCACGTGATGAGGTGGCCGCATGAGCCGCTCAATTGCCAATCAAGCCCTGATGCATCCCTTTTCAGTGCTGCGCTGCATCGGCTTTTCAGCCGCCACGATGCAGCGCCTCGAGCGCTATCGCGGCCGACAGGACAAACAGGGGCGCGTGGTCAGCGTACTTAGCTGGGCCGACGGTACATGGTGCGCCCTCGCGCTTCATTGCGAAAAATCAGGTGCGGTGATCGTTGATGAAGGCCAGCAAACGGAAGCCTACGAAGACGCCCGCTCCATGATCCATGACGGCTTCCTCCCCCTGCTCAACCTGCGCTGGGAAGCCCACGCCTGAAACGAAAACGCCCCCGGCGGCAACCGGGGGCGTTTGAGGTCAATCTGTATGCCCGATCAATTTATGTCGCATCAAAAAAATGCGCAAGGCTTCGTGCCGGTTGCGCTAATAAAATCTCGGGGTTATCCTGCCGCCGTCGCTGCAAATTCAGCGACCGGGTTTGGCGACCCGAGTTTAAGAAGGCGCACAGGCGCCACCATATCGATTGCAGGCGCTTTTTTTGTGCCCGCATTCCTGCTTTATGGCGGCTGTGCGTGGGAGACCTTCGGGTCTGCCGGGTTCCTTCTTACCCGGTTCGCCAACCTGCGCACAGCTGCCACCCCAATTCGTTTGGCGACGAATCGTGGCAGTTCCTACTTAAGAAGGAGCTCCACCCATGCACGCCCTCATTCCGTCCAAAAATCGCGCCGCTGCACACCGTGCAATGGCTCTCGCCGCTCTACACGCCAACTCCAGTCTTGCTTCGCGTCTCGCCCGCTACAACGCACATATGGCCAAAGCTCGCGCTCTCGAAGCCGCAGGCGGTGCCCAATGAACAACGCCCTGAGCTTTGCCCTGCCCGAAGACATTCTCAGCGTCAGCCAGCGCGCCGGGGCCGGTGTACCGATTGACGCCATAGCCTGCGCCATTGAGCGCGCGGACTCGGTGCTGACGTTGCTCGAAGACCACTTTGAAGGTGAGTCGCGCCTCTCCAACCGTGTTATTGCCGCCGTCATTTGGGATGTTCGCGGCACCCTCGGCTTGATCAAAACCCTCGCTCTGCACGGTGATACCACTTCCGTTCCAGCAGAGCACAAAGGCGGTGCGCTATGAACGCGTTGACCACGATTGGCCGCACGGATTTTTCGCCTGCTAATGCCAGCGGCTTGAAGTTATTTCGCGTCAACGCAGGCATCCCCATCGAAGATGCTCTGGAGCTAGCCTCTCAGTTGCAAGACCACGTGAATCTGCTCAACCGCGACGCCGCAATGAGCGATCAATGCGAACGGTTTAGTTGGCCTGCTCTGTATCTAGGTGAAATGGCAAAAGCGCTGCTTGATGACGTGGCTGACACCCTGTTCTCGCCGAGGGCCGACACATGAGCCAGCACCAGAGCAGCAAAGCGAAACGTCCGAGCTTCGCCGACGTAAAAGCCGCATCGCTGAAAAACATTGAACGTGTCCTAGCGCACTGGCTGCCCAACGGAAAGCGTGTCGACGGCGGCAAGGAATACACCGCCCCCAATCCGACTCGCACCGATAAGCGCGCCGGCTCGCTCAAGGTCAATTTGAACAAAGGCACCTGGGCTGACTTCGCTACTGGAGACAAAGGCGGCGACCTGATTGATTTAGTACGCTACTTGGACGGCGGCACCGATGTCGAGGCGTGCGCGAAGCTCACCGAACTGCTGAGCGTGAGCGTCGGTGCGGCGCGGTCGGCTCCCGCTCAAGGTAAAACCAAAGCGCCAACATGGACTGCCATACAGCCGATCCCGGCCGAAGCGATGCAACGTTGCCCAGTCCGCCATCGAGATCACGGTGCTCCGTCGAAAGTCTGGATCTACCGTGACGCTAGCGGTCAGCCACTCATGGCGCTTTACCGCTTTGATCTCGGTCCAGATGAAGACGGCAAGCCTAAAAAAGTCTTCGCTCCACTGACTTGGTGCCAGCGCTCCAACAGCGAAACCACGCAATGGCGATGGCAGGGATTGCCTGACCCGCGTCCGCTCCTGCGCTTGGAAGAATTGGCACTGCGCGATTCTGCACCTGTCGTGTTGTGCGAGGGCGAAAAAGCCGCCGATGCGGCAAGCGAATTGATGCCGGACTTCGTGGCCACGTGCTGGCCGAACGGGTCTAACTCTTGGCACAAGGCCGACCTGGCACCACTCAAAGGACGTCATGTTGTGCTTTGGCCGGACAACGACAGCAGCGGCTCAGCGTGCATGGAAGAGGTCGCCAAAAAACTGCACGAGATCGGTGCCAAATCGTTGCGATTCGTTGAGCTGGCTATGTTCAAGCGCAAACCCACGCTAAAAGATGGTCTAGCCGCGTTTGGCAAAGGTGGTAAGTGGGACGAAGGCGACGATGCCGCCGACGCGCTGGCCAAAGGTTGGACGGCAGCACACGTCGCCGAGCTGGAGCGCAGCGGTGAGTTTTTCGTCTCCCTCAACCACGAGCAGTCCGACGAACCTGCAGAGCCAAAAGCAGCAGCCAAACAACCGGCAAAATCGAAAACAGATTTGCTGCCCGGTGGATTTCGACTGGCCCCCGAAGGCGTGTTCTATACCGGCGATGATGGTGAGTCGCGGCCAGTGTGTTCCTCCTTGGAGATTCTCGCCCGCACTCGCGATGACAAGGGTCACAACTGGGGTTTGCTGGTTGAGTTCGACGATCCAGACGGCGCTAAAAAGCGCTGGAACATTCCCGCTCGTAACATGACCGGTGACTTCGGCAAAGACGTATTAGGGCCGCTGGTAGATATGGGATTGCGCTTACCTGGAACGCGCTCAGGTCGCAATGCGCGCAACGATCTTCAAAGTTATCTGCAAGGGTTCGACAGCAACGAGCGGGCACGTTTGGTCACTCGCCTTGGATGGCATGGGCCTGCATACCTGCTGCCTGATCAACAGATTGGTAACAGCCATGAGCACTTATTCTTCTGCGATTCCGGGGCGCAGCTGCCACCTATCAGCGAGGCAGGGACGCTAGAGCAATGGCAGCAGCAAATCGGTGCGCTGTGTGCTGGCAATCACCGTTTGGCGTTTGTTGTGAGCGTGGCCTTTGCCGGGCCGCTGCTGCACTTGTTAGGGCATGAATCAGGTGGCTTCCATCTGTATGGCGACAGCTCCGGCGGCAAGACGACTCATTTACAAGTTGCCGCGTCGGTCTACGGCGGGCCGAGATTGGTCCGGTCGTGGCGCTCTACCGACAACGCGTTGGAGTCGATTGCCGCCGCACATTCGGACGGCGTCTTGGTACTCGACGAAATCGGTATGTGTGATCCGCGCATCATCGGTGAAACGGTGTACATGCTCGGCAACGGCACGGGCAAAGCTCGCGCCAATGATCGAGGGCTAGCGGGCCGTCAGGTGCAAGAGTGGCGTTTGCTGTTTCTTTCGACCGGCGAAAAGACACTGGCGCAGCACATGGCCGACGCGAACAAAGAGCTAAAGGCAGGGATGGAAATCCGCATGCTGGCGGTGCCTGCGGATGCGAGCAAAGGCCTGGGCATGTTCGACGTGCTGAACGGGTTCGAAGACGCCGCCGCCCTGTCGGACGCACTCAAAGCACGAGTAGGCAAATACTACGGTACGCCGCTTACCGCATTCCTGTCAGCGCTGTGCAAGCCCGGTGAAATGCTCGGCTGGACAGCCATGCTGCGGCGCACGGTAGAGCGTTTTATCGCCAAAGCGCTTCCTGCATCCGCCAGCGGACAGGCGCATCGAGCCGCTGCTCGCTTCGGTCTCGCCGCTGCAGCCGGTGAACTGGCGACGGCACTTGGTGTTACTGGCTGGCCGGAAGGTACTGCGACCACAGCGGCGCAGGTTTGCCTCAATGCTTGGCTCGAAGAGCGCGGCGGTGCCGGGAACATGGAAGGCGACGCCATTGTGAGTCGATTGCAGCAGGTCATCGAGCGATTCGGTGAAAGCCGCTTCACCCGCTGGGACGGTCTTGCCGCCAAAACCGACGATCACGCACCACGGACCACCGACCGCCTCGGCTTCCGGCGCACAGTTGAACACGGCATGGGCGATGGCGTTTACACGTTAGTCACCTACTACTTCTTGCCCACCGCGTGGAGGGCGGAAGTGTTCAAAGGCATGAGCCTCACCTTGGTCAACCGGGAACTGATCGAGCGCGGGATTCTGGAAGCCAGCGCGGAAGGTCGTGCTGCGCAATCGGTGCGGCTCCCCGGGCTCGCCAAAACGAGAGCGTACGTGGTGCATGCCAACGCCCTCCTCTCCTCTGAAACCGAAGCCGCGTGAAGTTGGCAGATCGAGGAGAGCTGCCGGCCGCCTCGGGTCTGGCCCGCCCGGAATCCAATCGAACGAATATCAAAAACTGAAATGGAAGACTTTTAATGAGCGACTACCAAAAGCAAATCAAGCAACATCAAATCGAGATGGAACAACTCGAAAAGCAGATGCCGAAACTCACTACAGCGGCCAAGGAAGCAAAGAGTTTGTATGAACATACGCGCCACAATCGAGCGCCATACCCACATGACGTGATCAATGCTCTCAGCAACGCGAAATCCGAAATAGCTCGCCATGCTTCCGAGATCAGACGTCTGCAAACGTTGGTTGATTGGGAAGACGGAATTCGATCTGCCAGTAGCAACATTAAAAAGGCACAGAAAGAAATCAGCCAGGTGCAAAACGATCTGCGAAAGCAGCAAGACAAACGCGCCAAGCTTTCGAGCAAACTCGAAAGACTGGAAGTAGAGAAACGTACTGAAATTGAAAAGGCTCAATATGTCGAAAAACAAGCGGCTGCGAGCTATTCCGTAGCGTTGAGCGATGGGGATGACGCGGAAGAACAACGAGCGGAAAAGGCGCTCAGACAAGCCTCAGAGGCGCTTGCAGAGGCAACCCGCGACAAGCGGGGCATTGCAACTGCAACGCAAGCTTTGAAAAATGAAGTGGAGAAGCTCGAAGCAGCCATTGCAGAGAGTAACCAGACCTTGAAAGATCTGCGACACCAGCAGCTACGTGCAGCACGGTTCATGTGGGCCGACCGTCTAGACAAAGCTGCTCAGGACTTCGCAGCCATCGCAGCACACCTGCATGCGACGGAAAAGGCGATGGGGCGTTCGAGCTCTCTAACTGACCTCTACGTACCACTACTCGTACCGTTCGGACCGATGGCCCTCAATGAAGATACGGTTACTGCGAAGGCGGGTGCAATTTCCATTGAGCAACTGATCGCCGCTTGATTGCCCGCGTCGCGACTATCAGTCGTGACGCTCCCTCCTAAACCGGAGCATCACTCGCGGAACACCAAACGTGTTCCGCATTACTGGTGTTCCGGTTTATCGCATTTGGTGTTCCACCTCTGAAAGCCTTTATTCACTTGGCTTCTAGCGTTTCTGGAACACATGGAACACATGGAACACCGCATTTTCGCCACCCAAGGATTAGGATTCCCCTCGCCCCTTTTCACGGCGTGAACCTTCAGCGCAAGCAGACGCGACGGATCGCTCCAGATCCACCGATCTACTGTGTCTAACTCCTCCCAGGCGAAGGAGTCGGAGCGGCGGATTTTATGGGTCCTCCCTAAGGGGGGCCCCTACACGGGTTATCAGACTCGCAGGTTTCCTCTAGCTGAATTATTGATAGCAATGTCCGTCTTTAATATAAAAACGGATACCCAATGACACCATGACAACTAACGACATACCAAAAAAATAAAACCCAACAAACTTAAAACCCAGAAAATCAAACAAAAACCCTCACCCCTTAGTCAAGGCAATATAATTCTCGGCATAAGCCCTATGACTGATGACACCTAACTCAGAGACCAACTTGTGAAGCGCCTTCAGATAAGTCGGCAGATACGACAACGTAATTACCGTAACACTTTCCACGCAATCCACTAGATCAGATACAAGTGCTCGCTCTAGATTTATATTTTTAACATCAGGATGCTCAGCAACTATCGCACTCGACACCCTATCGCATAAAACTCTTAACTCAGGGCTAGCCTTTTGATAAACACTCACATAATTATGCACAGTAGATATTTCATCTAAAGATTTACAACCAGCAGCAGAGGAGATGTTCACATCCTCCTTCAACACTCTGATCGGTGCATTTGTAACCAGTAACGAGCCCAACAATGGGATAGGTAATTCCGCTCCAACATTTTTGTAAAAAGAACAAAAACTTTGCAACAAGTTCGGCAAAGAATGCCGCAACTGCTGAAGTCCATGTTGAATCTGCTTAGGATCTGCCGATGACATGGATAAGGACACGCCTCGTGTACAATAATGTTCGGGTTCAATTTCCAACAGACGATCTAAGTCCTGTACAAAATAGTCGCCTAGCCAGTGAAAGGTCGACAAACCTGACAACACCATTGGCTCATGCTTAGGTACTTTTGAAAAAACCCACTCCACTGTTGGTGACGCGTACTTACACTCTATCAAAACATTAAGTGCTTTCCCTTCCCCTTCACGGTCAGCGTCGGAATCAAAGCTATCAGCTAAAACTAACAAGTCCACCGAAAAATCGACAACCGAGCCGGACTCATTAGTCCTCCCGAAAGTAAACTCACCACAGTTATAAAATCCGCACTGATCCGCAATTGCTGAGACTTCGTGTTCTAACAACAAACCTGACTTAAGAAGATAATCTATACGCTTATCCATATTTATCCAATTTCAATAATACCAAGACGTATCCGACCATAGGTTTCACTGATCGAAGCAGAGGTTTCGCTGCATTGCTGACCCACAGTCTGCGCAAAACTCCCGATCAAAATCAAGAAGCATACAAAACGAACACACGAACATTGATCCAGAGTCTGTGAAAAACGTCTGGTTTCCTTTCCCGTTTCATTGTTTCCGGCTCAGACTCCTCCAAGACCCAAATTCATATCACTACAGATGCTGCATTCACATCATTCAAGGGGGTCGGCCTCGCTGATTCACTCTCGAAATATCGGAATCGAAGGTGAGTACGGTTGTAGGCGTATATCCGCTACAGCCGAGGCATCCGAGGTATCCGCCTTAAATACGCGACCCACCTAGGAAAATGAAAAAGAGAGCACACAAACTGGCTCATTGCCGCTTAACGGCTAAGCTTGAGATCGATCGTAAACGAAATACTTGAGCCTGTAGTGCCAGCGGAGTGAGGCGATGCCATTTAGGAATATGGTTCAAACCCCTAAATTGAGAGGAATTACGCAAGGGAGCGTGTTTAACCATGCACGTAGCGACGATTTCCATAACGACGTATTAGGTATGGTGATATCCGCTAGATGTGATTTAGCTCAGAAAAAGCAAGAGAAGTTTGTCTATGTACCTCTAGTCAAAGTGAAGCATTGGTTTGATTTCCATTTAGTTCCTAAGTTGACAGAGGAATATCGAAAAACATTGCTCAGCGAATTAAAAACAATTCTTACGCAAAACAAAAACGCAGACACAGTTATAGAAACATTTGGTCCAGAAAAGTGTCTTGATTTGCTAGCAGGACATAAAGACCAAGTAAAGTATCAAGAAAAACTAACAAAACTCAAATATGTCGAATCATGCATGCAATTAGGAGTACTGGACAAAAGCCTACTTCAAGAAAAGAAGTTTGCAGCAAAAATTGACGACATAATCACAAACAAGACAGAAGGTTTTTTTATCATTGACAACATAATAGATTTTCAAGACAACAAAGCAAATCTTGGCACATATATAGCTATATTAGGCGAACCTAGACCAATACATAGAGTCGCAGCCTTAGGAATAGCAGAAGGCTTAGATCATTCCAAAATAACTGAGCAAAATCGTATCTACGACTCCTTGACATACCGTCAAGGAGAAATGTCTTATGTACTTTGTAATATAGCATCACCGTACATCGAACTCGCCCTCCAAAGATTTTCAAATTTTTACTCCAGGATCGGTATAGACGACCCCACAGCGCGACTTAAAGAACTTCTTATCTCGGAGGCGATGGCATGAAATACATTGCAGTAGAGAAAAAAACCGCGATTAGCATAGTAAATACGAGACAACTTCAAAGCACAGAATACGCTGAAGGCAAGGATTTAGTGCTTACACTTAAAGGAGAACATGACGCCACCACACTTTCCATACCCAGCTTCAAAACTAGTAACGGGATTATTTTTACAGAAGACCTAGTCAACGAAGAATGTATAATTTTTGATTTAGAGTTATTCACTGGATTCCAAAGCACCAACAAGGATGAATGCCTAGTTAACTTTCAGAAGACGTTAAGAACTGCAATAAAATTTTGGGACAACATCCCGTTCGGCGGCGCTGAAAAAAACAATCAAGAGTCCGGATTTATAATATTGTTCCCCCACCCTTTCTCAAGTGGATACAGTCGAGTAATTATTGATAAGAAACCGGACAGCAAAAGACAGGAAAAAAGGAACGGAAAACATCTTTTAGCTTTCGCGTACACGCGAAACGAAGTAAACGGCCAGCCTTCCTACACAAACTTTAGAAAATTCTTAGAGGAGGTTAAGTTAGTTAGAAACAAGGAAAAGGTACTCTCTTCTGGTGCCGCGTCCCCAGTACTCATATCGTCATTAGAAAACAATTTTTCTCCTGCGGACCCCCGCATCGGATTCGAAAAATGGAAAAAATTACTAACGACAACCCAGAAAGAGTTTGTTTTATCAAAATACTATGGCCCATCAAGGATAGAAGGCGCTGCGGGGACAGGAAAAACCCTTTGCTTGATACTCAAATGCATAGAAACAGCTCTATCAGCAGAGTTCAATGGCAAAAAACTAATGTTCGTAACTCATAGCAGCGCCACTAAGGATCAGGCTACAGAGATAATCACCGCAAACTTATCAACAGAACAAAGAACATACGTAGACTTACACTGCCCGATTTCTGTATTTACACTCCAAGAATGGTGCTTAGAAAAAATAGGGAGTCAGATTGAAGAAAGCGAACTACTGGATAAGGACGCAGAGAGTTCTAAAACTTATCAACAAATATTAATAGATGAATCTCTTCAAGAGTTCTTAAACAAAGATTTTCAGACTTTCGCAAAATTAATTTCAAAAGACCTTGCATTATTTTTAGAGCAAAGCGACAAAATCGCAATCCTAGCTTCATTAATGCATGAAATATCAGAAATAATCAAAGGACGTGCAGGACAAAAACTCGACGCCTACAAAAAAATCGATTACTCCACACATGCGCTACCTATACATAATGACCAGGACGCAGAATGTATTTTCTCTATTTACAGACGCTACCAATCAAAGTTGGAAGCCGTAGGGAACTTTGATAGTGACGACATTGTAATAAGCGCGCTGAACCAACTTGACTCTCCCATCTGGAGAAGAAGGAAAAATAATGAAGGATTCGATTTCGTATTCATTGACGAAACACATCTATTCAACCTGAATGAACTGTCTGTGGTTCACCATATTTTAAAAGAAGAAGCAATTACAAAAGTAACTTATTCTATCGACAGAAGCCAATCAATAGGCAACTCCTCACTTTCTCAAGAGCAACTTGAAAGCTTTTTTGCAACAGAAGCAAACCAAGAATTAAAAACCGTATTTAGATCTTCACCTGACATCATAAGGCTAGCATTTACTATTCTTTCGGCGGGATCCGGATTTTTTACTAATCTGGAGAACCCGTTGGACAAGACCGAAAGTTCCTTCACTCAAGAGGATGAAAGCCGATCACATTTCCCAGAGCTAGTGACTTACTTAGAAGATGCTAGCGTTGTGAACATGGCGTTTAAAGAAGCAGATTTACTGGCCGAAAAAATTAAAAGCTCAAAATCGCGCATTTGCATTATCCCTTGCAACGAGATGATTCTTTCTGAAATCAGAAGAATAGTTGTTGAAGCCAACAAATCTTGCGAAATCATTCTGAAAAGGGGCGATAGCGCATCGCAGAAAAGAGCAGAGCGCGGTGGCAAATATCTAGTTGCAGGAATTGACTATGTGGGAGGACTAGAGTTCGATGGCGTAGTGATAGTGGGTTGCGACAGAGGAAATTTCCCTACGTCAGATGACCGCACAGCCAACACAAGGCATTTTATTAAACATGCCTCATACAACCGCCTGTATGTCGCGATTACCAGAGCAAAATATGGTGTAACCGTGATAGCCAGTGCAAGTCGAGGCATCAGTGAAATTATTTGCCCCGCGGTTGACAGCAAATCAATAATCGTCAATGAAAAGCAATAGAAATTTACGAACTCACAATGCGCACTTATCAGGTGCGCTATTGTACGATTCATCAAAACATAAGGGTAACCTAGCACCATTAGCCAGCCAGGTACTTGCTTAATCATCCACCAACGCCTTCATCAGTTTCCTTTTGGGAAACTTCAAACTTGCTTTCTATTGCTTTTAGTGCTGTTATTAGACTCTCAGACCGAGGTTTGCCGGCGCGGTCATCTAATCGCCCTCTGATCTCGAGCAAATACCAAAAAGCGCAACTGATATAACTTTTAAACATCTGCTCATTAACATGAACGCTGCTACCTCGCTCAAGTTTCAACCATGGGCACGCCTCGACAATTCGTCGATCAGCTTTCCCACCTTTATGTACAATCACATTTCTGATCTGACTAAGCTCGTATAGTGTTTTTTGTACTTTTTCTTGGACGTACCCACCGATACCTACGGGTGTAAGTAGTGCTTCGAAACGCCCAACTCCTAATTTCAGAGGTGCATCAACGGCTTGCTTTAGTGTCTCAGTTAGAAACTCAGCTTGCTCATCAGGTTGTGCCGTTCGAAACTCTATAAGCGGCCCTTTTAGCTTCGCCAACAATTTTTGATCTGGGCACTCTGAAGGCTTGTGTAAACACTCGATGACTAGCTCGTCTACTAATGCCTCTATCAACGCCCAGAGCCTAACAGAACAAAGACTGAACAAATATGAAAATCCGCTAGTACGCTGGCTCTCAGCAAACATGGCCACCTCTGCCGCTCTTTCTTTTGCGCGAGCAAGTTCAATCTCCGAACTGAATTGCGAGGGTTCATTTAGAGTTTTGGATATCTCTTCTCGTAACTCTATATTTTCAACGGCCTTTCTTGCATTATTCATTGCGCTACTACAAACGCCTGCAAAGAGATCCAACTCGGCTAAGTCGTCACTCTTTCTTTTTATTATTTTTTGCAAAATCTCCATGTACCTTCCTTTACTACTTTCCTGTACGTATAGACGTAGCGCGGACTGCTACGTAATGAGTATTTTAGCTGTATGTCATCTATCCGCAGACTCTAGTCAACTAGCAGACTATTAGTATCTGTGCGTACCCGCAAATACATTAACGCCTAACAGGTAACACAGCTTGTGCGATAAAGGTGCGCTAGCCTTAACTTCGACGCATCTACACCTACGCAGGATTGAGATTTTCATCCTGCGTCGCCATCCGCATGGATTAAAATCACCGCAACATCGCTGCATCCTAGGATGACCGCTGACGTTTTTTTCAAACTGTTCACGTTGCCTTAAAAATGGCATTGTGTCTCCAGCAGCGGATGACATTTCCAACACGGGTGTATTTGTATCCCATCATGTATCCCTGAACGCAAATCAAGACTATGAGGCCCGGAGTACATGGAGAGTTAGAGTCTCCCTCGGCACCAAAATTAAGAAAGGTCTTGCTTAGCAAGGCCTTTTTTTTCGTCCGCCGGAAAGAGCCTCCTCTTCACTTAATGGCCACCTGCTCCCCCCGCGATGAAACCGATTGCGCAATAAGCCTGGCGAAGTATTGATCGCTAAAAGCGAAGAGCTTCAGGCGCCAACCACAAGCTCAAAGCCTGCTGGCGATTTCTTGCCACATATGGTCGTAGTTGTATTTCAACCAACGGACCAGCAACTTGTCGAACAGCTTGCGAAACCAATTACGCTGCCGCGCCGCGAGTCTTTCCTCTATCTCGGCCTTGAGCCAATCAGGGTCAAAACCTGTCCAGACAGTCGGCAAGACCGCTGCAATGTTCATAAAGCACACTGGCGCTACTTCTGAATAAAAAATCTCGTAGAGCACCGCTGGATCGACACCCTTGAGCTGGCGTGCGATGTAATCGTAATCAGTGGGAAAATCATTGAATGTCTCGGAAAGAGCAGCTCTCACTTCTGTCAGTTGTGGCTCATTCAGAAAATGCTCCAACTGAAAACTCCTTCAGTTGCGTTCAACTCGCGCGGCGCAGATCAATCGATAAACCGAAGCATGAATTCAGGTATCTGCATCAGGCGCACGCTCGGCTTGAGCTCCTCCCCCAAACAAACGCTCAGCTATCTGACGACCTCGTTCCTGGCCCTCCTCCGTCAACCAGATCGATTTGTTCCTGTTTACCGGATTACTGATGAGACCCTGCTCATGCAATCGGTTCATGACTTCAAAATCGAAGCCTTTCCATGCATTGCCGTCGTCGGAACTGAAAGCGGCCAACAGGGCAAGCACAGCCTCTTCAATCAACTTTTCGTCGTATTCCATGATCGTCGCTCCGCTCATGTGTCTGAACTAACGTTGAGTTTGTATGGCACCTCATACTCACTGACCATCCTGAGAACCTCGCTCTGTTGCTTAGGTCATTGAATATCCCGGCGCTGTCCGTGCAACCTGTTTTGCCTCGGGACTGCACCTGATGCGTCCGCTCAGTATAATCACGCCCGCCCGCACGCGTTCTGCCGCCCATAGCGGCTTTCGTTGGTCGTACCGACTTTCAAGACTCATGCTTAAGGACCTCCAAGGCCAACCATGGAAACGTCACTGGAAACCGTCGCCCTGTTCTCTCTCAAACTCGCTTACGAGGAGGAAGGCCTGAGCCCGATTCTGCGGGATGACATGGTCATGGGGGACTACCAAAAAGACGTGTTCGAATTGCTGGTGCGCCGGGGTGATGTCGAAACCATTCAGTTCAAGATGAACGAGTGCCTAGGCTTGGCGATGGATGCATTGGGCGGCGTCGAGAAACCGCTGGGGCGGGAGCTGCACAAGCTGTCAGCCGATTTCAGTCAGGCGCAGTCGCTGGAGCAGCTTGATCAGCCGCTCCTCGCGCTCAAGGGTTATCTGAAAGACATTCTCTGATCAGTTGCTTCACTCGCTGACCTTTCAGCGTCGAGCCTTCAAAACCCGAATATCCGTGGGAAATCCATCCGCCCCCACAATCTTCTTCCAGCCCACATACTGAAACTCGCCCCGCTCATCGATGTAATCGCCCTTCTCCACTGACCGGCCACCGACGATCGCCACGCGTTTTTCCTCGCCACAGCCGCCATCCGACGGGCGCACGGTATAGATCACATACGGCTTCACATACTGCGTGGCGCGGAAGTGTTGGCCGCAGATTTCGTCGACGGTGATCAGCATGGTTTTCAGGCGGGCTTCGCCGTCCATGTCTTCGTGGAGTTTGAGGAAGGAGATGTCGCCGACGTCGCTGTAGCCGAGTGAACGGGCGCGTTTGTATTCGGGGGAGTTCTGGTGGGCGATGCGGCCTTGTTCGGCGGCTTGGTTCATTCTGGCGGCAAACTCGGCATTGCCTTGCGCAATGGTTGCCTCGGCCTGGGCGGCGACGTTTTCGCATTGCGCGAATTCGCGGGAGCCGAGGTATTGGGGCGTCAGGTTCGAGCGGCGCTGGTTCATGCTCCGCAGGCTGTTCTCCAGATCGCCGATCACCTCATAGGCGCTGGGTACGCGACCGCTCTGGACGTCGGCGATTTTTTCCTGCATTCGCTTGCAGTTGGCGAGGTAATACTGCCAGCTGCTTTCCGGGGGCTCCTTCCACTCGGCGAATGCCGGGGTAATGACAGCGGCGCACGTGATTGCACAGAGCAAGCGCAGAACAGAAGCGGCTTTTGGCATGAGTAGTCCATTACAGGAATCAAGAAAGTGGCGCGACGCTACTATTTTGCTATCGTGCCGTCCACTGTCGGCAAGGTGCCGAGCGTTTGTACCGTGACGGGTTTCGAAGGATGGATACGATGGATGTTGTGTTTTTCTTTATCGCCTGGATAGGCATGTGGGTCTGGGTCGTCAGGCAGCGTGGTGCGTGGAATCTGCTACTCGCCAATGTGTTGGGTGCGGCCAGCGGCATGATTGTCGGCCTGGTGGTTTCGCAGCTTTGTGTCGGTCTGTTCGGCTCTAGCCGGCCACCGGTCCCGGGGGTCATGGGATCGCTTCTGGAAATGCTGGCGACTGCCGCGGCGCTGACCGGCGTATGGATGCTGGTGGCACGTCGCTCGCAGGTCGAACACCCTGTCGCGCGTCAGCTACTGGCCGGCCTTTGCGGCGTTGTGGCCGGCATAACGGCGATCATGTTTTTTGTTCAGATCAATCCGCCCAATCTCGGCATGTGAATGTCTTCGTGGCGTCAGACCTCTATTTTGATATCTTGCCGTCCATCTTCAGCACTCACCGCCAGTGGGTGCTGTTTTGCAGGCTATTGAAGGGTTAAGGAAAGGATCGAATGGAGTTTCTGAGTTTTCTGGCATTTATCGCCGCCTGGGGTTTGATGTGGCGCTGGGTGGTGAAAAACCGCGGCAGCTGGAATCTGTTTTACGGCAACATCGTTGGCGCGGCGGGCGGTTTTATCGTCGGCATGGTGGTGCTGTCGATCTTCCTGTCGCTGTTCCCGTCGGCGCATAAAGCCGAAAAGGCGCCAGTCGAAGACGTGATCGCACAGAACGATGTCACCACCAGTCTGTTGCCCGAAGCCGAGTCGGATTCGACGTCTACGGTGCTGGAAAACGCGCCGGGCTTTGCCGCGATCGAGCCGGATAATCAACCTTCTCCGCCGGATTCCGCACTGCTGCCGAATTACGCCAGCCGGGCACCGAAATCGATATCGGAAAAAACCGTCCTGGATCAGAGCGACGCGCAGGGCCGTAAAGCGCTCACCGCGCTGCGCGACAAGCTTGGGCAAAATGCCGACAGCGATAAATCGATGCTCGCGTATGTCATTTGCGGCACGGTGGTCACCAGCACACTGCGCTTCCCGGCGTCGGAGCGCTTCGCCGACAGTTCTGCCATTGTCACCAAGCGCTTCAAGGACCAGGTCTACACCCTCAGCAACAAGGTCACCGCGCGCAACATGAACGGTGATGACGTCACTTATCGCTTCGACTGTTCGGTGCAGGAGCAACCCGCGTCCGCCGAATGGCGACTGCTGAATCTGAAATTGCAGAAGGTCGGTTCTTAAGCCTCGTTTAAGGGTTCAAGGCGCCGGCTGCGCTATCATCGCCAGCCTGTGCGCCTTGAGCTTTGCCCCCGAATGTCCCCGATATCTGCTGACCTGAATCCGCTGCCTCCCGTCTTGGCCGGCCCACTGCTGCGCCGGCTGAAAACCACGCGCGTGGTGCTGTGGCTGGTCGGTACGCGTCAACTGTCGCTGACGTTGCGCCTGCAAGGCGTAGGAGACATCCCTCTCGATGCCGGGAAGTGCACGGTCATTCCTGTAGGCCGTCATGCGTTCGTTCATTTGATTGACGTTGTGCTCGACAGCGCCCTGCCCTGTGACACGCGCATCGACTATGACCTGCTGATCGACGGCCAGACGCCCATCGCCGAATGGGCGCCGCACCTGCTGTACGGCAATGCCCGCTGTCCAAACCTCGTCGTGCGCTCACGGATTGATCAGTTGCTGCATGGCTCCTGCCGCAAACCACATCATCCGGCGGCAGACGGTCTACTGTGCGTCGATCAACTGCTGTCCGGCGAAACCGATCCGCAACAACGCCCAGCGCTGCTGATGATGAGCGGCGACCAGGTTTACGCCGACGATGTTGCCGGCCCGATGCTGCGGGCGATTCATGCGTTGATCGAGCGCCTCGGTCTGTTCGACGAATACCTCGACGGTGCCGTAGTCAGCGACAGCGCCAAACTCTACGAACACCCGGCCAGCTACTACCACCGCGCGGATCTGTTACCGGCGCTGGAGAGCAACGAGACCTTGCGCGAGCGATTTTTCGGCGGTGCGCGCAAGCCGATTTTCACCAGCAGCAGCGCCGACAATCATCTGGTCACGTTCGCCGAAGTGATGGCGATGTACTTGCTGGTGTGGTCGCCGGTTGCCTGGACGCTGATCAATCCTGCTGTTCCGTCCCTGACGCCTGAACGCTTGAAGCGCTACACCCTGGAGCAAACCCGCATTGATGGCTTCAAGGCCGGTTTGGGCAACGTCGCCCGAGCCTTGGCGCACCTGCCGAGCCTGATGATTTTCGACGATCACGACATCACCGATGACTGGAATCTTTCCGCGCAATGGGAGGAAACCGCCTACGGCCATCCGTTCTCCAAACGCATCATTGGCAATGCCTTGATCGCGTACATGTTGTGTCAGGGCTGGGGCAATAATCCGGATGCGTTCAAGGATGTGCTGGAGAACACCCGACGCCTGAGCGCCAGCGGTGATGATCGCTATCTCGACAGCTCGGTGCAGGACGCGCTGATCGATGACCTGCTGCGCTTTCAGCATTGGCATTTCGTGCTGCCGAGCAGCCCGGCGCTGGTAGTGCTCGACACCCGCACCCGGCGCTGGCGTAGTGAGATGGCACTCAAGCAACCCTCCGGTTTACTGGACTGGGAGGCGCTGAGCGAACTGCAGCAGGAACTGCTCGATCATCCGTCAGCGATCATCGTTTCCCCCGCGCCGATCTTCGGCGTGAAGTTGATCGAAACCGTGCAGAAAGTTTTCAGTTGGTGCGGCTATCCCCTGTTGGTCGACGCCGAAAACTGGATGGCTCATCGCGGTGCGGCGCAGGTGATCCTGAACATTTTCCGACACACCCGCACACCCGGAAACTACGTGGTGCTGTCCGGCGACGTGCATTATTCCTTCGTCTACGAAGTACTTATCCGACACCGCAAGGCCGGGCCACGGATCTGGCAGATCACCAGCAGCGGGATCAAGAACGAGTTCCCGAAAACCCTGCTGGAATGGTTTGACCGCCTCAACCGCTGGCTCTATTCGCCGCGCTCGCCGTTGAACTGGTTCACCAAACGCCGACGCATGCGCATCGTGCCCTATACCCCGGAACATGCCGAAGCGGGTGAACGGCTGTGGAATTCAGCCGGGATCGGCCAGGTGTTTTTCAATGCGCAGGGACAGCCGAGCGAGATCATTCAGCACAATTCAAACGGGGCGGTGAAGACGCGGATGCTGGCGCCGGAGTTGGGGGATTATCCTGATTGATATGGTTTCCTTTTGCCCATAGTGAGATTGCAATGACGATACCTTCGCGATTACTTATCACCCGCGACAGCGTACATGCCGGCGATGATTGCGAGGCTCCCCATGCGCGCTGGATCAACCTGCAAGTGAGTGAAACCCTGGAGGATGCCCTGCGCCTACTACTCCACAATGGTTATCTGCCAAGCATTGCTGGTGGATGTGCGACCTGGATCGTACGCGGCCCTCAGGCCCTAGCTGTAGTTGCCCAACAATGGCGGGAGCCGCGTTTTCTGGTCGACGCCCAGTCGACACTGGTCAATTTGGAAGAGTTGAGATTTGTATATTGGTGCCAGGTAGATCCAGAGATTGTTTTCGACTGCCTGCTAACAGGCGCCGAACTTCCTGACAGATACAGCGGATTTAAGACGTCAAAGTAGTCGGAAGGGGATTACAGTTTTTAAGGAAACATCTCTGGAATCGCTGGTTCATACTCTGCCTCCCTTACACAGGAAGCAGAGCCATGCGAAAAAGAAAGCCAGACCCTTTAGAAATCGATACAACGACTTACCTTTTAAGCTCCCCGGCCAATGCTAGAAGGCTGCTGAGATCTATCGCAGAAATGCACAATGGAATTCGTGCAAATACGGACGCCTCTTCGTTCAATTTCGTGCCTCTCAGTCAGTAGAGACCGCCAGCCCCACACCTCTGACAATCATCCCCACCTCCCGCTCATCAATCGTCAGCGGCGGCAACAGCCGTATCGTCTTGCCACGCGTCACGTTGATCAGCAATCCATGATCCCGCGCCGCAATCAGCGTCAGATCGCGGATCGGCTGCTTCAACTCGATACCAATCATCAAGCCCTGCCCGCGAATCGCCAGCACATTGGGGTTGTCTGCCAGTTCGGCGCGCAGGCGGGTCAACAGGCGTTCGCCCTGCACCCGGACATTTTCCAGCAAGCCCTGTTCTTCGATGATATCCAGCACCGTGCAGCCGACCCGGCAAGCCAGCGGGTTGCCGCCGAACGTACTGCCATGGCTGCCGGGCGTGAACAGGTCCGCAGCTCTGCCCCGCGCCAGACAGGCGCCGATCGGCACACCGTTGCCGAGGCCTTTGGCCAGGGTCATGACGTCCGGCACGATACCTTCATGCTGGAACGCAAACCACTGACCGGTGCGGCCGATGCCGGTCTGGATTTCGTCGAGCATCAGCAGCCAGGCGCGCCGATTGCACACTTCCCGCAGAGCTTTGAGGTAGCCGGGCGGCGCCAGTTGCACGCCGCTTTCGCCCTGGATCGGCTCGACCAGAATCGCCACGATGCGCTCGCCATGCTTTTGCTGCAGCTGATCCAGCGCCGCCAGATCACCGAAAGGCACTTTGACGAAATCTCCCGGCAGATCATTGAAACCCAGGCGCACCGCCGGGCCATCACTCGCCGACAACGTGCCGAGCGTGCGGCCATGAAATGCGTTGGCCATGACCACCACCAGCGGCTGTTCGATGCCTTTGCTCCAGCCGTACAAACGCGCCAACTTCAGTGCAGTTTCGTTGGCTTCGGCGCCGGAGTTGTTGAAGAACGCCCGCTCCATTCCCGACAGCTGCGTGAGTTTCTGCGCCAGCTGTTGCCGCCAGTCGATGCTGTAAAGGTTGGAGGTGTGCAGCAGCATTCCGGCCTGCTCACTGATGGCCGCGACGATCCGTGGATGCGAGTGCCCGACGTTGGTCACCGCAACCCCGGCGACGGCATCCAGGTATTCACGACCGGCCTGATCCCACAGGCGCGTGCCCAGGCCTCTGGTGAAGCTCAGGGCCAACGGTTGGTACGTGTTCATCAGTGCGGCGGTCATGACTTCAAACTCCAGTGAAGGTCGGTGTGTTTGCAGTATGGTTAGCCACCAGAACTGGATAAACTCGGTAAAACTTCATTCATTTAAAAGCTGAGCTTGATAATGAACCTGTTGCAGGCAATGAGCGTGTACGTGAAGGTCGTGGAAGCCGGGAGCATGACGGCAGCTGCGTTGCAGTGCGAAATGTCCACGACCATGGTCGGAAATCACCTGCGCGCACTGGAGCAACGCCTCGGCGTACAGTTGCTGCAGCGCACCACCCGCCGTCAGCGACTTACCGAGTTCGGCAGCGTGTACTACCAGCGCTGTCTGGACGTTCTGGGTCTGGTGGCCGACTCCGAACGCTTGGCCGAACAGGCCCTAGACGAGCCGCGCGGACTGTTGCGCATCACCGCGCCGCTGACCTTTGGTGTCGAACGCCTGGCCCCGGCGCTCAGTGAATTTTCCCTGCAATACCCGCAGGTGAAAATGGATGTGGTGCTGACCAACCGCCGCCCGGATCTGCTGGAAAGCGGCCTCGACGTAGCGTTTCGGCTGGGACATTTCGAGCAGTCGAACCTGATCGCCCGGCCGCTGATCGACTACACCCTGACCGTGTGCGCTTCGCCGGCTTACGTCGCCCGACGCGGCATGCCGATCACCCCGCAAGACCTGCAGCAACACGACTGCCTGTCGTTCGCCTACCCTGCCGGCGATGACTGGCAATCAGTGGAAAAACGCTGGCGCCTCAGCGGCCCGGACGGCGAGATTCTGGTCGACGTCAGCGGCCCGATGCTGATGAACACCTCTGCCGGCCTGCATCAGGCAGCGCGCACCGGCATGGGCATCGTGATGCTACCGGATGCGCTGGTGGAACAGGATCTGCGCGACGGCAAACTGGTGACGGTGATCCCCGATTACCAGCCACCGAGCCGCCCTTTGCATCTGTTGTATGCCCCGGATCGTTATCGTTTGCCGAAGCTGCGGCGCTTCGTCGAGTTCGCGATGAAAACCTGGGGCAGATCCTGACTCAATTGCTATCGACTACGCTCCGGTGATTGCCGACAAGGATGCTGTTATCGATGAGAAACGACCTTACCGTACGCGATCTGTTGCCCGACGAAGTGGAGCCAGTGCGGCTGTTTCTCGGCCTACATGGCTGGGGACACCGGACAGGCTCCAGCGACTACTTCGCCCAACTCATCGAAAACTCCCAACGCACTGCGGTCGCGCTGAGCGGCGAACAAATCATCGGTTTCGCCCGAGGCATCACCGATGGTTTGTCCAACGGTTATCTGTCGATGGTGGTGGTCGATGACCAGTATCGCCGTGCTGGCGTCGGGCGCGCACTGGTCGAGCATGTCATGGGGGACAACTACGAGATCACTTGGGTCCTGCGCGCCGGGCGCGAAGGTGCGGAGGCGTTTTTTGCCAGTTTGGGGTTTGAAACATCGGTGATTGCCATGGAGCGCCCAAGGCTCAAGTAACACGTGAGAAATCAACTCCCGCTTTTCACCAACACCGGTTTCTCCTGATAACGCTGCGCAAACAACTGCTTCAACTGCGCCACCTTGGGCATGTCGTTGATCACGATGTACGGATAGCTTGGGTGTTCGGTGAGGAAATCCTGGTGATAGTCCTCCGCCGGGTAAAAGCCGTTGTAGGTTTCCAGTTGGGTGACGATCGGTTTGCTGTAGGCATGCGCCGCGTCGAGTTGGGCGATGTAGGCCTGGGCGACCCGTTGTTGATCGGCATTGACCGGAAACAGTGCCGAGCGATATTGCGTGCCGCTGTCCGGCCCCTGACGGTTGAGTTCGGTCGGGTTGTGGGCCACCGAGAAGTAGATCTGCAGCAGGCTGCCGTAGCTGACTTGCGTCGGATCGAAGGTGACTTGCACGGACTCGGCATGACCGGTGTCGCCTTCGCTGACCCGCTCATATTGCGCCGTGTTCGCCGCGCCGCCGGCATAACCGGAGACGGCTTTCTGCACGCCTTTGACGTGCTGGAAAACCCCTTGCACACCCCAGAAACAACCACCGGCGAACACTGCGATTTCACTGTGCGCCTGAGTGGTTTCGTCGAGGGCTGGCGGCGGGATGGCCACCGCGTCCTCTGCACCGAAAGAGAACGCCGAGCACTGACCGATCACACCAGCCATGGCGACGCCGAGCAGTGCACGGCGCCAGTTGTTTTGAGCTTTCATGTTGCGCACTCCCGATCAGCCGAAGGTGAAGGCGTAAGCCGATACGCCCGGGTCAAGAAATTCGATGGTGAAGGTCCGGTCCTTCACCTCGTCGGTTTGCCGTACCAGTTGATACAGGCGCTGCTCGGTCACGCGGCCGCTGCCATCCGCGGCGACATCGACACCGTGGGCGTCACCCGGCGCCTGACCGTCAATCGAGACTTTGAAACGCACCGGTTTGCCATCCGTGCCCGGGCCCAGCACCAGATGCAGATCGCGGGCGTGGAAGCGGTAGACGATGCGACTGGCCGGCGCGCTGGCGGTGGCCTGCTCGGCACCGACGGCCCACTGGCCGCCAAGGCTCCAGTCATTCAGGGTCAGGTTGGCGGGTGGGTTATAGGTCGCGATCTTGTCAGGCACCAGCCCGGTTTCCGGTACGAAATGTTCCGCACGCTGGTAGCCGACGTAGGTTTCCGGTGACAGCACCTGATTCATGTCCGGCGCCTGTTGCACGCCTTGGGCATCGGCGTTGATCAAGCCGTCGGCGACGGTTTTCGCCCCGGCCTCACGCAGCAACTGCTGTATGACCCGTTCCGATTCGGCGTAATCCCCTTCGCCAAAATGGTGGTAACGAATCCGTCCTTGAGCATCGGCAAAATAATGCGCCGGCCAGTATTCGTTGTTGAAAGCACGCCAGATTTTGTAGTCGTTATCGATGGCGACCGGATAGTTGATACCCAGCTCCTTCATGGCTTTGGTGACATTGCCGACATCGCGCTCGAAAGCGAATTCCGGGGCGTGCACGCCAATCACTACCAGGCCTTGATCGCGGTACTTTTCCGCCCAGGCTTTGACGTATGGCAAGGTGCGCAGGCAGTTGATGCAGGAGTAGGTCCAGAAATCCACCAGCACCACTTTGCCCTTCAATGCCTGGGCGTCCAGCGGTGGCGAATTGAGCCATTGCACGGCGCCATTGAGCGGCGGCAACTGGCCTTCGACCGGTAGTGTTCCCGGTGCCTTGTCGGCAACTTTCATCGCCCCGCCGGCAGCAGGAATCTGCGCCATCATGGTTCCGTTGCCCGTCGGCGATTTGCTGGTCAGCTTGCCGACCAGCGCCTGTTCAATCCCGCCCGTGGAAGCCGTCGACAGCCGCGCCAACAGCCCGGTGTCGAGGCCCAGCGCAATCGCTGCGACACCCGCCAGCATCGCCGCCCCCAACCCGCGCCGGATCCACTCACCGGTGCCGACCGAGCGCTTCATCAACGCAAAGACCTTACCGCCCAGCAGCAGCGCCGCCGCCAGTGAAGTCGCGGCGCCCGCCGCGTAGGCGAGCAACAACAGCGTGGTGGCGATGCTTGCCCCTTGCAGCGCGGCTCCGGTCAGAATCAAACCGAGGATGGGCCCGGCGCACGGTGCCCAGAGCAGACCCGTGGCGACGCCAATCAGAAACGAGGCTCCGGGACGCGGACGATTGTCCTGGCCCGCGGCTTCGGACAGCCGACTGCCGGCCGAGACCAGCGGTCGCGTCAGGCGCTCGGCGAGGCGCGGCAGCAGCAGCGTCAGCCCGAACAGTGCAACGAACAGCAACGCGAGCCAGCGCCCGTACTGATTGACTTGCACCACCCAACCGCCGCCCACCGCCGCCAGTGTGGCGACGAGGGCGAAAGTCAGCGCCATCCCGGCCAAGAGCGGCAAGCCACTCTTGATAAACGGCTGCCCGGTGCGAGCGAAGACAAAAGGCAGAACAGGCAGGATGCACGGACTGACGATCGTCAGCACACCGCCCAGATAAGCGAGAACCAAGAGCCACATGGTGTCGTCCTGTAGAAAGTGAACATCGAAAAATGGCCATGGCTCATGCCGCCACGGGTTTGAACGTCATCGCCAGGCCATTCATGCAATAGCGCAGGCCGGTGGGTTTCGGGCCGTCGTCGAACACATGTCCCAAGTGCCCGCCGCAGCGTCGGCAGTGCACTTCATTGCGTGACATGCCGAATGATCGGTCCTGACGCGTGGCCACCGCATGTTCCAACGGTGCCCAGAAACTCGGCCAGCCCGTGCGGCTGTCGAACTTGGTCGCCGATGAAAACAGCGCCAGATCACAACCCGCACAGGCGAATGTGCCGTTGCGATGTTCGTTGTTGAGCGGGCTGGTATAGGCCCGTTCGGTGCCTTCGTCGCGCAGGATGGCGTACTGCTCGTCCGAGAGCAGCGAGTGCCATTCACTGTCGCTGTGGCTCACCTCGAAAACCTCATCGGCATGGGCTTGCTCGATTAGTGCGGAGCCCGAGGAAAATTTTGGCAATACACCCGCCACCAGAGCTGCAACCCCCAGCCCGCCGCTCGCTACGAGAATCTGTCGCCGTGAAAACATGGCCGTCTCCAAAAAATCCAGGTGCCTGTCATGGAACACAGCCTAGGCTTGGGTTGATCGCTAAATCCTCACGGGAAGTTAACGAATTCGTGATAACTCGCCCCGAGGAAAACCCGCACAATGCGCTCACTGCGCCGAAGGATTGAGCTTGATGGAATTAACCAAACGCATCCTCGTGGTCGAGGATGACCAGCACATCGCCGACTTGATTTGCCTGCACCTGCGCGATGAGCATTACGATGTCGTGCACTGCGCCGACGGCGATGAAGGCATGCGCCTGTTGCAGCAAGGGCAATGGGATGCGCTGATTCTCGACCTGATGCTGCCGGGGGTCGACGGCCTGGAAATCTGCCGCCGCGCCCGGGCGATGGCGCGCTACACGCCGATCATCATCACCAGCGCGCGCTCCAGCGAATTGCACCGCATTCTGGGTCTGGAACTGGGGGCTGACGATTACCTCGCCAAACCATTCTCGATGCTGGAACTGGTGGCCCGGGTCAAAGCCTTGCTGCGCCGGGTCGACGCCATGGCGCGCAACCTGAAGATGGATGCCGGCAGCCTCAGTCTCGATGGCCTGAGCATCGACCCGATCACCCGCGACGTCGCCCTCAACGGTGCGCGGCTGGACCTCACTCCGCGAGAGTTCGACTTGCTGTATTTCTTCGCCCGACAGCCGGGCAAGGTGTTCTCACGCATGGACCTGCTCAACGCGGTATGGGGTTACAGCCACGAAGGCTACGAGCACACGGTCAACACCCACATCAATCGCTTGCGGGCGAAAATCGAAAGCGATCCGGCGCAACCGACACGCATCCTCACTGTGTGGGGTCGCGGCTATAAATTCGGCACGGAACAACCATGAGACTGAACCTGTCGCAGCGCCTGTCACTGGTGTTCGCCGTTTTGCTGCTAGTGTGCTGCGGCACCTCGGCATGGCTGCAGGTGCGCTCCAGCAAGATGCATGAACTGGAAGTGGTGCAAGGCCTGTCGCGGGATCTGGCGCAGCACATCGCCCATGACACGGTGCTGATGGACAGCAATGGCCTGATGCCCGGCGCCGTGCGCGAACTGTTCAGCAAGCTGATGCTGGTCAACCCGAGTGTCGAGGTGTACCTGCTCGACCCCGAGGGACGGATTGTCGGCAATGCGGCACCGGAAGGACATCTGCGCCGGGAAACGGTTGATCTGGCGCCGATCCGCCGGCTGCTCGATGACCAGCCGTTGCCTATTCTCGGCGATGACCCGCGCAGTGCCGACGGGCGCAAGGTCTTCAGTGCCGCGCCGTTACGGGTCAACGGCAAACCCGCCGGTTATCTGTACGTAGTGTTGCTCAGTGAAGAACACGATCGTTTCGCCGAACGTGGCGCGACCAGTGCCGCGCTCAACACTGCATTGCTGTCGATCGGACTGGTCGCATTGCTATGCCTGATCGCCGGTCTCACGGCGTTCAACCTGATCACCCGGCCACTGCGCCGATTGACCGAAACCGTCAGCCGGTTCGACATTGATGGCGCGCCGCAACCTCTGCCTGCACCTTCAGTGGCTGTGGATAAAAGCGCTGACCCGGATGAAATCGCCGTACTCGATGGCGCCTTCCGGCAGATGCAAAACCGACTGGGTGAACAGTGGCGCTCGTTGACCCGCCAGGATCAGGAGCGCCGCGAACTGGTGGCGAACATTTCTCACGACCTGCGCACACCGCTGGCCTCGTTGCACGGCTATCTGGAAACCCTGTCACTCAAGGACGCCACACTCACCGCCGAAGAACGCCGGCGTTATCTGGGCATTGCCCTCGATCAAAGCCGCAAGGTCGGCGGGTTGGCGCAATCGCTGCTGGAGCTGGTGCGCCTGGAGCACGGTTTCGTGCAACCGGTACTGGAACGCTTCTCGCTGATCGATCTGCTGCAGGACATCTTCCAGAAATTCGAACTGGCGGCCGAAGCTCGGCACGTTGAACTCAAGGCCAGCTTCGTGCCCAACCTGCCAACGGTCTGCGCCGACCTTGGGTTGATCGAACGGGTGCTGACCAACCTGGTGGATAACGCCTTGCGCCACACGCCTTCTGGTGGCGAGATCGAGCTGGATTTGAAATCCCAGGGCGCACTGGTGGAAGTCACGGTCAGCGACACCGGCCCCGGCATCGCTCCCGAGTTGCGCGAAGGTCTGTTCCTGCGTCCGTTCAATATTGGTGGGGCGCGACGTGATGGTGGATTGGGGCTGCGCATCGTCCACCGCATCCTGCAACTGCACGGGCGTGACATTCAGTTGATCGATGTCGCCGGGCGCGGCGCGACTTTCCGCTTCACGCTGCCGACCGATCAGCAAACCGCTGAACAGTGGATGGTGCGCTCGATGAACCTGAACACGCCGGACAAATAATCCGCACCACCGGACTGTTGTTCCGTGACAACGCCGCCCCGCTCCCCTAAATTAACCGGCCTGAAAAAGACCTCGCGCTTTCTCGTTTCCACTCAAGTTAAAAAAGTAGTGAAATTTCAATGTCCGATTTCAACACCGCTGAATCCGTAGTCACCGAATCGTCCAAAGCGGAATACGAAAACTCCATCAATCTTTCACAACACCTTCCACAAGCCAAAATCATCAGCGAGATGGTGCTGGATGCTTTCCAGTCGACCCGCGAAAGTGACCAGATCCGCGAGCTGCGCGCCGCGATCCGTCAGGCGCACGACAGCTTCGATGACGACAAGGCCTACGAGCTGATGGGCGAACTCAAGCGCCTCAAGGACGCCGAGGCCGCCGACATCGCCGCCCTCGAAGACCTGAGCAGCAAGTTTTCGATCAGCCGCATCCTGTCCTGCTTCAAGGACGATCCGGCGTTCCAGGAAATCGTTTACGGCCTCGCGCTCAAAGTGCTGAATCAGACCCACCAGGCGATCAGCAATCCGAGTGGCGGCAAGGGCAAGGCTGCCAAGAAGAAAGAACTGGAAATCTTCACCATCAGCAAGGACGGCAGCAGCGTGACCCTGCCGCTGCGCACGCCGCGTTCGCGTCTGAACGTTGACCGTGAAGCGCTGGAGTTCCTCGGTTTCACCTTCATCGGTGAAGGCGAAGAAGCCGAGTTGGAGGGCGAGACCTTCATCGACAACGCCGGCACCGAACACGCGATCAACCGCAAGAACATCATCACCGCCTTGCAACAGCAAACCGCGTTCGATGGTTACAGCATCGCCGCGCAGTAATCCCGGCGCCGACAAAAAAGCCCCGCTCTGAGATTCAGGCGGGGCTTTTTGTTGGGCGGCATAACGGTCAGACTTCCGGCTGCACCGCCGCGATCATGTCGACTTCAACCGCGGCGTTCTTTGGCAACTGATAGACACCGACCGTAGTGCGAGTGTGCCGGCCGGCATCGCCGAGCACATGGCTGAATACATCCGATGCACCGTTGGCCACTTCGCTCAGGTCTACGAAGTCCGGGGTCGACTTCACATACACCGTGACCCGCAACAACGCCCGAATCTTGTCCAGCGAACCCACCGCATCGACAATCAGCGCCAGGCAGCGCATGGCACTGATGCTCGCGGCAGCCTGGGCGTCCTTGAGGGTCAACTCCAACCCCACGCGACCGGGATACAGAATCCTGCCATTGACCCGCGGCACCATGCCGCTGATGTACAACTCATCGCGATGCCGGATCAGCGGCGCGTAATTGCCGCCGGCGGTGTTCTCGCCATAGATGTCGTAGTTCAGCTCGTGTGCCAGGGCAATGAAGCGTTCGTCGCAGGTCATCCTCTCAGTCATTTCGCCCAGCCTTTTGATCAGTGCATGAAGAATCGCGAAGTGGAACAGTTGAGCGCCGAGGAAGTGGCATGGCGCTATCATTGAAGACTGGATCCAAATCTAGGTGTTTTGCCAGTACTGCGCAACCTTCGAAATCGGCGGCGCACGCCATCGCGAGCAGGCTCGCTCCCACATTTGATTGGCGTCGTTCACAAATCCCCTGTGGGAGCGAGCCTGCTCGCGATGGTGTCACCTCGATTCAGCATAATTTACCCAACAAAAAACCCCGCACATCTCTCAATGTGCGGGGTTTTTCGTGAAGCCATCCAGCCTTACGGCGCGTACGTCAGCAGCAGCTCGGCGGGCACCTTGAAGTCCAGGGACATCATGACGCTCAGGGCGGTGATGGTGAAGATCGAGAACACGAACAGCTTGCGAGCCCAGACCGTGTCATCCACCGCTTTGTAGCCGGTCCAGGCCATGTACAACCAGTACATGCCCATGGCTGCGGCAACGGCGAGGTAGCTCATGCCAGCGTAACCGCTGAAGGTCAGCATCAAGGTCGCCACGAGGAACGCCAGGATGTAGAGCAGGATGTGCTTCTTGGCCACTTCGATTCCGCGCTTGACGGGCAACACCGGAATCGATGCGGCCAGGTAGTCGTTGAAGCGGAAGATCGCGATGGCGTAGGAATGCGGCATCTGCCACAGGCTGAACATCACCAGCAGGGTCAGTGCGGCCATGTCGAAGCTGTTGGTTACGGCAACGTAACCGATCACTGGCGGCATGGCGCCCG
>Ga0157372_10000837_pt1 | contig 33419 bp, 39 predicted proteins | sample C55metaG_FD_115307 | JGI IMG/M metagenome (GOLD analysis project Ga0157372, IMG submission 115307) | Corn rhizosphere microbial communities from Kellogg Biological Station, Michigan, USA - C5-5 metaG | ecosystem: Host-associated > Plants > Roots > Rhizosphere > Soil | place: USA: Michigan...
CCGCCCCCAGCGCCCGCCGCCCCAGCGGCCCGCGCCAGCGGTTGCGCGCTCACGACGCCCCGGCCTTACGCGGCACACGCGGCGTCCTTCCAGGCGTGCTTGGCGTCGCCCCAGTTGCGGCCGTACTCCTCGTCGACGCGGAACGGCACGCGCCCCCCGAATTGCGCGCCAACGTCGCGCATGATCTCCGCTATCCGTCGGCCGTCCTTCTCCCTACCGACGGACACCGGGAACTCGTCGTGCATCTGCATCAGCGGCACGTAGCCCTCGCGCCACATGTCCCGCATCGCCATCTTTCCCATGCGCGCGGCCCCGCCCTGAATGAGCATGTTGCCCGCCTTGTGGGTGAAGGCCCGCTTGAGCCGCGCGCCGTACCACGGATGACCCTTGGTCGAAGCCCGCTTCCGCGCTTCTTCCAGGTCGCACTCGACCATGGGCCACCGCTCGTCCCAGCCGCGCTTCCGCTCCGCCGCCGTGAGCCACGCCGCCTCCCAGAAGTTGAAGTGGCCGCGAGCGCCGTCCAGCATCACGATGTATCCGCGCCTGTCCGCCGCCTTGGTGCAGCGGGACATAAGCTGCTTGACGAACGGCAGGTTCTCGTCGTACTGCGTCATGACGGCGACAGCTTCCTCGACGTCCATCCCGGTCATGTCGGCGAACTTGTCCTTGCCAGCGCCGTACGACTTGGCGAAGTTGCAGTCCTTCGCGCGCTGCCTGATCAGGCCGGTCATGCCGACCACCACGTTGTGGAAATCGGTGTTGACGTCCTTGAGATACAGCGCCACCGCGTCGTCAGCCTTGGTGCAGCCCAGCACCGACGCGTAGTGCACGATCAGGCGGTACTCCTGCTGCGAGTAGTCCGGGCTGAACCACTTCTCCCCCCGTTCCGGCAGAAATGCCGATCGGATGTACTTGGCAATTTCCTCCGTCAGTGTCCACTGACGAAGGAAAATCTCCGGTCGGGACGGCATCTGCTGGAGCGGGGGGTCCGCGTAGGAGAACCTGTGCGTGCGGGTGCCGCCGTCCTCGCTCTTGAACTGGTTGATCACGGCGTGGACGCGTCCGGCCTGCGCGAACTCGAGAAGGTATCCGCGTATGAACTTCTCGGCACCCTCGTCGCACTGCTTGGCCTCGGCGATCATCATTGGAAGCCAGTGACCCTGCTTCCCCTCCCTGTAGCGACCGATGTAGCCCTGCCGCATCCAGTCCTTGCCGAAGCTGGCCTTCTTAGTCTCCCTGTCGACGCCGTACTCGACGCCCATGTTGCTGAACGTGTTGAACAGCCAGTTGTGCGAGCGAATGTCGTCCATCGTGATCTCGCGGCCGCCGACCTGCCGCGTTAACTCGTGCAGGACGCGGTCGCGTCGCTCCGCCAGCTTCTCCATCGCCTGCACGCAGTGATCTATGTCCAGCCGTATGCCGCGCTTGCGCATGGCGTGGACCATGGGTATCAGGTCCATCTCCAGCTTGTAGGCCGCGACGAGGCCCTGAGCGACGAGCTCTGGCCTCTGCAACTCTGCGCACTCCAGCGTGCTGGCCGGGTCCTGCTCGCCGTACGGCCCCACGTACCGCCCCGGCAGCATGTGGATGTGACCCTTCACGTCCGACGGCCTGTATCCGTAGGTCACGCCCGCCTCGATCAGCAGCCGCTCGTCCTTCTGCCGCACGCCCAGCCGCTTGCAGATATCGTTGAGCCCGTAGCCGTCCCTGCGGCTCTCGTCGATCATTATGGCCATGCAGCCGACGTCGTCGATCGGGCCGGTCATCTGCACGTCTAGGTCTGCGTCCAGCCATCCGATGTCGTACGGCGCGTTCTGGAACACCACGCGCTTCCCGCGCGTGATGTCCTTGAGCCAGCGCGTCACGTTGTCCTTCGGGAAGTTGTTGGTGTCCGGGTGCCGTATCGGCACGTATATCTTCTGGACTGGACTCTTCCTGTTCGGCCGCCACGCCACGCCCACGCCGCAGACGTAGCCGCTGCGACGAACCCAGCCCGGACCGAGGTTGCCCCGCAGCCCCTCATCGTTGGTCTCCGTGTCCAACCCGATCTCCTCGACCTTTCTCAAGTCGGGGAGCTCCTTCGGAGTTACCCAACTTGAGTCAGGAGTGATCAGCGGATACTGGTCCGGGTTGAGTTTCTTCGCCATCTTACAGTTCAGGTCCCCACGCGCGGTACATGTCTCGCAGCCGCCACTTCTGGTCGTCCTCAATCCAGTGATAGAAGTGCCTCTGCCACGTCGGAAGGTGATCCCGCTCGACCGAGTTCAGTTCCAGCAGCAGTCTGGGGTAGTCCTCGCGCAGATCGGCCGGTATCCGGTTCGCGTTGACGACCCAGTGTATCAGGCCGTCTAGCATGTGAAAATCGTAGCACGTCTGGAGTTCCTTGGGTAGTACCGGGTTCTGAACGACAGTCTCCAGCACCCTCGACCCGCCGACGTGTCGGTAGAACGGTGCCAGTACCTCCTGTCTGTCGGCAGACATCGCGTTCCACACTGCCACGCTCACCGACCACGGATACGTGCTGGCGTGCTGCGAGCCGCCGTCCGCCACGCGCTCGGCGCGATCCATCGTGGCCGACGGTGGAGGCATCGCCGCGCCAGCCTGTACTCTAGCCGGATTGCGCATCAGGAAGTCGATGCCCTCGATCGCCATCTGCACGTCGTCCGCAGTGACCCAGCACAGCAGCGCCGTGACGATGCTCTGCTCGACGAAGTCCAGGCCAGCGTTCTTCATCCACGCCCTAGCTTCCGGGAACTCGTGATCGTTCTTGAACGTCGAGGGCCGCCGCCTGACGCCCTCCGCCAGCTTCTCGGCATAGTGCTTCGCCTTCTCCAGATCCTGCATCCCGTTCTTCTTGCGCCACCGCGACACGTACTTGGTCGCGCATCCCATGTAGTACTCCGGACCGAACATGTCCCAGTGCTGCAGTCCGCCGGTCCGGTAGTGGTCGCCGCCCACCTGTCTGTCGTTCGCCTTCACTGCTTCTCCCACGTCAGCCTCCTCTCTATGTATCTCTTGATATTCGACGCCAGTGCGGGCCACGCGTCTCGCTCGTCCTCTTCAGCGGGCACCTCGCCGCTGAGGATCGCCTCGTACTGCGCGCTCTTGGCTGTCGACATTCGCATCGACACCGTGCGCCCGTACTGATTGCCGAGGTTCATCTCGTGCAGGCCCCACTCCCACATCTCGACGTACTCGCACAGCTTGAACACTGCCCTCTCGAACGGAGAGAGCAGCACGTTCGGTATGCTGTTCGGGAACTCCTCGTTCATTCCGGTCGTCACCTGACGCTCCGCCTCGTCCATCCGCACCTTGAGCAGCGGGTCCTGAGACTTGAACGGATACTGAACGTCGCCGGCCATCTCGCCGATGTCGTGGTACAGCGCGTAGACCAGCAGGTGACGCGGAGCGTCCGGCCACACGGTCAGCAGGATGCGCATCACCTGCGCCGAGTGCTCGCCGACGGACTGCTCGCGAATGCGCGGCCAACTGTGATAACGGGTCAGTTGCAGCCCGACCCTCGGGTCCTTTGCGCAGTTTATCACTTCATCCTCCTCAGTATCCACGACGAGCACGCTGCCGCCCAGTCCGGAGCCGCGATATTCCGAGCCCAGTTGAGCGCCGAGTGCTTCTCCTTCGTCTTCCACCGATAGTTGGCGATCGCGACCGACGCGGCCACCTCGGCGAACCAAGCGTTGGCGTAGGTCTCTCGCGAGTAAAGGTCATGAGCATCGACTTCGCATCCAGTGTTGCTAGCCCACAGCACGTTATCGTGCCAAGCCATGAAGCGCGTCAGGTCGGCGTCCCACTCTTCCCACCGACTGGCGATCGGCATCGGGTGCATGTCCGCGACCGCGTAGGGATCGAGGTGCGACTCGGACGGTCGCACCTTGTTCAGCACCTGCGTGTAGCCGTGCCAGTTGTTGCTGAACTGGTACATCGTTCCGACACCGACACCGATGCGCCCCGCCAGATACTCCTGAAGCATCGAGAAGTGCACGGCGTTGGCACCGTATGCACCCCAGACTATGTCGTTCGATCGGCAGCACACCGTCAAGTCTAGGACTCCCCCCCGGATGCGACAATACAAGTGCGTGTTGCAGGGGCGGTCTTTCCAGTCGCCAGTCAAGTCGTTATTGCGATCCGAAGCATCCCACATCTGAATGACAGCCTGCCTATCGTTGAGGTTGGCGCACAGCTTGTGTATCACATCTTCCAGCTGATCACTAAAACCGAAGGCTTCGCGCCAGCGATGCCCGTATGCACCGTGGATATTGCCGTCCGTCTCTCCGAATCGGTCACCGAAGTCTCCGACGTAGCGGTTCAGGAAGGCGGCGTCCCGGCGACCGGCCAGCATCCACAGGCTCTCCATCAGGTGGAAGAACGGGTTGGCGTCCCGTACTGGATCGAACAGCACTCGCTCCGTCGGAGACTGATACACCGACATCACCGGCGTATCCGACACCAGCGCCGTGCCGTTGCGCGTGTCGCACAGCCTGCCGCACCAATCCAGAATGTCGAACCCCTGCTTCCACAGTTCGTTGACGTTTCGTCCCTCGATCACTATCAATGCAGTGCTCCTTTCTGCTGCTCCACATCACTCAGCTTCCTGAGCCAGTTCGCTGTCAACTCCCTCGTGTCCTCGACCAGCGTGGACAGTATCGCCTCGAAGCGGCGCTCCACTTCGGCGTGGTCCGTCACCTCCTGCCCGTCGTCACCGCGCACGGCCAGAGCGCGCAGCAGCGTCGTGATGACACTGATCGTGGTGTACTCCACCTGCGCCGCGCAGACGTTGTTGCAGTTCATCATGTGCACCAGCATCTGGCACATGCCGGTGCTGATCTGGGCTATCGTGAAATCCAACTTGTCCTCCTGCAACACCTTGCAGTCGCATCTCTTGATGTATCTCTCGTGCATAGACTCTCTCCAATCCCTTCTGTGGTAGATACTCCTCACTCCGGCAGCCGTCCCACTGTATGCAGACACCTGCCAGACTGTCGACCGGATGTCTGGACACGGTACCCTCTCTGGTCTCCCACGTCCAGCCGCCCTTTCGCTGCGCATTCCTGGACCTCGTGCTTCTCGAGAGAGCCGCCGCAGCCTCAGGCGTCAGGCGCACGCGCTCGCCCTTCTTCCACGTTCCCAGTGCCACGATTTTCCCTCAGTCTAGCCCGGAGTAGTCCGGCTCGTCTGCCCTTCTTCGCTTCCACTCGGCGCAGCCGTCGCTTGCGCGAGTGACCTTCCAGTCCCGGCTGTCGGCCGCCAGCGTGCAGTACGCCACTAGGTAGCCGTCCTCGTGCTTCTTCAGCGCGTGCGTGGACCAGTGGCCGCAGTCGCCGCACCGCTTAGGCAGCACTCGCGTCTCCCCTGCTCGCATCCAGGTACAACTCCTCTAGCAGCAACTCCACCACCTTCACGTTCTCAGGCTCGTTGTACCAGCGGTTCAGCCCGGACGGATGCGGTATCTGTCGCCAAGTCACGCCCCCGATCACCGTCGGGTGGACGAGAACGGGGGGCAGCCCCTCGTCGCCGAACAGACTGCCGTCCCCGCGCAGCACGAAGTCGAACGCCCTGCGCACCTCGTTGCCCAGCAGCACGACCGTGCGACCGCTGTCACGCAACTCGACGACGTACTCGTACGCCTTGGCGCGGGCCTGCACCTTGTCGAACGCCGCGCCGCGCACGAGGTTGCGCCGCTCGAACGTCTCGAGGTACTGACGCATCGTGGCTCCGGTGCGCGCGCTGAGCATCTTCCAGATGCGGTTGCCGGTGCATCCGTCCGGGAGCGGGTATAGCTCGTGACCCGCCCGGGTGCTCACCGGGTTGTTCATGCCGATCAGGATAGGCTTAGCCATTCGCGCGCTTGCTCCAGACATTGATCGCGGTTGCCCTCGTACGTTGGTATCCCGGCTTCCCGGAACGCCAGTGCGTGTCTGCGGACCTGTAGGTAGACCCGCTCGATGCTGGCGGGCTTTATATTATGCCCGCGCTCGCGGACACTGGCAATGCACTTCTCTACCGACGTGTCTAGCACCAGCGCGCGCACGTCGTGCCCGGCGGCCCGCGCCCGCATGACGTTCGACGCCCCGTCGCTCAGGCACTTACCCTCCATCACGACGCTGTACTTTTTCTGCAGACTGATGGCCAGATCGTACGCCTCCGAGATCGACTTCAGAGTGTCCACGCCGCCGTTCTTGATCTCGTAGTGACCCAGCACGACTATCCTACCCAGATAGATCGTGTAGTAGGGCTTCTGGCGGCCGTCCTTCATGATCGGCAGCCCAGCGCCCAGCGGCTCGACCAGCCGCCGGACCAGCGTCGATTTCCCGGAGCCGGACGGCCCGCGCACAGTGATGATCAAGACAGCGCCCCTTTCCTGGCATCGTCGATCTGCGCCATCAGCGCTGCGCGAGGATCGATCAGGTTCGCCCATCTCGCGCGCTGCTCCTGCCCGATGTCCTCTCGGCTGGCCATGTAGCGCTTCAGGTCTCCGCCTGCGTGCAGCGCGTAGGGCTCCGGATCGTAGCCCGCCTTGCGCAGCATACTGCCGCACTCCGGCGAGAACACCATCGGCAGACCGGCCGACAGCATCTCGTAGAACCGATTCGCCGGAGAGTGGAACTCCTCCGACGACTTTCGGTCCTCGATGTAGAGACCGAGCCCCTTGGTGCCCAGCGCGTCGTAGAAGTTCTCCGTGATCGCGCCGAGATGCGCACACTTCGGGTATCTGTTGGCGAACTTGTCCACCGGGCTCGAGATAACTGTAGGCACCTTCGGCTCGCGGAAGTACCTGTCGAACAGCGGTACCCGGGACGACTTGCCGCTGCCGTCCCTGAACGAACCGTAGTAGAATAGGGAATGGCCCGCCGACTTGCGCCGGTTCCGGATCGTCTTCTCGTCGTAGTTCTCGTCAAATGTCAGCATGTTCCAGTTCACGTAGTAGCTTCCCGGACGCTCGGACCACTTGTGGCACGTCGACCAGAACGAGACCGGCACGTCGCCGCGCTCGCGTCGCGTTATGAAAGCCTTTCGGAATGGACTGGTCGCGTCGCCGTTGTCCTTCGGCGGGATGATCGTGTAGTCGTTCTGAACCCACACCACCCTGCGCGCTCCGAGAATAGCTCTCGCCAACTCCGACAGACACGGAGAGAACCCGTAGGCTCCGTTGACGATCACGAGCGTGTCCAGCTTGTCGTGGTCCCCGATGTCCTTGGTCCAGATCAGGGGTGCGTCGAGGTACTGCTCCAGGAAGCGCGCGATGCGCACGCTCGCCACCATGCTGTTGTCGGACACCCTGACGAAACTGAATATGGCTGAGTTTCTCATTTCGCTACTGCCTCCACTGTTATCTTCACTCTGTCGCCGCTGCTGATATCTGGACGGTGCTTGCCGAAGTGCAGGGCCGCTGGCCAACTGTCGAGCACAACGTACCATCCCTCGGAGTCCTCCGCAAACTCCGCGTCCTTGCCTACTCCGCGCACCCATCGCTTGGCCGCGCGCTCCTCGACCTTGGCCACGACACCGCTGAACGTGTATCTGTTTCTCACTTCGCCCTCCAGTACTGCTTCTTCTCGTCGACGTCCAGCGACACGGCTCTCGAGCACGTGCGACAGAGCGACCCCTTTCCGGCGTGGTACTGCATCGTCTCCCACCGCAGAATGTTGAATTGACTGCTGATGAACAGGTCGTAGTAGTCGTCGAGCAGCAGATTACCCAGCACGTGATGCTTCGAGTAGTCCATGCAGCACAGCACCACGTCGCCGTTCGGCAGCAACACGTTGTGATCGAAGAACGGTGTCATGCTGCACGTGACCGGCGTATCGTGGTGCAGGTCCCGCTCTACCATCTGCCCTGCGATATTCTGCTGGTTCAGGTTTCCGGCGCGCGTCAGGCCGTGCCACGGTAGCCAGCCGGGCGTGGCCACCGCGCTGTCCTCGTCCATCTGCACCTTGTCGTAGCGCACGGTAGAGTTCGCCAGTTCGTCGAAGCGACGCAGCGCCTCGCGATACGCGTCGCTGTCGCGGAACCCGCGCATGTTGCCCCTTGTGTCCGGCAGATGCACGACTACGACTTCCACCTGAGCGGCGTGCGCGAGTATCAGATCGACGACGTACTCCGGGTCTCTCATGCCCTGTAGCGTGGTGTAGATCGCGACGTTGTACCCCTCGCTCAGTGTCAGGGCGAGCATGTGCGTCGCGGCGCGGTTCATCCACGGTTCGGCCATGCCCGAGAAGTCGATCCTCACGTGCTTCGGCACCTTGGCCAGCACGCGGCTGAAGTTCTCGAACGTCAGCACCCGAACAGGATCGTCGTAGGCGGCCGACAGCTTGTCCTGCGGACAGAACGTGCACTGTAGCGGGCAGCCCACCATCGTGGTTATCTCTAGCGTCGGCATCAGGATTTCCTCCTAAATCGACCCTGTCTGTGTTGTTCTTTAGCTTGTTTCGACAATTTTTCACGGGCACCGGGCGTCGCCAAATATCTAATTCTTCCACGGCTCAGTCTCTCACGCAAATCGTCGGATAATTTATACCCCGGCAATCTTTCATTCAAAAGTTTCCCAGGCCAAGTCTGCATCACTTCTATTTCTCGTAATCTAATTTCTTTATTTCGACAGAAAACCACCAGCACAAATACCCACTCTGGTTCTTTTATCTTATCCCATAATTCTTGTAACTCACGACTCGTATGCTCGCCACTTCTAAGCATCACCCTGTGCCACGTATATCTATTGGTGACATGGACACTGGACCCAATGTAAGCTGCACCAGTTGGGATATGAATAATGGCATATACTCCACGGGCACTCATCTATAAACCCCCCTTGGTCTACCTTCGCCGAGTCTTACACGTTCAAATTTATCAAATTCGCAGAGCGTGTGCTCCACGTCGCGCATCTCCCACGCTGGCCAATCCTGTGGCCAGTGCTTCGCGTCCCGAGACCACGACAGCAGGATGCGCATCTCGTCGATCACCTGATCTCGAGGCACCTTGTCGCTGCGGTCGCCGCGGAACACTCGGTTGGCTCCGCGGTGCGCCCCCGGTCCAGGATTCGCCCACGTCATGATGTCCGGCGCGCGGCTCAGCAGCGCCGTGTGCCGCAGATCCGTCACTATCTCGTAGGCGTGAAACGATCCGAAGTAGTCGAACTCGCGCAGCCACTCCCACGCCATCTGAAGCGAGACCTGCGGATCCTCCGGCATCTGTTCGGCGTACACGCGCCAGTCGCTATTCCTGTAGAATCGCCGGATCACCTCGAGAACTCCGTCCAGCTTGGAATAGCCGGGGGGTGAGCTGATGATGTAGGCTCCGGTGACGTACGGACCCTTGCCGCAGTTGGCGAGTACGGCTTTCTTCAGGTGCTTCACGTTGCCGTCCTTCATGAACAGCGAGAAGGCGTTGTCGGCCTCGATGTCCTTCTGGCAGAAGATCGCCTCGCCCACCTCGATCCGGTTCAGGAGACGAAAGACCACCGTCGCCAGCAGCACCTCCGGCTGCTCGCGCATCGGGTCGCGCACGTTGCGCGCGAACCACAGTGTCGTCTTGTCCAACTCCCTGAACACGTTGGTGAACCTGTACGTGTCCAGTATCTTGTCCTTGGTCCACGGTCTAGGCATTCCAGACATCCGGTTCAAGTAAACCTGATGTCTGGAACGCGCGTACCCGAAGAACCGCTTGGTACCGTCCCTTGCTGTCTTGTTCACGCCGAACTCCTCTCCGGTCTCCAGACCCAGCAGCCGAATTCCCAGTGGTACTCTCCCAGCTTGTCGCCCGCGCGCAGCAGACTAGGACGCCTGTGCACGACGATCACGTGGCCGCCGTGCGCGAGCCACGTCCCGTCCCGAGGGCCGCCCAGACAGGGACCCTCGTTGGTCATCGCAGCCGCGCGTAGGCCGCCTGAACGCACCGCGCCTGATGGATCGCGTCGTCCAGCGCGTTGTGGTGCGAGCCCTGCCGCTTCATCGCGAACGGGTTGAACTTGCACACGTCGTAGGCCGTGCGGGTGCAGCGGCTGTCCCAGAATTTCCACGGACACTCCTGTCCGACTGCGCGAGCGGCGGCCTCGAATACCGGCTGATCGAAGTTGGCACCCTGCGACCAGACGAATACGCCGCGCTCCTTGCGGAACCAGTCGTTGAACGCTCGCACCACTGCGGCCAGCGGCTTCTGGTCGATAAGCAGCGCGTCCTGCACCTCCTTCTTCTGCTTGGCCCACCACGCCTTGGTACCGGCGTCCACCGTCAGGCCAGCCTCGAAGCAGCTACCGTCGTCCACCGTCGAGTAGAACTTCTCCCCGATCTCGCTGCTGAACGGGTCGAACGTGCACGCGCCCACGCTCCGGATGGCGCTGCCGGGTGTCGTACCCCACGTCTCCAGATCCAGCATGATGTTGATCTGATTCGGCAGGGCGTCTGTTAGAAATACTCGCATCGTGTCTCCTTGCTGCGGCCTGTACGCCGCCGGTTGTGTAGTTCCTGTCGTATCTGCGGCTCAACTCGATCGCAACTTGCCGCCAGTTTCGATATACGTTCTCGTATAGACCTATCGCTTCCATCACCGGTACTGCTCTGCGTCCCATGTCAGACCCACGGACAGCCCCTGTTCATCTGCGGTTCGACTATCGACAACCGCTGCTTGGCTCTAGTCACGCCGACGTACCACACGCGGCGCTCCTCGTCTCGCTTTGTCTCGCTGCGGTTCATCTCCATGTAGGTGCGGCCCGCCATCTCCTTCATGAGCACTACGTGATCGGCCTCACCACCCTTAATCGAGTGGATGGTCGAGAGACGGACGCGGGGTCGTCCACCGCGTAGACGCTCACCGTTCCGTCTGGCAGCACGCATGTATGCCATGTCCGTGTCTGGTATTCTGTCGAGCGCGACATGCCAAGGCAGACTTGAATCGACGCACAACCCACCATTGGCTCGCAGTTCCTGCACGGAGACCAGTAGCTCCTCGTCATCACCGAACTGCTCCAGTTTCTTGTTGCCCTTCTTGATGCCGACGCCACCGTTAGCGCTGCCAGCGACCGAGATGTACTTGTACATGGCGCGGGCCTCAGACAGCGGAACCATCTGCTTCTTCAGGTCCTCCCACGCGCCAGCCGCCCGCACCATGTCCACGTCGATGCTGGACTTGCCAGCGATCTCGTAGACCACGCCCTGCGCCCGTAGCTGCTCCTCAACGTAGTCCTTGAACACGTAGCTGTTGCGAGCAAGCACCAGTACGGAGCCCTTCGCCGCCAGATCGACGCCTCCGAAGTCGGAGAAGTAGTCCACCTCGCCGTCGTCGCCAGCCTTGGCCTTCCAACTCTTGTCGCGGCGATGCTTCACGCCCTGTATCACCCTGTTGGCCACGGCCTGCACGCTGCTCGGCACGCGCCAACTCTGACCGAGCACCGAGGCATTTCCGTCCATGTCGACGAACTGGCTCACGTCCGCGCCCGCCCACTCGAAGATGGCCTGATCGTCGTCGCCGGCCACGACCACCCTGCCCGCCGTCCGCGCCAGCAGTCGCACTACCTCCCACTGCAATGCGGACAGGTCCTGTGACTCGTCGACGAACAGTCGATCGAGACCTGCGTCCTGCCCGTTGGCCACGAATTCTAGGAGCATGTCGGTGTAGTCGAGCAGCCCTCGTCGCTTCTTGAATGTCTCGAGTGCCTTCGCGACGCGCTGCACCTCGTTCCACGGCAGGCCGTCGTTGTCGATATCGTACTGCTGCTTCAGCGAGATCTGCCGGATACGCGCTAGGTTCTCGAGGAATAGAATACGATCACCCTCCAGGAAGCCCGACAGCATCCCGTCGTCCGACCACGCTCGCCCAGTAACGCGGATACCAGCGTAGTCAGCGAACTCGTTAAGCGTCTTGCCCGCAAGAACGTCACTCGACCTGAGACCAAGTCGCCGATAGCACAGGGAGTGGATGGTCCGGAAGTACGGCATCTGGTCGTCCCGGAAGCCGAACTTTTTCTTCGCGCGATCGACGGCCTCATTGGCACCCTTCCTGGTGAAAGTGATATAGCCTATCTTCGACGGGTCGGCCCCCCGGTCCATCTCCTGCTCTACGAGGTTCAGCAGGGTCGTAGTCTTGCCGGTGCCGGGGGGACCTAGAACAATCTCGGTCGAGGTGGTCATGCTTCGCTGCTCCTGCTGTCGCTCTGGGTTGCGGCATCGTACCTCGCGGCGGCGTCCTCCGCCACAGTCATGCCGGTGTTGGGCACCACCTGCACGGCGCGGTCGTCCCAGAGCTCGACCATGAAGCCGTCCTTGACGCAGGTGACCGCGAGCGACTGCCCGACGTGCTCCATGCAGTAGTTGGCGATCGCGGCGTACATGTCGTGCCCGGTGTACGTCTCGTCCAGCACGCGGCAGCGGTGTGTCTCGTCCAGGTCCTGCGTGATCCTGGCCGTGAATATCCGGACTTCCCTGCCCTCGTCGAGCCACGCCCTGATGCGCTCGACCATGCGCGGGATCGGCTGTCCGAACACGCGCCAGCCCGACCAGCCGTGGTACTCTGCGAGAGTGCCGTCGAAGTCTACACCTATCCAGCCCTTATTCATCAGTCGACCTCTTCGTGTGGGGGTTTATCATCACGAACGCGATGTCGTCTCCCGTGAGGGGTACACGTCTCACTGCTCGCCGCGCGGATTCCTCGTCGCGGTGCCTCGAAAGGTAGCGCATCAGCACTACCGAGTACGGTCTCTCGTCCGAGGTACTCGTTGAAGAAGCACTTGACTTCCGCTTCGCGGTGGCCCGCCCTGCGGCCGTGGTCCCTGTCTTCGAGGTACTTCTTGCGGACATTCCTGATCTCCATCACCTGACCCCAAGGGGTCTCCGAACCCTCTCCGCCGTACTCGCTGCCGAAGTCCATCCTCGCGATGCCGTAGAACACGCGCGTCTCGAAGACGTGATCCCGAAGGAATACGATTTCTACACTGTCGAGGAAGTTAATCACCGTAGTTCCCCTTGCAGTCCGGGCAGTAGTGCAGCCAAGTACTTATGCCCCTGACGTACTCGCAACTGTTGACCCACCCATCGTCTCGGGCCTCTGCCCACGCGTCCTTGAACGACCCGGTGCTGGCCTCGTAGTTTCGGTGGCATCCGGGGTGGTCACAGTTGAAGTGCAGCACCTTGTTCGCGTAGTCGTGACTCATATTATTTCCTTCTCCTCGTTTGGCGGATCCAGTTCGGACACCTTCTCGACCTTGTCCACAGCTATGGCCCAGTATCGCTGGTTGCGCTTGCCCTTCACGTCGAGCAGCAACTTGGTCGCTCCGAAACCGCTCTTCTCAGGAACCTCGCCGAGTCGGTGTATCACCTCGTTGCGATCGAAATCCTTGATGTTCTCTCGCTTCAAGAACTGCAGAACTGCAGACAGACTGAACACGTACCTGTTCGGTGTAGTCTCGTCGTCCAGCCACGGCACGCCGCGCAGCAGATCCTCCTTCTTCTCGCCCACGGTGCGGTTCGTCAGGAACGTGGACATCATGTCGTTGAATATGCCGCCGCGCTTGCCCTCCGGCGGTGCTTCGATTCGCGTGGCATTGGCCATAGCCTCGGCTATTATGCTGTTCCACACCTTGTCGTTCATGAGCGTGAAGCATATCTGCGACTGCTCCATGCACAGATTGTGAAACTTGCGATAGTTGGTCAACTCGTGCGTGCGCGCCATGATGTGACCGCCCGGCACCTCCACGAACCACAGCGGCGGGTCTGTCAGCAGCACCGTGATCGCCGTGATCTTCGGGTACGCACCCCCATCTCCCACGCCGAATTTTCTCGAGCGACATTTCACCGAGTCGCAGTGCGAGACCATGGGCTGATCCCTGCACTTGTACTCGTAGTCCTTCTTCTCGAGCGATCTAACGACGCTGCGAACTTCCTCGATAGGGAGCGGGGGCTTCATGAGCCTGTAGTTGTCGTCCTCGAGATGCTTCTGCCAGTCGTCTGGAAACGCCTTGCGCAGATACACGCCGAGGTGGAACAGCGCGTTATTGCGGTTGCCCTCCGGAAAGCCGCCGTTGCGCGCCATGAACTGGAGGCAGGGCGGTCCGTCGTGGAACGGCTCCTTTTCCTTGACCTTCGAATTCTTCTTGACGCTGGGCTTGGCCAGTTCGGCCCGAAGGTCCGTCATGCCGGACTCGGTGATCCTGCGTTTCTCGGCGAAGCTGCAGAACTCCTCCAGCGTCATCTCAGCGCCGCTCTTCTTCAGTCCGTACTGGAAGCGAAGTTTGCCGTCGTAGTCCCCGCCGTAGTAGGGCATCACCATCCAGTTGCCCTGCTCACCCTTGTCTATGAAGACCTTGGTCTGCTTCGGGAATATCTCGCTCCCTGCGAACCCCAGCACGGCCGCTATCTCCCGCAGCACCGTCTGCATCTTCTCTGCGTCAACTGGCTCGGAGGCGAACATGAACAGATGCAGCCCGCCGGACTTACTTCGACACGGCACCAGCGGAAGTTTGGCCGCGTCTATCCTCTTGATGACTTCGATGGCGTCCACGTCGTACTGATCCACGTCTATGCTGCCCCAGACGCACTTGCTATCGTCCATGATCGTGATCACGCCCAGCGGCTTCTTGCCGTCGAGGTGAGCCTTCCACATCTCCGGGGTAGTCTTTCCCTTCAGCGTGCGGGCAGTCTTCTTGATGCCCCACTTGACGCCGTTCTCATCTAGTTCCGGCTCGCCGTGCGTGCCGTAGTAGGTATTCGAGCCACGAAACAACTCAATGATGCGATCTACAGAATTCTTCATCCCCTACCCCTGAGCCTAGAAAAGCCACCGTCCGGCGTCCCGGACGGTGGTAGCTACGAGGGGGTGTCAGATGTTCTCGTCGTCCTGAGCGCTAGTGTCCTCGCTGACAGTATCATGGCCCGCCTCGTGGTCACCCGCAACCAGCTTGCCGCCCGCGAAGTCGTTGTGGATATCGCGCGCGAGCAGGTACTCCTCCGGCTCGACCATCTCGCCGGTGTCCTCGACAGCGTAGCCGAACCAGTCGCCCTTGTCGTTGGACTTCGGCACCGTCTTCAGTACGTACTTGTACGCGAAGCTGGCGGCCTTGTTACCCTTCGGTGTCTTCTTGCGGTTCATCAGGCCCATCCACGAGCGGCTCGCGCCGTGGTTGCTGCCCGAGAACGGCACCACGAACGGCACCGGGTCGTCATACTTGCCGATCACCAGAACGACGTGCTCGCGACTCTCCTGCACCGTGTTGCCGTTGGGCAGCACCCACTTCATGATCTTCGGGTCCTTCGGATCAGGGGTCTGCACGGCCTCTGCCGGACGCTCGGCGTGCCGACCGGCAAAGCCCTCGCGATTGGGTCGCCACTCGATCCAGCACTTGGAGAAGAACACCGGAACGACCTCGACGCCCTCCTCCTCACCGTCCCACACTGTCTTCTCGCCGCGCGGCCAGATGTTGCCCGCCTCGGCGTCCTTGATGTACTCCGGCTTCTGCTTCAGCACCTGCGGGCTGAGCGACTGCAGAATATACACCAGCGGCACGATGTTGTCGGCGATGTCGGTACTGACACCCGCGCCCGCGTCCTGCTCCATGAGTGCCGACACGTCCACGTTCGACGGCACCTTGGCCGCTTCCGTCTTCGCGATCTCCCTGCCCTTGTTCGGCGCGGCCTTCGGTTCCGGCTTCTTGCTCGTCTGCTTGGTACTGGCTTTCGCCATCTTCACTTCTCCTTCTTCTGCTTCACCACCTTGGCGACGCGGCCGACGGTCGCGCCCAACACTTCCATCGCCCTCACCGGCAACGGCTTTCGCTTGTACTCCTCGCGGAACCAAGCCGTCAGCGTGTTCCACGGAACACCCTGTTTCCTTTCGAACCCTACGCCAGCCTTGGTCAAGCTGCGCTCGAAGCGCTCCGCCGCATTGGCCTCGCCGAGCCCGAAGCTGATTACGTACTGCGTCTTGATCAGGTCCTCAGCCTTCACTTTCCTGAGGTAGTCGTAGGCTTCCTCCGCCTTCTCTCCGGAAAAAATATTGGCGTGGTAGTAGTCCTCCACGCGCACCTCGATGCGAGGCTTGTTGCCGTCTGCCTCCAGCGTGATACTCGGCACCATCGCTTCGTCCATGATGTCCGGCAGTTCCTTCTGGGTTATCGACAGGATACGCTTGTTGCACTCGGACAACTGCTCCTCGATCCGCTGCTTGCTAAGCTGCTCGTCGCGTAGCTCGCCAACCTTCTTGCGTATGGTGTCCAGCTTGTCCGGTGCTGGCCCCGCCTTGGCGTCCTCTTCCATCGCGTCGAGCATCGCTCGCGTCGCCGCGCTAACCGGCTTTGCTTGTTTCATGTGGGCTTCCTGTAGATGGTGCAGCCCGTCGCTGGGGGGTTGCGCAGCGACGGGCTACTGGCGAGGGAGGTCCAGCGACCGGGTGCCAAGCCAGCCGCCGCGCTTAACCTGCCTGATTCGTTCGTCCGCCGCAAGTGGGGGCGCTGTAGCGGCCTAGCGCGCAATGCGCTCAGGGGCGGGCCTGTATGCGCGCGCGAGTGCTACGCTGCTACAATTGCGCCTATGTGCGCGTGTTTACAGGGTTTTTGCCGTAGCACCCCCTTCGCTACGAGCCGCTACACAGTGCTGGGGGTACCGTTCGTCCGGCAAATCAGGCACATTGGGGCACCCTGCCCATCGAAGTATCCCGGAGATTTCAGTCGTGGCCATGAAGATGAAGATCACGTGCGACGCGTGTCGTCGCGACGACCTGCTGGGCCAGCCGCACATAGCCCTCAACTTCCACCCCAAGCACATGACCGGTGCCAGAGAGATGCACTTCTGCGGAACCAGTTGCATGGGTCGCTATCTCGTGAACATACAGGCCCACGAGAACGAGGGACTCGAGTTCAGGAAGAAAAATCCGCGAGGGATTACGTGAAGTACCGCAGCCCTACCGTCGCCATGTCCCACCAGAGGGCCGCCATCGCGGCCTGCCGAGCGAAGCCCCCCGTTCCCGCTCCGTCCGACGCCTTCGCCTACCTCATGGACATGGGGACCGGTAAGTCGAAGGTGGTGCTGGACGAGTGGGGGGAGAACGCGATGGGCGGGGGGCCGCGTGACCTGCTCGTGGTCGCTCCCGCTGGGTCGTACCGAAACTGGTTCACGGACAAGGGCGAGAGCCCGGAATTCTGGAGCGAGGTGCGCAAGCACGTGGACCCGGCGCTGCTGGAAAGGACCGTGGTGCTGGGCTGGAAGAGCGGGATGCAGAAGAGGGTAGGTGGCAAGGCCGAGATAGAGAACCTGCTGCGCGCCGGAAAGGACAAGAGCATGTGTCGCGTGCTCGTAGTGAACGTGGAGGCGCTGTCTACTGTCGAGGCGGCCGAGGACCTATGCTCCGAGTTCCTGTCGCAGAGACGCGGGCACATGGTCATAGACGAGAGCACCACGATCAAGAGCTACCGCTCGTCGCGCACCAAGACGGCGACGCGTCTCGGCGAACTGGCGGGCTCGAGACGCATTCTCTCCGGGCTCTGGACACCGAAGTCGCCGCTGGACACGTTCTCGCAGTGCTATTTCCTCGATCCCAAGATACTGGGCATGAGGAACTACTTCCTCTTTCAGCGCAAGTACGCGCAGCTTGTCCAGCAGGAGATGGGCGGGCGCAAGTTCTGGCAGGTCGTCGGCTACCAGAACATAGAGGAGTTACAGAGGCGCGTAGGAAAATACAGCTACCGCGTGCTGAAGAAGGACTGCCTCGACCTGGAGCCTAAGAACTACACCAGCCGCGACGTGGAACTGACCAAGGAGCAGCGCCGCATGATCGACGAGATCAAGCTGTTCGGGCACGCACGTATCAGCGGCAGGGATGACCGCTTCGTCACCACGGACATGGTCATCAAGCAGATCACGCGAATAACGCAGATCGGCTGCGGTTACGTCATGGACGACGAGGAGCGCGTGCTTCACGAGGTGCCGGAGAACCGCACCGACACGATGATGGCAGTGCTGGCGGAACACGAGGGCAAGGCGATCGTGTGGGCACCGTGGAAGCCGTGCATCGACAAGATCGTGAAGCGACTGACTGAGGAGTACGGCCCCGCCAGCGTGGCGCAGTGGACCGGCGCGAACAAGCGCACGCGCCCGGAGGACGAGATGCGCTTCCTGAATGATCCCGAGTGTCGGTTCATGGTCGCGACGCAGGGCGCTGGCATGAGGGGCAACACGTGGACTGTCGCCGACCTGACCGTGTACTACGCGAACAATTACGACTTGGAGCAGCGGGATCAGTCGGAGGACCGCAACCACCGACGCGGACAGAAGAACCGAGTGACCTACGTCGATCTGCTGGCGGCGGGCACCAACGACGAGAAGGTGGTGAAGAACCTGCGCAAGAAGATCGACCTAGCGACGATGATCAATAAGGAGGGGTACAGGGAATGGTTAATTTGAGCAAGAATATTCGATGGCGGCACAAGAAGCGCGGCACGACGTACAGCATCGTGACCGGCGCGATAGCGCAGTGCGCCACCGGTCCAATCGTGGATGGTGACATCGTTACTGTCTATGTCGGTGACGACGGCAGAGCGTTCGTCCGAAAGACGACAGAATTCCTGGACGGTCGATTCGAGGAGATCGAGTGATGGTTGCGAGCAACAGCGAGAGCTACCCTTATCTGTCGGTGGCGCAGCAGTATCGGGTATCGTATAGTCAGGTGTTAAGGCTTGTGGATATCTTGGACAAAGACGAAGGTCGCGGATGGGATAACTGGAGTAAGGGTCTTCCGACGTGGGCGAGATCTACTGTCGACGCTTGGGTTCGCGAGCAGGACAGAAGAAAAAGAACCCGGTAGCCTGAGCAGCTACCGGGTCAAGTTGACAGGAAGCCCGCTAGGGGCCTCCCCGCGCAGTGACGACGCGGAGAGCTAGTGTCGAGGGTTCACGATCGTGTACCCACGAATATTTCTCACGTGGTAGTAGGTCAGGTGACGTCCGCCGTTGGCGTCGTAGACGAACCACCACGGACCGATAAGATGCGCTCGCAGCACCATGACGTGATGCGCGCGCACGGCTACCATGCCGGACGCGGCCTCCGCTCTCGGAAAGCGAAGCCAAGCCCGAGCCGACCACAAGTCCTTCACGGGGCTGCCGAATAGCTCGACGGCCGCGCCGCAGCCGCAGAAGTTGCGGGACGGACAGCCCTGCGGATGCGGCAGCACGCGCTCTGTCTCTGCAGACGCTGCGACGCCGGCGGAGAGACAGAGTGCGAGCATCAGAAGTACCAGGAGTGAGCGGATCACTCTGCGGATCTCCGCGTCTTGCCCCACGAGATTTGTATCTGGGTGGCCAGATCTTTCAGGTCCTTCTTGATCTCCTCTGACATTCTCACGAACGTGTTCTTGACTTCCTGTATCTGGGCTGCGAACTCCTCCTTCTGGACGTAGTTGTCCCTGCCGAACAACTCCACCTGATGCAGTTCCTTCTCGAAGTCGGACATCATGTCCCGCATCGATACGCACTCCCGCATCAATCTCTCGTCTTGCATTCGCTGGTCCACGTCGAACTTCTGGACTATCAGTTCCAGTCGACTTGTCAGCTTTTCTGTCTCCTCGATTATCTTCTTCGTAGTGTCGTCCCGTATCTTGGTCACGGCTCTGGTGACCGAGATCACTGTCGCCGTCCAGGTGAGCAGGAACCCCAGCGTGCCCATTGCCAGAGTTAGCCACTGATAGAACGTCACCGCTGAGAGGCCGCCTTCCGGGTCTACCATGTCGGGTCACTGCCCTGCGAATGGGCGCTTCCACCCGCAGACCTTGATCCCTGTCTCCTGCGTGCGGCCGATCCACTGGTTGTCCCGGAGAGTCTTGCCCCGCACTGCAAATCCCGGGTCCTGAAAAACCTTGCACTCGCCCGTTGTCGATCCGGGGTTCACGCCGAGCGAGGCGCAGCCGCCAAGTGACGACGCGAGCAGTACGATCGTAATCGCTAGTAACCTGTTCATTACTTGTCTCCCAGCATGCAGTTCTGGGTCACCACGTCCCAGAATCCATTGGTGTCGGTGCACTTCTCGGCGTCCTGCTGCACGGCGTTCGCGGCGTCCTCAGCCTTCTTGTCCTTGGCCTTGACGTCGGCGATCGCCCGGTTGTAGCCGAGATTGACGTAGTGCTCGCGAATCACGATCGCGCCGCCAACGGACGAGGCGATACAGATAGCGTAGATCACGACCCGGAGCGGCGAGATTCCGAAGAACCCAGCCACAGTGTTGAGAATAGAAAGCTGTAGCATCAGTTAAGTCTCCCTTTGTTGTAATCACTGGTGGCCGCCTTGGCCGCCTTGGTCGAAGCGTACCAAACCGCACAGGCCAGCAGACCCGCCAGAACGAACCACGCCTCCGGCGGCACCTTGGCGAAGGCGTCCTTCACGCTGGACATCTTGTCCTGCACGCTGCTGAAATAGTCGCTGACCGAGTTGCCGGTCAGTCCGACGGCCGCGCCGCCCGCTGCCACCTTGGCCCAGAAGCGCTGGATAAGCGAGAGACGCACGGTGTCCAGGTGCTTAAGGTCCTTCGGAGCGGCGCTGGCTCGAGAGTCGTTGATAGGTCGCTGCCAGTTCTCGTTGATGGCGTCGTCGACGGCGTCCATCAGCTGATCGTTCATCGCGGGCACCGCCTCGATGCCGCGATCGATGTAGAACGTGGTGACGGCACCGGCTGTCTGGCTGCCCCACTTGCCGTCCAGGTCGCCGACCGTGAAGTAGCCCATGTCGTGCAAGTCCTGCTGCAAGATCAGAACACGATGATCGTACCGGCCGGGTCGCGGCCCCCCGCTCCGCGAGACCGGGGGTGCGCTGTCCACGTGGTCCGACTGGGCCTCGACGGTGTGCGAACTGGTGGGCTCGCCGCTGGTGGGCTCGCCGCCGCTGTGCCAGACGAGGGCTAGGGTCTCCTGAGAGTCGATCTGCTTGCTGACCACGTTGAGATCCACCTCGCCACCGACGCCTGGAATCGTGTGCGGCTGCGGTCCGACGCGTCCGTCGGTGTACTGCCACAGGAAGAAGTCGGTGAAGCCGTCCGGCAGACGCGCCTGCGGCCCGTACTGGCACAGCCAGAGCAGTTTCTCGCAGAGGTACGCCCTGTCGGCAGCGGACAGCTTTCCGATGTTCTCCTTCAGTCGGTTGCCGCTGTAGATCGCGCAGTTGTAGCCGCGCGTCTCGACCAACTTCAGGAACTGCACGGCCTGCGTGATCGACATGTTGGACTTCGGATTGTCCTCGAAATCGAGCACCAGCAGGGTCTCGGCGTCCGGGTCGGCGTAGCGCAGGAAGTTGCTGACCTGGGACACGATGTCTGAGCCGTCGTTGAAGTGGTACGCGCCCCACAGCAGACCGGCCGCCTTGGCAGCGCTGCGCCGCTTGACATAGTCCGGATCGCGGTAGCTGCTGCCCTGTGTCGCCTTGTGAATGACCCCCCAGATACCGGCCGAGGCGACGGCCTCGAAGCTGGCGACGCTGTTGTGGTGACTGATGTCGATTACGCGCGGTGTCATTGTCATCTGAGCCAGTCCTCGTTGGGTTTGCCCAGAAGCTGCGCGGTCCAGCCGCTCATGCTTCTGGCGTACGGAAGCATCTCCTGATGTCTAGTCTGCCACGCTCTCGTGAAGGCCGTGACGGCGTGCCACTTCTGGCCGCGGAACCCGTTGGGGCTACTGTCCATGGGCACGCCGCAGAACACGATCTTGTCGTGTCCGTGCTCGCGAGCCACCTGATACGCGAACAGTCCGCTGCTGCCGCCCCAGTCCCGCAGCATCTTGCCGCGCGGCGGGTTCAGCTTGCGCGCCCCGTCGTGGCACCACAGTTCGAGTGGGGGCTCCAGCCCGTTGTTCTTGCGCTGACCTAGCCACGTCGGCAGCTTGTCCGGATGCAGCGTGCAGGCCACGACGGGATGCGGGAACTCGCCGATCTGATCGTTCACCACGTAGTACTCGACGCGGTTACCTCGGAACATGGTCTGAAGTTCCATCAGGTCTCGCTGCCAGCACTCCGCACCGCCGACTACGATCGCCACGCGGCTACCGGGCGCGGGCTGCTCGGCGACCGCGGTCGAGCGACGAGCGATGAAACAGTTGTTGGCGAACCACCACGTCTGCTTGTTTCGCGCGCGCAGCATGTCGCACAGTTCAGTAGTCAGCTGCTCGTCTATCTCGAAGCCGCGCGCACGAAACTTGGCGTACCAGTACGGTCGCTCCTGCTCGTTGACGTGGCAGTGGCCGCCGAACCCAGCCTTGGCCGCGCTGAACAGAACGGCGTGCTCGGCAGCGTTGCACACCGTGTCCACCAGCGTGTCGGCGTACTTCTCCTCGACGTGCTCGGCGACCTCGGTGCAGATAGCCACGTCGTGCTTGCCCACGTCTAGCGGCTGCGTGAGATCGCGTATCACGGCGTCAGGAAAATGCTTCAGTACGTTGGTGCTACCGTCCACCCCGAGAATTGCCTTGCCCAAGCCGCCGAGTGCCTGAAGGATGTAGCCGTTGCCACAGCCGAAGTCCACGGCGCTGTTGAAGTGCAGACGAGCGTCGAGCCACTTGGCGATATTGACATATTCGTTGCGCCAGCCGACGTGCATCTGGTAGAACTTGGCGTCGTAGTCTGCATCCAGGTTGCGCGCTATGTCGCCCGGCTTGGTACCCTCGAAGCACATGCTCTCGAGCGCGTTGAACTCGTCTCCGATCACGTGACCATGACCCTCGACGCTGATCAGCGCCTTGTGGCTGCTGTCGCCGGGTAGACACTCCTCTATCCTATCGAAGCCCACGTACTTCAGCGTCGATCGCATCAGGCTCGCTGTCCACCCTGCCTCGTGACCGTGGCAGAATATCATGGCGTGCAGGGCACCCTTACGATCGGGGGTCGGCGCCCAGCCTCGCTGATGCACCCAGTTGTAGTATCGCTGATTATCTGACTCCGCCAGCTTCTCGAGGCTCGGCACCGTCACTCGCAGCACGCCACCGGGCCGCAGCACGCGCAGCGCCTCGTCGAAGAACCGCACGGCATCGTGAAACTTGACGTGCTCCACGCAGTGCTCTATGAAGATGAAGTCTGCTGACGCCGTGGGCCACGGCAGAGGCTTGGTGATATCTACGTCGCGATCGTGATTCGACCAGCCGGGTAGCTTGTTAGTACCGCATCCCAGATTTAGTTTCACTTTTCACTCCTGTCATTGTAGAATTGCTCCATCACGTCTATAGTCGCGTGCGTGAGCCAGTCCAACTTGTAGCTGCCGAGGTTCGCCACGGTCAGCGCCTTGAAGTCGTCGCGCATGGTGCGCCAGTTCAGGTATCTCAAATCGCGACCAACCAGTCCGCGGATCACAACCTCCGGCTCTGGTCGGCGATTGCGCCGCTCCCAGTCGTACTGCTGAAGAAAATTATTCGCCCTGATCCAGCTAGTGCGGAACAGCATCAGGCCGGTCTCGACCCAGTGATGCGGCGCACTGCTGACACGAGTGCTGGCGACCTGCACATTCTGGTGCTCCATCCAACCGATAGCGGGCTCGATAAGTGGCAGCAGCAGACTGTCGCACTCCACGTGTATCGCATAGTCGTAGCCCTCGGCGATAGCCCGGAACAGGCCGTAGCTGAAGGCTCTACCCCAGCCGTCGCGGCCGCCGCGCGACAGATGACCGATATTGTCCCGGAAAGAGTAGTACCGAATGGGCATCGGAATGTGCGGCAGGGACGGACTCTGGCTGTCCACCACCATCACGTCTAGACCCTCGCGCTTGTTCCGAAGCGCGAGAGCCGACCACATCTCGAGTACGCGCGCCTTCTCCGGACCGTCGCTGTAGCACGTTCCGAATAGGAGCGCGCGCTTCACGTGTTGATCACCGCGTTGAGTGCAACCAGCGCGCGATACGGATCGAGCAGTTCGGTGGTGCCGATGGTGTTGGCCTTGGCAGCGTTGATGCGCGCCGCAGCCAGCGTCGGGTCACCCTCGGACCACTTGTCGTGGATCGTAGTGGTGCCCAGCGCCAGATCGATGTCCTTGAGTTCCCTGATGGGATCCAGGAGATCGAAGTTGTTCAGGACTGTGTGGACTCGTGCCATTGCTTGGTCTCCATTGGCAGGTTATCTATGAACTCCCGAATGCGCCTGCTCGCTTCGGGGATGTCGATCGCTTTGTTGCAGTTGCGCGGACAGTACTTCATGACCCCGTGACACTTGCAGGACACGATCGGATCGATGCCGAGTGTCGGAGCCAGATGCACCCCCGCTCTCTGCGTCGTGTCGTAGTTCTCGCGCCCCCCGTACACCGTGATGGAGGGCGTGCCGACGGCCTGCGCCAGAACGGGGGCGTTGCCCGCGCAGCAGAAGACTGCGTCTGCCTCGGCGATCAGGGCCGCCATGCCTGCCATCGACAGTGCCCCGTCGTGCGACGTGAAGTCTACGTCCCGCTCCACCGCTCCGACGATCTGCTCCTCCGGACCCAGATAGGCAAGGCTGACGACAAAGAAGTCTTGACGGGCGACCCTGTAGAGTGAGGCGTAGCTGAGCCAGTCCGGGTTTCTTCGCTTGCTCTCTGGCCACTCCCTGCGATAGACCACTGGGCGATAGACCATGAGCGGGCGATCGAATTTGTACCCGGTCATCTCTAGGAAGCGCAGTGCCTCGTCGCGCCACTCGCTGCGCACCGGCAGCGTGAAGTCAGGGGCGACGCTCGATGGCAGCCCGGCGACACGCATCATCGTATCGAGGATCGACCCGTATCTGTCTATCTCGTGCTTGTGGTACCAGTTGCGTATCACGCGGTTGGTACGCGGTATGGACGACACGCTCCTGTAGATGCCGGGAAATTGTTCGCGCTCGCGCGCTATGTTCTGCCAGTGGCCCCACAGTCGCGTCTGCCGCAGCACCAGCTTCACGTCGTACTGTTCGATCAGATCGAGGTGTATCCAGGCGTGGCAGGTCTCGAGCCAGATATCGTAATTCGGCAGCAGCGACTTAAGAACCGCGCGCTGATGCACGCAGTCCCCGATGCCGTACATGCCGATATAGTGGAGAGGCGTGCGCGTCATCACATCGGGCCAGCGCGACTGATCTCGTACAGGGTCGTGCCATCATTGACGAACGCCAGTGTCCACTTCTTTCCAGAGACAGTGCCGGTGGCCAGCGTGCCGTTCATACTCACGTTGGCACCCGCCGTGATATTGAAGGACGAGGTGCCGCTCGTGATGATAATGAGCGTCGTGATCTCGCCCTCCCGCCCAGCGCCGCCGTTCAGGATTTGCAGATTGCCGGTCGGCGTGAACTTGCCGCTGGCGTAGTCGGCGCCGCTCGTACCGAGACTGATATTCGAGCTAGTCGAACCTATGTTGATGAACGACGGGCGGTTGACCCAGTGCGTACCGTCGTACGTCAGCGTGTCTCCGACTGACGGAGACGTCAGGGTGGGGGCGAAGGCTGCGACTGCCTCCCACTTGCCCGCCGTGTTGTTCCACGACAGAAGGAACCCGTCGATTCCGGAGCCCTCGGAGACAGTGACATCCGTGAGTGCTGACAGCGAAGTAGTGGTGGACGAGGGGGCTGTCGCCTCCCACTTGCCCGCAGTGTTGTTCCACGTCAGGGAGTAACCGTCTATGCCCACGCCCTTGGTGACATTGACGTCGGCTAACGCAGAAAGCGCCAATGTCAACCACTCAGTGCTCGCAGCAGTACCGTCTGTAGTCGCGAGCACCTGACCTGCTGAACCGGCCGGGGACGCTGGTGGTGCGCGGACTACGTCTATCCACTCCATGTCAACTGACGACCCTGTGGTGGTCGCCAGCGATTGACCGGGTTGTCCGGCCGGGGACGCTGGTGGTGCGTAGACGCCGTCGACCCACTCGGTATTCAGCGCGCTGCCGTCTCGCGTTGCTACCATCTGACCAGTCACGCCGCCCGGCGAGGACGGCGGAGCGTAGACACCCTCGAATGCGTGCCACGCGGCGTCCTGGTTGGTACCGCTGTTCTTGCGCAGATACTGCCCGGTGCTGCCGCCCGTCGGCAGCTTGTACGACCACGTGACGCTGTAGTCAGTGCCGTCCACCTTCGAGAGGACCTGACTTGTCGCACCACCTGCGGGCAGCGCGCTGCCCGGTGCGGACAGCAGAAGAGCGTAGTAGTTGTCTCCGGCACCGTCGTTGGCGTTGGGGTCGAAGCTTCCAGACGATGACGTGTGCGCGAAGATCACAAGATACAGATTGCCGTTGGCCGTGAACACGTCGTTGACCGAGTACGGCGTGCTCGGGGCCCACGCACCTCTGTCCCGGAACGTCGCTATCGGTATCGTGAATGGTCCACGCGTGGTGCTGTCGGTCATCGTGAACATCAACTCGTCACCGTGCAGCGTGATATTGTCGATGCTGACTGTGGTGTGCGCGTTAGTCTCCAGTGTCGAGATGCGCTGGTCGTGCTGGTAGAAGTTGAAATCTACCTCGAACGAAGTTAGTAGACGATTTACACCAACCCATCTCGCGCTTACCGGGTCTGTTTCACAGTACGTGATTGTCACTTCTATCTCCCTTAGAATGGACCCACGAGGCCGCCGCCAGTGGATACTGGGTCGAACGCTATGAGCGGTGGTGGGTCGCCAAACGGGACACCATACCAACCTGAGGCATTGACGTTAGTACCAGCATTGGGCAAGTTTTGTCCCCATGCCGAGCCGTAGAGCAGCACGCCCGGAATACCTTGCGGCCCTATCGGATCACCAATAATCCTACCACCACCATCAGCGAGTTGATTTCGCCCGACACCGTACGATGGCCCAGTTCCCTTACTATCTAATCGGTAGGCACCAACTAAATAACCGGCAGCAATAATCTGGAAATCTCCATTAGGGGCGATCACGTGAGGTTTTTCTAACGGATAGACTTGCACCATTTGATTAGGCAGCGAACTATTCGTGTTCACAGGGCGATGGGCACCGCGCCTGATCTTGAGCGGTACAGTCTCATTGTCCGCAGTGCAATAGATACTCCATAGCAACCCAGGAGGATCAGCCTGCGACGGCAGATCAGTAGTGATATGGTGTGTTGTTCCCATTAAGACACCACCGGCGAAGAATGAAGATGCAATCAATTGTGCTCCATCTAAGGCACGGTCTAGACTCCACGATGGATTTGTCTTATCATAAGCAAATACACTCACAGTCATATCATTAGTGACAGCGTTATTTGGGTTTGATCCAGATATGTTTTTTGGGACATGGATATTTATGAACGCACCAGCAGCATTGACATTTACTTTGAACGCCCAAGCTGGGGCATTAGGTGAGCCCTGGGAGCCACTGTATTTGATAGGACGTGAACCAAGAAACACTACACTTTCATCAAGAATTTGATATGAGGGTACGCTCGTAGCGGGTCCACCAGCGAATGGATAAGCAGCAGCATTGACCACTACGATAACGGTACCACCCCAATTGACATTAATGATATTTTGAAACGGATCTAGCCGATACGGCGGGTTGACACCGCCACTGCCTGTAATTTTACCTTGCGCGGGTTGGCTCATGTCAATCAGGTACTGATTGAGCAGCTTAATCTGCTTGCCCTGTCCGTTGGTATCCGAGTTGTTCATGTTGATCGGACTGGCGTTGCCACTGGCCTTGTAGAAACTGAGTACTTCCTGCTCGACATATTGGGAGTCGTTCTCGGTCGAGGGGTCTATCTGGTAGTCCTCACCCTGCACTACGTATGCTGTCAGCGTAGGGTCGTCGTCGAAGGCTGCCTGAGCATCGTCATCGATGTTAGTGTCGTAGTGCACGAACCGGCGCGCCTCGAACTGACGAGCCGTGGTGCTGTCGCTATCGTCACCAGTGTCAAATACCAGATGCTTGTCCTGATAGCCCTGACCGTGTCCGTCACCGCCGAACGACTTCATCACCTTGATAACCGGCAGCGGTATCCACTCGTCCGGATCAGTAACGTCGTCAGTATTCTCAGGATCGCACAGCTTCAGTGTCACGTACTCCCGAGCTGGATTACCGTTCGGATCGTAGTCGTCCCCAGCAGGATCATCCATCCACTTCAGCTTGCGCTGATGCCCCTGCCACTGCACGTCAGGTTTCTGCGTGACGCTCTTGATAATGTCCATGCGCTCGACGTCTACCCACATGTCCTGAAGAACGTCTCCATTCTTGTTCGTTCCGACGATGCGGATAACGTGTGTCTTGCGGGTGTCTGGTGCGCCGGTGGACATTACTCGGCAGTGCCCCAGTCTGCCTCAGATTTCTCGTTGGTGTACTGTGTCATGTAGTACGACGAGCTAGCGCTCACGCTGCCGTTGAACGTCTTGCCGCCACCGCTGCGTCCGAACTGTAGAATCACGTTCGGCACCCCCGCTCGACCGGGGGTGAAGAACGGTGTGCTCGGCGAGATGTCCGGCGTCTGGAATGGTCGTACTATCGCCTCGATGCTGTTGCTCATACGTTCACCTTCTGAAGCAGGGGAATGATCTTGTTGCTGTCATGCCACGCATTGTCGGCAACGGTCTGATTGTAGGCGTTCTGCTGCATGCGAAGAGTCGAATCTCCGCCGGACACGTCGACGACATAACAACCGTAGGTCTTCAAGGCAGTGAAGATTTGCTGACCGATAGTTGAAAGACCGGTTGGCATCGCGGTGGATGGAGGAATGGCGAGCAGATCGCCCTCCTGCACTATTCCACTAGACGTATTGCCGTCGCCTCGAATGGCAGGTGCAACAAAGCCCGGCTTGACAAGCGTATAGAGAGGGCTAAGCTGGAGTGCATGCATGATCGGACCAGCATCTGTTTCCGCCTGGATCAACATACCACCTAGACCGCTTGACCCGCACGCCATGATGCCAGCGCCCTGACCTCCGGAGAAGTTGCCGAAGCCGGTACCGGTGATGACGTCGCAGTGCCCCTGCTGATTGGCGGTTGCCGTGGTATCGCTAGTACGACTGAACACCCAGAAATTCCAAACAGTAGTCCCATCGATGATGACAATCTCGCCGTCTGATCCTGGAGCTCCAGTGGCACCTGACGGGATATTGAGTTGGACAGAGCCTGCTGGGTAGCCCTGACCCGCACCGTAGTTGACTGTACACAAAGGATCTGATGGTGAGGAAATATAGACTGGAGCAGAATATTGATTCCAGTTTGCTGAATAGTTGAAGCCTGTAGTTGCAGGCCACGCCAACGGCGTGAAGGTCGCACCATCAGGTACCGGGGTATTCCACAGCGAATTAGATGTGAATGGTACATCGCCTAGCTGGAACCCGGCCCCCGACGACCCACCCGTCAACTTGGGCACGTAGAAGGTGTCTGCGAAGTTAGTGCTGGACGGCAGGATAGACTTATCACCACCTGATATCGAGGGAAAGTAGAATATATCACTATCTATGAAGAGTGATGACATTGGACCGTTCGGCGGCGGAGTAACAGATTGCGGAAACGTTATCTGTGGTATGTCGGTATAATCTTCACTAATTCCAGTCAGATCAATACCCTTCGGAGCCGTCAGGGGTGTTAGAGTGACTACACAGCTATTGTTGAAGACAAGACCAGTGAGGGGTTTCAGCGTAGCGTCGTACCATATGGGATTGAGTAGCGTGGCGCGCTGAACGCTGTTAGCGGATAACTGTTGAATCTGTTGCTGTACCCACGTAGCATAACTCAGACTGTTGGAGGGAAACTGAGTCAGTCTGGCGGCCTGCGCCATGGCACCCAGAGCCGAACTGACGGCCCCGGCCTGCTTGCTAAAATCACCGAGCACACCTTCGCTAATCACGATCTGGGACTTATCGAGCGGAAACACCAGTCCGTCATCACTGGGGCTGATAACTGGTGGCGTGTAGCCAACGTCACTACTGTCGAGCAGCACTACGGTCCCGGTGCGCTGTTGGTAGCCATTCACGTAACCATCCACGTAGACTGGTTGTCCAGAGTCGGCCCTGACTGCCGTGTCCTTGCCGATACAGCACCCGATCTGAACGTGACACGTCTCTTGACCGCTGCCGCCGTCGCACGCGCGATGCACCTCTATGATCTTGCCCTCGGCGAGACCCCCGGCCAGTCTAGTGTCGTATACGACTGCGGTCTTGCGCAATGACATTTGAGACCCTAGCCCGAACGGATCGATCGGCTGGAAATCTAGTGTGACAGCGCGGGACTTCATGAGAGCTCGTGCTCTCATGATAGACACGAGATACTCGACTGACTGAAGTCCGCGAGTAGTGTCGAAGTACGTGCGACCCCACGTGTCGCCGGGCGTGCCACCGATCGGCAGGTCTCCGACGCCGATTGCGGCCCAGATCACGGTGTTGTCGGCAGTCTGCGCGTGAAGTGCCGGGTTGAACGGGGGGATCATGAATTCCGCCCCAGTGGTGCCACCGCGGACAGCGATGTAGTGTGACTTGCCGTCAGGGACGGTGTTGCCGAGGCACGTCCACGTGACGCTGCCGTCCTGCACGGTGCTGGCGTACGTGCCGGGCCAGTTCGGTTCGGTCAGCGCGGTCAGACCGGGCGTCGTGCAGACAAAGAAAAATCCGTTGTTGCCCTGTATCAGCTGACCTCTGGACACCTGCGAGCCTATCTGCGGCACCTGCTGACGACCCGGCAGCGTGAGTACCTGCCAAGTGATATAGAGCGGCTTTCGTGGTAGAATGACTTCGCCCGCTGGCACGTTGGTCGCAGCCGTCCAGTCGTAGGCCGTCTCCGGCGGGTTAGGTGTTCCGAGGCTGGCCCATACCACTGTTCCGTCCACAGTGGTCTCCCCCGGCACGTCGCTGAAGTCTGGCTCGACAGTTCCGGCCGTGCCGGACTGCACGGCGATCTGAGCGGTGCGCTGGCTCGGAATCGACGGATCGTCTGGAAATACTATGGTGTCGATTTCGACTAACCTACCTGCCACAGTAGTCCAGTTCAACAGATCGAGTATGGGAAGACTGACGTCGGCACCTTGCTTGGTGATAACCTCGGAGTCCTGTGTCACCAGAGGATCGACGAGTATCGGCTGCAGATCGCTGGTCAGCAGCATCTGCAAGCGCTCGGTTCGCTGTCTCGTGAGATCGCGATACTGCAGAACTAGTGACGTGTTCACCTGCCATACCGGGCAGAACGCGTAAGTCACGTTTAGATGCATTGGTATGTTAGTAGGATCCGGGTCTCCGTCGCCGTCCACAGCGAACGGATCTAGGAACCCCGGCTGAATATCCTCTGTCAGGATCACACCGCCGCTAGGAATACCACCCACGGTACCGCCTAGACTTGGCATCGTGACCGACCAGTTCAGGCTGAGCGTGTCGCCGTCTTCGTGTGTCTTCTCCCTGTTGGTCCACGAGCCGCTGGCGGTTGCCGTCACAGCGTGGGAGATACCCAGCGCGTCGTAGGCATTGGCGAACGCCACAGTGTAGCCACCGCCCAGTGGAGACAACGGCTTGGGCCAGTCTCCTATGATTGCATCACCGGCGTAGCTGCTGATGACATTGTTGCCCATGTCGATGTAGCCCTGACCAGTCTGGTTCCAGCTTACAGTCGCCACCATCAGTATGCTGGTAATCTGGCTGGCCTGATCGAAGTTCACCTCCATGGCGTTATACAGGTGTTGATCCTGCGTGACCGTCACGCTGCCGTCGTCACCGTTAACGATGTCAGCCACACTGCAGACGTGTGTCACTGGATCGACGTGCCACAGCCCGGACACCGCCTCCAGAACTGTGTCCGGATCGTCACGCTTGGTCTCGTCGATGAACACCGGGTCATACGGACCAGTGGTCTTTATCTGTTCGGCCAGCGCTTGTATCTGCTCAAAGTAGTCGATCGGCCACGCGACCAATTGGATCGATATCTTTTCCTTGAAGATATCCTTCGGCGCAGCTATCAGGCGACCGCAGAACAATGGCGTGAAGGTGACACCGTCGTCACTGCGCGACAACCAAGCCCACTGCTTGCGTGCGCTATTTAGCAGGCCAACGTGAGGATTGCGTATGGTAAGATCCAGTGTCGGCTTATCTCCCTCCTTCTCACCGATGTCGAGCGTGAAGATATACTCGTCCATGCGATTGTGCACGGTGGGGTCGAAGGCCGTACCGTTGCGCATGGCTATCGGATCCGGTGGGTTGATCCATGCGAAGTAGAACGGCCCAGCGACTGGTGTGACGGTGGTCATACTTCCTCCATCGGGATCGACCACTCGTACCCGGCCTGCCACTCGTCGAAGTGGCCGGTGGGCTTACCTATCATGAACGTGATCAGCGGCTGATAGAACGTGAAACTACCCTCGGTGAAGGTGCTGCCGCTTACTACTGGACGGGACGGCGTACCTCCGACAGTGGGGTACGACAACAGATACGCGCATCCAACTGTGACTATCACGCCCGGCCATATGTCGTTGCGGCTCGGCGGGCGCTGGTCCTTGGCGGATATGGTGGACTTGAATTTGCGAAATCTGGATACGGACATGTCGACGAGTTCGCCATTGACAGTTCGGTCCTGGAACATGCTGCCGTCTATCATCTCCATCGTCTGTGTGATACCTCGAGACGAGTACAGCGGCAACACTGCCTTGCTGTCGCTCACAGTCGAAATCGTCAGCAGGGTCTCGTACGGGATACTGTGTCCGCGAAAATTATTAGGCATGATCTAGCTTCTTCCCCTGAACCAAGTTGGCTTCGTGCCGTTCTGCACGGTCTGGCGCTGCACGGCGGCGCGGCTCAGTTGTCGAGCTACGTGGTCCGGCGCCATCAGTCCTGCGAAGTGTCCGTGATCTGTTCGTAGATCGACGCTGACGTGACCACCGCTGCCTCCGCTGCTCGAAGGGATAGCTGCCAACACTGGACCACCAGTCGCGAAGTGCTGCACCGGAGCGTAGGCGAACCCTGTCAGTCCAGACACCAGCCCACCGAGCGAGAATTTCGGCAGCTTGAGACTATTGACAGCGTGCATGAACGAAAGGCCGTAGTGGTTGACCGCCCGCGCATTGTGAACGTACTCGTTGTGTGAGAGCATAGCTGGAATATTGTCGCTGGTCTCGCTGCCCGCGCCCTGCACGTGACCGCCACCAGAAAAGGTCTGTGTTCCACCGTTGTCGGCAGCGTTGGCCAGCGACACTGCGAGAGCATCAGCCGCAGCCTTCAGAGCGTCGAAGGCCCCGGCGAGCCCACTGGCAGAAGAGGCAGTTCCCGAATTTTGTCCGACATCGTCGTCATTTCGACCGATCGACTGACCCTCACCAATCGTATTCAGGCCGTTCTGTCCGGCGGAGAACTGGCGCTCTGGACTTCCTTGCGACAGCACCTGTGCCACAGACTGAAGCGACTGCACGATCTGCTGCCACGTGCTCTGTCCGCTGCTGCCATTGACGGTGCCGGGGGGCGGCTCGCTGCCGGCGAACGGTGCCGTGCCGCCGCTGGACCGAGCCTGTGATATGCCCTTGGCAACCCCGTCCGCTAGTTGCTGCGGAAAGTTGCTCTCGAACG